>Ga0115550_1002107_pt1 | contig 14057 bp, 15 predicted proteins | sample COGITO_mtgs_1005_FD_87177 | JGI IMG/M metagenome (GOLD analysis project Ga0115550, IMG submission 87177) | Pelagic marine microbial communities from North Sea - COGITO_mtgs_100511 | ecosystem: Environmental > Aquatic > Marine > Epipelagic | place: Germany:Helgoland, sampling site Kabeltonne... | reverse complement strand
CTCTGAGGGTATTCATATTAATCTCATTTTCAGTCAGTATATTGGTTATATAATCACGGTTACCATCTACTTCGCCATTCGGCCAAAAACGTTCACATTCATATAATCCTTGTATATGAGTTGTACTCCATAACATTTTAACAAGGTCATACTCACCATCTGTTGTTTTAAATGATTCTATTCTACCTAATATTGTAAATAAGTTCTTTAAAAATTCTGCGTTTCCATTAGCTTTTTCGATTGCTGTAACGTTTTTTTTTGCGGCGGTAGATATTATATCTCCTTCTTTTTTGCCATCTTTATTTTTCACATTCCACGGACGAAAATAAAGGTCTTCATCTTCTCTGTTCTTCTCAGGATTAGGCTTTATGTTATTATCATTATATAATCCTTTCATAAAATCAACACCAGATTCTTTTGCACGATCTGATTTACTTGAATACCAGTTTATGTCACTATTATTATCAAGATGGTATTTTTCTTTAAACCATTCTCCAAGATTTGTAATCATTTCTTTACCGACTCCTGTTATATTCTCCAGCTCGTCGTTCTGCCATTTAGTGACAGGTTCAATTTTCTTTGTTTTTTTGCCATTTTCTTCTTCTTCTGTAATCCACAATTTTAATTCACTATCACCTGGTCCACGAGCACCATGTCGATGAAGAATAGATACACCACATAACTGCAATTTGGGTTGACCTATTTTGTTCATATATTGAATAATACCATCAACGCCGGACTTGTTACCACCAACTAACTTACGAGTTTTACGTTTACATTTGATACTACGTCGTTTTTTATTTTTCTTATTGTGCGTAGAAGTTGCACGTTTCTTAATTTTACGCGTTTTTCGCGAATGCTGTCCTTTTTGTTTTGGCATTATATATATATCTAAATATTATGTTACTCTATTAAATATCTAAAATCCTATCTTTTTTATTATTAAATGACAGGTTAAAGGTTGTACTAATGAACCAGATGATTCATCTATTTTTAATCCGCCGGGAGGCGAACCCACCGGATTGTTAATACTTAATATAGATTCTGAACCACTTGGAGTAGTAATAATTGACATACCAACAAGGCTACCACCACCAGATTTGCCAACGACGGTTTGAACGAGTTCATTCCCATTTAATACAACTATTAATTCGCCCGCATTATTAGTAGTTACTTGGAATGTGATTTCAAAAATACTATCTGGAGGTAATACAAATTCATTTGGACTGGTGCCTTCTTTACGTTGGATAATACCAAATGGATTAACTATTGGACTTGGAAAATTTACAGATTCACCTGGACCAATATCGTCGGGATTATCATTTATACCACCTTGGCTCATTTGACCGTAAAAGTCCGCAAAATTGGAAGCAAAACTTGGACCGGTAGGACCCACCTGTCCCTTTTCTCCGGTAGGACCCACATCTCCGGTAGGTCCAGGTTCACCATTCTCACCAGTTGGACCAATTTCTCCATCATCACCTTTCTCTCCAGTTGGACCAGTATCACCTTTTGGTCCAGTTGGACCAATTTCTCCATCATCACCTTTTTCTCCGGTTGGACCAGTAGAACCAGTATCCCCTTTTTCTCCTGTTGGACCATCACAACCGGGTTCACCGCAATGACCGGTAGGTCCAGTATCACCTTTATCACCAGTAGGGCCAGTTTCACCGGTTTCTCCAGTAGGACCAGTATCGCCTTTATCGCCATCGCAACCAGGTTCACCGCAATGACCTGTAGGACCAGTATCTCCTTTATCACCAGTAGGTCCAATATCTCCATATTCTCCAGTAGGACCTGTATCTCCATCTCTACCATCACAACCGTCTCGCCCATCACAACCATCTCGTCCTCTTGAACCAGTTGGACCAACCGGTCCTTCATCACCTTCTTCTCCACGAGGTCCAGTAGGTCCCATATCACCGTCACACCCATCCCGTCCATTGCAACCATCTTTTCCATCTTCACCATCTTTTCCATCTTTTCCGTCACGTCCATCTTTACCGTCAATACCATCAATACCGTCACATCCGTCCTTTCCGTCACGTCCGTCACGTCCATCTTCGCCATCTTTTCCATCTTTTCCGTCACGTCCATCAATGCCGTCGCGACCATCACACCCATCATGTCCGTCTTCACCGTCACATCCATCGCGTCCTGGTCTACCATCTTTCCCGTCTTCACCATCTTTCCCGTCTTTTCCATCACGTCCATACTTACCTACTTTTACAACCTTTTTACAACCATTATTACGTTTCTTTCTTGAGTAACAATAGTTACATTCTCTATGAGAACTTTCATCACACGTACAATACGAATCGTCACACCCTGTCATATATGATTATATATGTATAGCCTATAAGTATAATAAACTTTATTCTAAATAATTAATGATTAGCATTTATGCTGTGTACTTCATATATTATACTTACAAAAATACAATATATGACTTATATAATTACAATTTATTTTTACTATTTACAAGGTCTAATTTTGATAATAATACATTTTTCTTCATTATTATAACATTTACTGGACTTACATTTACTTGATTTTTTGTGACCTTTATCACGCGGTCTACATGAGTAACACTCTTTTACAGGTTTACATTTTTTTGGTTTATTGCATTTACGACATCTACAAGATGTGTATACTTTTTCGCTTTTATCTGAAACATATGAATAACGGTCATCATCTGAATCATCAATTGAATATTCGTCAAAAGAATAATATTGTTTTGGCATATTATATAGTAAAATTATATATTAACCTAAATATACTGCATATCTCATGTTGTAAATTAATATTGTGATTATAAAACTACAATATTAAGAATACAATTTAGAAAGTTTTACGTTGGATTACACCTTCAGTTAATACATACCAGTGATCTTCTACGTAATCAACCGATGTAAAGTAATCGATGAACTTAGCATTTACCATACCTTCACCATCCTTAAACTTAATGACAACAAAAGGGTTTGTCATGTTTCCGTCCTTATCTTGATAAGAAGCAGTAAAACTTGCGCTTAATACTTCACGTTCTTTAATATCCCCATGAGAATCAACGGCATATACTGTACCTTCAGCATTTGTAAATATGGAGATTAATGGACGTTTACCGCCTTTAAGAATATCAATAACCGATTCATTTAGCTGTGTGTAATTGTCACTATTTAGAGCGATAGGAGTAGTCATACTTATATATACTATATTATATTTTTTCTAAATCTATTATAAAAGAATGTATATCCCAAAACGTTATATACCAACCATTTTAACTAATAAAGATAAAAAAAAACAACGACAGAATATATTAAAATCCAGAAAGCTTTATAAAAAGGGGAAATATTACACTCGTCCAAAAGTTGGCTCATACAAGTCAAAACCTTCAAATCACGTAAAAACTGCTAAAAAACTGTATGGAGTTTCAACTGTCAACCCATCAAGAAAACTTGCTATAAAAACAGGATGTTCGAAAAATACACTTACTTCTATTGTAAATAAAGGACGTGCCGCTTATTATTCAGGAGGGTCTCGTCCAAATCAAACACCCGATTCTTGGGGAATCGCAAGATTAGCGAGTACTATTACAGGTGGTAACGCAAGTGTGGTCGATTACCATTTATTACATTCTGGATGTAAACCAAATAGTAAAGCTCTTAAACTTGCGACTAAAACTTGTCGTAAAAAAAGGAAATGTAAAAAGTACACTGTAAAGAAACATTCTAAAAAATAGATATAATACAAATAAAATATAAAAACAAACGCAGAGTACAACTTATATTATTAGTATTATGAATGAAGAAAACAATGTATTAACTATAAAGACCGTTCAAATTCAGCCTATACGAAATATGATTACTGCTATTAAAGACATTTTAACTGATGCCACAATCACGTTTACTAAAGAAGGTATGAAAATAATTAATTTTGACAAAACACATACTATTTTGGTGAATGTACTATTAGATGCGTGTAAGTTTGAAACGTATGATTGTCAACCCGATAAGATTATTGTATGTGCCAATACCCTACACTTATTCAAAGTGATATCAACTATGTCTAATGATGATACATTATCAATGTATATTGATAAAGCGGATTATCATGATGGTATAGTATCACACTTGGGTCTTCAATATGATAATGGAGACATTAAACAATGTTACAGTCAGAAGCTGCGTTTGATTGAACCAGATACAGATGAATTGTTTATTCCTAATGTTGAATATTCTACCATTATCAACTTACCTACTTCCGATTTCCAAAAAATTATTCGTGACTTAAATAGTATTTCTGACCGTATTGAAATCAAATCGGTAGGTAGTGATTTAGTATTTTCATGTGAAGGAAGTTTTGCGAGTTCCCGTATTTTTAGGTCAGAGTCAAAGGACAATATGAATTTCATTCAGAAGTCGGACGATTCTGTTATTTACCAAGGCGAATTTTCATTGAAGAGTTTGTCTCATTTTATTAAATGTACTCCTTTATGTAGTCATCTTGAAATGTATCTTGGTAATGACCTACCCCTTATTATTAAATATGATGTAGCCTCACTTGGTAGCATTAAATTATGTTTGGCGAATTTGCCACCACTATAAGTTGTATGAATTGAATAATATAATTTTTGTATATTATTCAAATTTACGGAAAAACCACCCAAAAATAACAAGTGTACACTTTATATGAAAACTATTGTAGTAACTGGTGGTGCTGGATTTATTGGTTCTAATATGTGTGAACGATTATTAAAGGATGGCAATTATGTGATATGTATAGATAACTTGTATACCGGGAATTTAAATAACATTTCACATTTATCTGAAAATCCAAACTTTAAATTTATAAACCATGACATAATTAACCCATTATTTATACCCGAACACAAAATAGACCAAATATACAATTTTGCTTGCCCGACTTCTCCACCAAAATACCAAATAGACCCTATTTACACATTAAAAGTGAATTTTCAAGGCATATTAAATTTATTAGATTTAGCAAAAGAACATAACGCAACTTTATTACAATCATCTACATCAGAAGTATATGGTGAACCAGAAATAACTCCACAACATGAAGCATATCGTGGTAATGTGAATACAATTGGTATTCGAAGTTGTTATGACGAAGGAAAGCGAGTAGCAGAAACACTCATGATGGATTATCACAAACAATATAATGTAGATGTTCGCATTGTCCGTATTTTTAATACATATGGTCCAAAGATGGATAAAGATGACGGTAGAGTTGTATCCAATTTTATAAATCAAGCATTACATAATGAAAATATTACTTTATATGGTGATGGTAGCCAAACACGTAGTTTTTGTTACATTGAAGACCAAATAAACGGGTTAATCAAGCTAATGAATTCAGATTATGTATATCCTGTTAATATTGGAAACCCATATGAATTAACCGTGAAAGAATTGGCAGATGTTATTATTCAATTAACAAAATCCGAGTCACAACTGTTATTTTGTCCCTTACCATCAGATGACCCAACCAATCGTAAACCAGATATTCAAAAAGCCCAGTCTATTTTAAATTGGAATCCAGAATATAATCTAATAGATGGTATAACAAAAACTATCGAATATTTCAAAAAATGCTAATAACTATGTATCATTCATGACATACTTAGTTATTTACACCGATGGTATGTGTAGTTCAATAATTTCAGCACGTTTTTCCCAAGTACAGTTCTCTATATAATTCTGTTGGTTTGTCAGTAGTTTTTGATTGTATTCACTATAATAATTATGAATTACATTTATTGTCTTTGTTACAAATTGTCGTATATAACTTTCAGGTAGTTGTTCTATTTGGACTGGGTTTTTAATAAAATCATCAGCAACTATTTCTTCATGTAAAACATCAATATGTGGATTATACAAGTTAGCAAACCCATTTGATGTTTCTGGTATAGCCCCTAATTCAGAAGAAATTACATTACACCGATAAGCCATTGCTTCTAATATGGAAGTACAACATGTCTCAGCATATGTATTTGGATAAAACAATACCATCGATGATTTAATATGATTAAACAAAACTGACTGTGGTACAGAACCGTAAAAATCAATATTTGGGTCATCTATTAACAATTGATATATTTGATGATAATATCTATCCATTTCTGTGTGGTTCACTTCATTAATATCTGTAATTGGCGTGTATTCTGTTTTGTTTTTCTCGACTTCCCGAGAAAAACATGAAAAAACCTTTAATTTAATATCAGGTATATGTTTCTTTACTAATTGGAATAGGTGATATGCTACAATTAACCCACGAAACGGAGTACTATAATAAATCATTGTTTTTTCTTTTTCTATGAACTTTAATTCGTCTAATTTAATCAATGGAGATATACCATTTGGCATTGTAATACATTTATTATGGTCGAGTCTATATTGTTGTATAAACCGGTTCTTTTGCCAGTTACTTACAAAAATGTACTTATCGAATGGATATTGAACCACCTCGTTTGTTATAAAGGCTACATTTATGTCATGTTCCATTAAATTCCATAATTGAATATTTGGATTTATGTCTGTTAAAATTTCCTTACTTACAGGACATTGACCCTGAAAAATAATAATATCAGGGAAAATGGTTTTAATAGAATCAACATTTAATGGGTAATATTGTAGATTTTTATGAATAATTGATTTTTTATCTGTACGCGTCATAACACTAACCTTATATTTTTTAGATAATACATTTGATAGATTATAAATAGCCGCTTCAGTTCCTCCCAATGCGCGTTTATTGATGGTATCATAATCCCATTCAGAATAATCAATAAATAGAATCTTTTTTTTTGGTAAAATGATTGGGAGTGTTGTATGTAATTTTAAAATCATTTGTTTGTGAAAATTACGCATATCTTGAATATTTACAGTTTCTTTCACTATAGTAGAGTACGGTTTTATAGTCGTATCTGTAATATTGTATTTACCTATAAGGGTTTGTATCAAATCACGTTTGTACTTATCATCATTCTTATAATAATTATTTTCAATTGTTGTTGTATATTTATATGATACACTTTCTTCATTTACAGCATTATAAAGATATATATATGAATCTGAAAGATGAGTAATAGTAAATGCCGGATTTGTATCCTCTTTATAAAGCAGAACCGTTGTCATAAAATCGTCATAAATATACATTCGTTCGTCATATAGCTGAATATATTTTGATAATAGTTTACGGTTAACACATAATAATCTACCCGGGGTTGCGAGTGTCGTGTTAAATTCTTCATTTAAACTATGTATATTCTTACATTCATCTACTTTATAATAGAATTGTAAATTATATGTACTATTTGGACTGTGGGAGTCACCCTTTAATTTATGATAGTTAGCATTATTTATTAAAATCTTCGTATTTCCATATAATGAAATAACATCACTATTTTCAGCTATACGAACATTATTTATTCTTTGTATAGCATTTGGAAACAGGAAATCGTCACCATCTAACATAATTAAATTATCATAACGATAATCCCTGTAAAATGTTTTTAATACCGAATTGTGACCTTTACCTGGAGAACCATTCGATTCAGTTCTTATAATTTTTCTCAATTTCGTATAATTATTCTTACCAAATTCGTACATAACATCTTGATAAAACTCTTCATTCAATGTATTTACAATAATCATTATTTCATAGTCATCAAATCCAGTTTGATTGAGAACACTTAAAAAAGACTCCTTTAATAATCTTACGTTACTCGAACACAAAATCCCTACCAAATATTTTACCATAATATAAATAGTATAATCATCTATATTTATATTATTAATGGTGGATATATTCATTATTTATTCGTATAAGTGCAAATAACGTTTTATCGTAAAATTTGTCGATTATATCAGGGTTCACATTCTCCTTTATCTTATTTTGGTATACCGTTATGTTGATATTACTAATTTTATAGTCAGTCAAATCATATTTTTTCAAAAGGTTATCTCTAATATTTTTATCATGATTAAAAATACTTACATTATTATCATGATGGTTGGTTACACTATCATCATTAATGCCATTGTATAGATAAATATATGGGTCACTTAAATGCGTTATCGTATAATCAGTATTATGCATTTCTTTATAAAATATAACACAATACTCTATATCTACCCCTTTATACATCTCATCGTTATATAATTTCATGTATTTTGATAATATTTTACGATTAACACTCAATAAACGCAATGGTGTTAATGTCAATGTATCAAAAACATCATCGATTTGTCGTATATTGTTTACTTCTTGAATATGAAATCCTAATTGTATATTATAATCCCGACAATACATATCGGTATCTGGGTCTATTTTTATTTGTTTGTTATATTTAAATATAGTATTACTTACGATACAGTTCCCTACTAATGTTATTACATCACTTTTTTCTTCCGTTTGTATATTGTTGATTCTTTCAATCGCATATGGAAATAAAAAATCATCACCATCTACTTTAATTAGGTTTTCGTAATTATGATTATTATAAAATATTTCCAATACTGAGTTATGTCCTTTTCCAGGAGAACCATTCGATTCTGTTCTAATTATTTTTTTAAGTTTTTCATGTTTATTATATCCAAATTCACGTATAACATCTTGATAAAATATCTCATCGAGTGTATTCACAATGATAAATATATGATAGTCGTCAAAATTGATTTGGTTAATTACACTATTTACGGTTTCTCGTAATAAACGAATATTGCTCGAACATAAAATACCAACTAAGTATTTCACCATTATATAAATAATATAATAACTATTATTTATATCGATTTACCATGTATTCTCATTCATTCTTGTATAATATAGTTCACAATTATGTTCGGAAGCACTCCAACAAGTAAAAAATGTTTCTGCATACCACTTCTTTTCACTACTGTCTTTATAAATTTTATATTTTTCGTCAGATAATTGTATATTTATGCCAACATGATAATATCTATACATTGGGAAGGCAGTTACAATATCTCGTTTATTTGTTATACGGTAATGAGTTAGATTTTTTGTTTCTTCAAATGACTTTTTCCATTCGTAATTACCTACACGTGGACTCGCAAAGGAAACAACATTTACATTATTTTCTACAGTATTGGCTAACATATATCCAAATAAGGTGGATAGTGCTCCACCTAAACTATGTCCTGTGACATATATATCAAAATCGGGATGTTCTTTTAAAATTGTTTTGATATTTTCTACTAATTCATCATATACAGAGTTGGTTGTAAGTTGTGCGTAAAATCCACTATGTACGTAAATATCATCTTTTAAATTTTTTTTGAATACCATTAAATCATAATACCAATCTGACATTGATTCGCTACCACGAAATACAACGGTTATTCTTTTTTTTCCTTCACTTATAGCAATCCCTACTTGAATGTCTGTGTCTGGATCATTTATAAATTTATGTAATTTTCCAGTAGGCACATTTTCAGAGATCTCTACTAATACATTTTTTTTGACTGAGTTCATTTCTATTTTTTCTAATTCATGTTCTTCTTTTAATTCAGAGACAAATTCCTCTACAGTTTCATCTTTATTTTGTACTTTGAAATTTTTACCATAATTATATACTAATAATGTTGCTCGTAATAAGTCTAACATTGTATGGTGAGATATGGTAGTAACTTTATCGTTACTTTCAACAAGGTTATCGTTTTCTTGGTCGGACATTCTATATATTGGATTCACAAAACAATTTACACAGAAATTATTTTCGAATTTGTAATCATAACTTTACCAGCTATATTTGTTTTTTCTACATTTTTAACATACGCATACACTACTTCCAAATTTCGTTGTGATTTATATTTTGAATTTTCTTTACATACAAGAGCGCCTTGTGTTATTATTTGACGAAGTTGCTTTTTTGAAAAGGTTATATTGTCTGGTATACTTGCGATGATGTGTCCTGACGGTTCATTGTTAATATGAAACCATATATCGATATCTTTTGAATTATCGATTATTTCAAAATTATCATTTGCATGTTGTCCTATAACATATTCTATGTCATCACCTAACGCTGAAATATATCTACTCATTGTCTTCATGGTTATTGTTTATTTACTCATAAACAATAATAAATATTATCAATTTTACATCTAAAATTCTGGTTCATGTTTCTTAAATAGACATCCTTGTTGTTGGAGATTGTTTATATTAGAAATAATACTTGGGTCTTGTAATGTAGATACATCTAACCAAATCTTTATGATACAAAAATTTTTTTTGGGTGAAACGGTGATACCATTTATGTGTTTACTATGTGAAGTATTTTTACATAGTGTCTCTCCTGTTATCATATAAAATAATTTTTTCCATACTTCAGGAACACAACGATTTGATATTTTATATGAAAAACATCCACCGTTTCGATTACGTGGGTCTTCCCACATGGGCGTAATACCTTCCCGCATTACAAACAACATACAATTTTTTAATACATTATCATGAATAGTTTCATTTAATGAAATAACTTTTTCGGCATTGTCAATTTTATCCATAATTATTGAATAACTTGACACATCCCAGTTTTTGTCTTGTGGTAAATGGTAATATAAACTCCATTTATCATTTAACATATGTTGGTGGGATTGAATACTCACTGTATCCATATTTTTACGCCCGTAATATACTACGAGAAAAATCTTTATATTTTTTTGGGTTATATTTATTCATTTTTTATTATTCTATATGAATCTTCTGACAACATAATAGATTGGGGATAAGTAAGAGTAATCATATTTATATTATTATCCATCAAATTAATGGTATAATTCTCATCAAAAATAAAGTCTTCAGGTTGATAATCCAAATATCTCTTGATAAACAGAGATGACAATATTACATTATTTGTAAAATATAAATCTTTATCTAAATTCATAGTTATCCGTGTTTCCATTTTTGGGTGAGTATACTCGATGGTTAAAAAAGAGGCTTTAGAACGGGTATTGGAATAAGTTGGTTCGTCTGTATTTTTATTAAATGAATTATTTGTTATCCCATCATCCAATCTCATAGTAACCATGGTTTCAATTACATTATTATCAGATTTTGCGATTGATGTTGCCATTTTTCCAAAATAAGAAAGGCAATTATTATAATACTCCTTTTTACTTACATCCGTGGTGGTATGTGGTTTAATGTGTTGATAATTTTCTAAATATATTTGTTTATTACCAGTAAATAAATTTTCGTCGTTTTTTAATAATACTGATATACATACCCAGTTCTTATCAAATGGTTCAATACGATGAGCGTTATACAGTGCCTTTATTCGTTCATATTTGTATGATGATGTGTCTACTGTATTTTTTACAACATCAAAATTATTGTATAAGTAATTTCCGGCTTTAGTCATGCGTATTTTGATATCTACATATACAAGAAACATTTTGGTTAAAAACGTAGTATAGTCGATATTGACGATTTCATTGATCATCATATTTGTAGATTCTACCAAATATTCAACATTTGTAAATAATATAGCACTCAGTATAGTATATGCGTTTGTAATAAAATCCATTTTAATAATATTAAGGACATATTTTTATATACTTCAATAATAAATAATAAAGATAACTATATATATAATTTAACTATGCCAATACCTACACGAGGGCTGTTTATATTTCACCGGGATTTACGTATTTCAGATAATATCACATTAAATAATGCTGGATTCATATGTGATAAATTATACACGTGTTTTATATTTACACCCGAACAAGTAACCAGTTCTAATTCATATAAATCAAACAATTCAGTTCAATTTATGATTGAGAGTTTACAAGATTTGAATGATACAATTAAGACAAATGGAGGTGAATTAATGTGTTTTTATGGTAAACAAACTGTCATATTAAAACACCTTATTAGTGAGCTTAATATTACACACGTATTTTTTAATGATGATTATAGTCCATATGCTATACAACGTGATGATGAAACCAAAATGGTATGTAACAAATTCGATGTAAATTGTATTAGTCATCCGGATTATTATTTATACGAACCTGGAACAGTATTAGTTGAAAGTTCAAAAAACGCATATAAAAAATATACTCCATTTTACAATGCGGTTTTAAATAATAAGGTATCAAAACCAAACAATATTACTTCGTTTCCATTATCAATGACAAGTAAAAAGTTAAAGTACGTAATAAGTCTAAAAGAAGCCGTGAATAAATTTGTAAAACCAAATACCCATATATTAGTTCATGGGGGTAGAACCCCAGCACAAGAAAAATTAAAAAATGCGTTACGAGACCAAGGTGAGTATGATTCATCCAGAGATTTCTTTACTTATAAGACAACTCATTTATCGGCATACATCAAATTCGGATGTTTATCTATTCGTGAAGTATATCACGCATTCAAAAAGAAATTTGGATTGAATCACGGTTTAATACGAGAACTTATATGGAGAGAATTTTTCGCTCACGTGTTGTATTGTTATCCCGAAGTAGTAGGTCAATCATATCAACCAAAATACCGTTCTTTAAACTGGAGTCAAAGTAAAATAAATATTGAGAAATGGAAAAATGGCATGACTGGATTCCCATTAGTTGATGCTTGTATGCGTGAGATGAATACAACGGGTTATATGCATAATAGAGGACGAATGACAACCGCAAGCTTTTTAATTAAAACTTTATTAATTGATTGGCGTGTTGTAGAACAATATTTCGCACAACAATTAACTGATTATGATATTGCTTCTAATAATGGTAATTGGCAAGGTATTAGCGGAACTGGGGTTGATATGAAACCATATTTTCGTGATATGAATCCTTGGATACAAAGTTTTAAATTTGATGTTGATGCTGAATATATTAAAAAATGGGTACCTGAATTGGAAACCGTGGATTCGCGCGATATTCATTCATGGGACCAAAAATATAATTTGGATAAGTATAAAGATATTAAATATCCAAAACCCATAGTTGATTATTATTCACAAAAGGAAAAAATGTTAGAAATGTATAAAGCAGCATAAAATAATAACTTCATGATAAATTATTATTTTACATTCTTGATATATTGAATAAATAGTAAAGACTCAATAATGTAGTTTGGACGACTAATCCAGACACACCATCCGTATACATACTTCTTGCTACTCCTAATTTGTCATAGTAATGGGTAACTAAATGGGGAAATAAATTACTCCATTTCATTATGAACCCATATAATGCACTAATTACAAATGTCAAAATCATAAATTTACTAATATAACCGAAATCAAAAATACTTTTGGGAAAATCCATCATAGATAGAATAATAGGCTGAGTAGTTGCTCCTACAAATCCTGCGATTAACGCAGCAGCCAATAAAGTATGTTGCTTGAAATATGGATTTAGATATTCAACGAAATCCATTTGGAAATACTTGGGTAGTTTTTCATAGTTCAGAGACATAAAACGCAATACAACATCCCATAAAGCTGTGACAATAAAGGTTAAGATAATTAATTTATAATCCATATAATATTACATGGGATAATTATTCAAAAAATGTTGAGAGTAACATTAATGCGCCAGTTGCTGTTAAATTTTTCATAAAAGCGTAATATTGACCTCCTTTTGTTGGGAAATGATAAATAATCGTGGCTAAAATTGTAAAAATTGCTAAACCAATACTTGAATAGTAAGCATAATCTGTATATGTATTTGTATACAACGAGAACATTATGACAATTGGAGCCAATATTTCTAATAAAACAACCCCCAGTATCGCAAAATCATAGAAAATAGTAGGCATATTTTTCAAGAAAAACATGTTGTGAAATCCTTTTACTGTTGCCGAAAAGTTCATTGCTTTGTTGATACCGGACAAAAAATACATGAGTAAAATTAAAAACGCATAGAATAAAATTTTCATTATATACATAAATTGAATATAAAATTTCATATGGGTTGGAATAGAACGCATTCATATTTCATAAATACATAACTTTATGAAATAGTTATCAAACTTTGTTATACACAAACAAATAAGTAAAT
>Ga0115550_1002106_pt1 | contig 14058 bp, 10 predicted proteins | sample COGITO_mtgs_1005_FD_87177 | JGI IMG/M metagenome (GOLD analysis project Ga0115550, IMG submission 87177) | Pelagic marine microbial communities from North Sea - COGITO_mtgs_100511 | ecosystem: Environmental > Aquatic > Marine > Epipelagic | place: Germany:Helgoland, sampling site Kabeltonne... | reverse complement strand
GGATCGAGGTGAAGTCCTCGTCGGCCAGCGCTTGTTCTTTTTTCTCGGGATGTTTCTTCAGGTGTTCAGCGATCAGGCGCTTAGCTTCGTCTGTGTTGCCCTCAAGGCATTCATAGCAGGCGAGATTGTAGGCAACCGCGTCGGCTGCTGGGCCAGACACCGCAGCCCTTTGACTCAAAATTTGCAAGGCTTCTGGTCGTCGTTTTAATTTATTTAAAAGACTGGCCAGCGCAATTACGTTATCCAACGAAAAACGATGGTCTTCGCCAATTTTTATTTTTTCAGAATAGCATCCTATAAAGCTACTGCGTAATTCAATCTCACCTTCTGTATCACCTTTTTCATTTAATAGATCCAAAAACCTAGAGAATAGTTGGGCTAATAAGCTATAAAATAATGTCGATCGATGATCCCATGCCCTACGAAACAGCACTTCCGCTTCATCAAGCTGACTTGTCTTACACAATAAAGAGGCCAGATTAACTGAGACGTTAATTGTCAACACAGAGTTTACCCCGAAAAGACTTTCATGCCCAGCTAATGCACGACGCAATAATTTTTCAGCTTCCACAAAATCGCCCGCTCTTTGCAAGTTCAAACCAATCCGATTATATCGCATTATTGTGAACGGATGCTTTGCTCCTAATGCCATGTCTAACTCATTCAACTCAATACGATAGTCTTTGAGAGTGCGTGTATAAAGTAGATTGTATAGCTCATCTGAAATACGCTGCGTATCAGTATGCTCAGCGCCTAGGATCTTCCCATAACCCGCTGATATTCGTTTGAGTAGCGCAAGTTTTTCTTCCTTGTCAGGCTTCCCTGAACTTAAGCACTGCACCACACTCTCTGCCGCCCCAAGAGCTTTAAGGGATTCAGCTCCAAATACCTTTTCGAAGCCATGCTGCGCGCGGCGAAACAAAGCTAGTGCTTCATCATTGCGACCATAAATATGCTTACAGAACCCCAAATTATAGACTGCCTCCAGTGTTTTGGCATTGTTAGACCCATGCTCTAACTGAAGACTATCCAATGCCAGTTGATACAATTTTTCGCTTAAAGATCGGTATTGGCTATGGCGATCGTGAATGGCAAAGAATTGCGCCGTTTGAGTTGCTAATGCAGCGTCGAACATTGGGCCAGCAATAGGACCCCACCCGTCAACGGCTTTTGCATAGATTCCTAGGACCTCATCCCTACAACTAACGCCACACACCTTCCATGCACTGAAAATGGCAGAGTGTCGCTCAGAGTGTCGCTCAGTCGTATTCATAAACGCTCTACACACATCGATCTCCAACAAACAGGCACGCAGCCGATCCTGATCCCCTGCCTCGCGCCATTGATGCACCCGCTCCTGCGCCACGTCCAAGGTGACCTCGCGCGCCTCAAACCACTCGCCCAGCCAGCGGTGTGCGGCACGTTTATCCTCGTCTGTTGGCAGGTGTCTATCTTCGACCGCTTTACGGATGAAGTCGTTACCAAAGGTAATCTGCCCGCCGGACTCGAACAGGTTTTCGTCGAGCGCATTTTGAATCTCCGCCCATTTGGCGGGCGGCATGCCTGTCAGCTCCAGTAGCTCGCTGCGGGCGAGACCATCATAACTCGCCCAGAGCGCCTTGAAGGCGGCCACTTCGTAGTCCTCGTCGATGTCTTCTTCGATCCGCGCCAGCACATGCTCGTACAGGTCGTCGATAGTCGGGGCTTCGCCGGCGGCCTTACTGGGAGGGTCGGAAAGCAGCGTGTCCAGACGTGCTTCCAGTTCTTCGTGCACCCCGAACAGGCGTAACTCTTCCAGTAAAGTGATCAGCCACAGCGGCCGTCCGCTGAGCGGGTGCGCTAGGATGCGATCCGCCTGTGTGGGAGTTAAGGATTTGCGGTAGGTTTTCAGGTAGCGCTCAATAAAGTCGCGGCCCTGCGCCGCGCTCAGTGGTTCGAGTTCGATGAACGACCACTCTAGCGGTAAGTCGCGGCTCTCACCCTCTCTCATTGGTTTGGTATCAATGTGCGTCCAGTTCAGCCGGATCTTTTGCAAGTGCGCTTGTGCCGGACCGTCGCTACAGGAGGCCAACAAGCGAATGCCGGTAGGTACATACTTTGGAAACCAGCAAAGATCTTCGAATACCTCACCGCAGCGCTCCAGACCATCCAGCACGATCAGCACGGAAAGACCCTCGCGATCCGCATGACCTGACAGATCCGCAAGGATGCTAGGCATTTGTTCGAGGATCTCGTCCTTACTCTTCGCCGCTTCATAAGGCAGTCCCGTCATCAAGGCAGCTTCCTCACCCAGTCGACGCACCAAGTGCATGGGGTCGTCTGCTTCGGCGGTGGCATTCAGGTGGTGCAGGATGACGGATGTCTTCGGATGCTTTGCCCGCCAGCCTTGCAGCCAGCTAGCAATCAGCGCGCTTTTACCCAGGCCAGCTTCACCGCTGATCAGAACCGGTTGTGGAGCCTCGCCCGACAACGCCGCATCCAATTGAGCAAAATATTGTTCGCCACCGATGTAGAGCCCGCGGCGCGCCTGACTGTAGGCCTCGTGGCGCATGCGCGCTAGGGTCAGGTCGTCCGGCACTTCGTCGGCCGGGTACTCTGCTTCTATCAGCGCCCGCAGATCTGCGCGCACCTGGTCTGCTAGTGCCTGTGGATCGGCATAGTCCTCCACCACCGGGAACTTGCTACTCCGGATGCATCCCTTGAGGGCCTCGAGCTTGGTAGCGGAGGCCGCATCTTCCGAGATATAGTCCCCGCCCTGCGCCTTTGAGTAATTAGAATCACGAAAGTAGAAAAAGGCGCGACCCGCCATGGCAGGATTGTTGAGCACACCGTGCAGCATCTCCAGTTCGGTTACGCTCTTGCCGCCTGCATGCTCCTTGAGCCAAGGCTCGCGCTCGACGATCCCAGCCGGGTATTGGCTGCCTTCCGGCACCCAGCCGTAGCGGTCGCCGATGAAGCCCATGAAGTACGGCCGTGCACGGTCGATCTCGCCCAGGCAGATCGGCAGCACTTTGCCCTGCTGCGCTTCCTCTTCGGTTATCCCCCAGCGCAGGTCGACCTCGACCAGTTCCACCTGCCGCTCGCGGCACAGTCGCCGTAACTCTGGGAACACTTTTCTGACCAGCAGGTCACGCTCCTCCGCAAAGTCACGGAAGGTCGAACTTAGAAAAACTCGGATGACACGGGATTTGTTGCTCATGGGGTGTTTACTGGATCGAATTCGCCCAAGCTTTGTATTCATTTCTTGGGTTAAAGCTATTTGGCTGCACACGGAGATCTCTTCCGAAAAGTTGCTCTTCCAAGTCCGCAACTGTAAGCCCGTAGCGTTTGGATGTGTCTGACATGAATGCTACATACTCGCCATAGGCTTGCGCGGGCTTTCGTCGCAGCAGGAAACTGCTCTCGGACTTAGGGCTTCGAAAATAGGTATCATACACTCGAGTATTCTGATTCAGTGCACCGTCGATCGCACACCACGCGCTGCACAACCATTTATCAAGGATTGGGTAGGTCGACAGGCCCTCGGCCTCTCTATAGAAGAAAAACAGTTTCGTGAAATAGGCATAACTGAGTCCCGGGATCTTGAATTTTGCGCGGTAACTAAACGACCTGAACAAGGACTCAGGGTCATCGCTTTTGAGTATTGCAGATTTGATCTGAGTGAGTGCTGTATCAAAATTTCGATCGGAAATAAAACCAACCAGTGCTCGCTGAGTTCTTGGCGAACGAGCCGTTACCCGAAAATAGGCACCCCAGAACAAAATAGCCAAGAATTCGTCCTTTGACGTCGCAGACGCATCCTTTATTATTTGAATAACATCCGTTTTCGAGAGCTTACAATCCTCCTTCAAAAAAACGCTCAAGTAAGCGGGCAGCTTGACTCCCAACTCGCTTCCGAAGCGCTTATATTGCTTCACTTCATAAGCCACAGAGTGCGAACTGGTGCTGGAATATTTTAAGAGCTCGTCTAAGTCGATCGTATGCATGGGTTATGTATTTTATAGGCTATCGAAGAAAAGCAGAGGCGACCCTGTCAGGCCGCCTCTGTGACATGGACTAAATGGTGCGGATATAACTGCCGTTAGACAAATTATATATTTTCACCTGTCCGTTTGACATCGTGACGTGCACTTCATCACCCGAAACCACGCCGCTAGTGGCTCCACCACAAATCGTGCGAACATAACTACCGTTAGACGAATTATATATTTTCACGTTTCCACCTTCAACTTTGCATACATATGACATATCTTATTTATTTCTATTGTGTGCATTTTAGTAAATGACGCCGGATTGCACTGGTCCAGCGTCATGTGTAGAATCAAACTTCTGCTTGAATGAAAGGACTCCATTGCACTTGAAATGGCTCCAAAGTGCGCCTTCCAATTCAGTGCAGGTCCATTTGAGTACCTCCGCCCAGGCGACCATCGCAGTCATGTAACGATTGTAGTGAGACCAGTCGTCAAGATGGATCACTGCAGGCAGGGGAAGACACGAGTCCCGCGCTGCCTGCCTGAACTGAGGCCAAAGCCAATTGCGTGACATCGCCGTATCCAGGGGCATCGGCACTAGATCCTTCCATCCTGCGGCTCGCGCCATAAAGTGCAAGCAGTGGGACCGCATGGCTGCAGACCAGCTAAGCTCTTCTCCTAAAAGATTCCAGATGGCTTGCAGGGATTGTTCTTCCTGAAGGCCGGTGAAGGCTCGGCTGAGGATGCTATCGATTGTATCAAATGTGGCAACCGACACCGGTTCCCCATAAGCCGAGCCATAAATTTGTTGGTAGCTTCGACCCAGCGGCCCTGGAATCATGCGCCCCCAGAGGCTCACCTGTAAGACAAAGAGTGGCCAGTCACCCAAACCTGCACTGTTAAGAATTGCCTCGGTTTGAAAATCGCAGTGCTCGCTTTTCGGCTTGGCGGGTAGCACGGACAGCCACTCCGGCTGCCATGGCTCGACCGATCCGGGATACTGTGCGGACTTGAGCAGTCGATCCGGATACAACTGACGCGCGATTGCAGCAGTTTCAGCATCCCAATGCCACATGTCCTCAGCAGCTATGTAACTATCCATGACGGTTATTTGTTAGAAATTCTAGGAGACCCATCAAGCATCTTAAACCGCAAGCGCTTCCTGATTCAGGAACTGCCATATTCGAACCGTAGCCAGCGTATCGAGCTTACAATACTCGAGCATTTGCCGGCGTAGTTGCTCCCTGCGTTCGGGGCTGGTTGCCGGATCGAGACACTCGATGTAGGCGGCTCCTGCCTCGGTGCCGACCTGGACTCCCTCCAGCTCGCTATAGGACATACCTGTCATCGGCTCAATAATAGCCTTGAGACTCCAACTGCCGTTCTGATCAGGATGGTAATAACATCCCTTAACAATCGGTAACAAATCGACAATACGCTGGCGAATTGATTCCAGCGGAAAGAACAAATCGAGGAATTGTTCCTCCAATTTTTCAATGATGCCCGACTCCACACTGGCACTAAAGACGTAGATAGCGCCGGAATCGCCACAATCTTGTATCAATTTCTCGGCCATCGCTCTGCGTGGATCTACCCCGCTGAGATCTAGGAACTCCTCGTGATCTAATTCGCCATCTGCATCCAGCTTGTGCAGACTATACTGAAAGGGGATGGCTTGGTAAGGCCGAGTCCCCTTCCAGATCGGCACGGCAAAACTGACGGTTTCAAAGTCGAGAAAGTAGGCTGGCAGCGGATCTTGGCTCAAGAGCTTGCCCGCACTGGCGCGATCGCAATAAGCCTGCCCGCTGAGGTGCACAGATTGCACCCGTTGCTGAATTTCGGTCAGTTGATCGGCTGGCACCTCTTCAAGTGTCGAAATTCCCGTCAATTGGAACTGCTCCCGCTTCTTCCAATGCAGATGCGGCAAAACAGCCAAGGGGTCTTTCTCCACCGCGTCGCCTCCTTGACAATAGCCACAAAAGGCACAGGCGAAGGGTTGCATACACTGCGCACCCATTACGACTTCAGGCTCTTCCTCCCTTGCTGCAACCAACTGTGCCTCCTCAATCCATGCCTGCACCTCAGCCCGTCGCGCGCGAGCTTCATCGGTAAGATCTTCTATTCGAAGCAGGCCTGTGTAATCCCCCTCACCCTGATAGACAAAACTGGTGTCGATGTGCGCTAGAAAACTTTTCGAAAGCGGCACCTCACTCTCATCCGCGATGTAGGTCTGAATCGCGACATCATCGCGGTGGTAGTCTTTGACGCTGGTGGATGCCTTCACCTCGATCATTTCCCAACGCAGTTCGCTGAAGTTCGGGTCCGGCCGCATCACATCCGCCAATGCCATCGCTCCAGGGATTTGTAACAATGCTTCAAAGACTGCTCTGTCACCTGACCGCAGCGCGACCTGCGTTTGCTCCGCCGATGCATCCCAACCGATTAGGTGGGGATCGACATTGATACCATCGCCCTGCCTATCTAGGATCGCCTGCGCCGCCTCGCCGACCTGATGGCCTGCGGCGAACGCTGTTTGAGAGCCGGAATCATCGCGTAATTCGGGCTTGTTGATTTCCAGCCAGAGCCGCTTAGGACACTGTCGGAAGGCCATTAATTTTGATTTAGATAAGTTGTGCACTTATCTATTATACAGGTGTTACATTTTTTTCGGCCAATAATCCTCCAAAATCGTCACTTTTTTTCAAAAAAAGCTATTTTTACATTTTTTTGACAAAAACTCTCGAGCTTAACGCATTTAAGCAATAATCGATACAAATCATCGAAAGGGGCAACTGGGTGCGGGTAAGTAGAGATCGCTTTGTGTTGCTTAGTAGCCTTGTTGGTGAAATTGGAGGGTTTAGTCGTTTAGTTTTTTGCTCCTTAGTTGCGTTCTCACCAACTTTGGCTACGTACTTTTATCCACTGCTTACCTTTCTCTGAGTCAAAGAAAGCAAAACAGAATCGTTCCAACTGGTTCACGGTGATCTCTTGTTTTTCAGCTGCTCGGTTCATTGCCTCCAAGTAATTGGGATAGTCTTTCCAGTCAGGGTGAGAAATACCCATGACACCTTGAGCCATTATCTTGTCGTATATGGCGAGGTCACCGTTTCCGGCAAAAAGATTCCAGAAACGTATGTGTTTTGTAGCGAAAGAAATACCGAAATTAGAAATCTGGCGCACAGCCTCGACCGCCTGTAGCAGCTCCGCTTCGGAGATCGCAACCCTGATCAAATCTCGGTAGGCAACAGCATTGAAGTTCTTTTTGAATCCACCATTCTTGACATAAATATATCGCCCCTCCCTTCCGCCCCAGAGCTGGATCAGATGAAAGATGCGAGTTACTCCTTCTTCTTCACGGCCGACCGGGGAGGACTTGATTTCATTGGCAATGAGATGTTGGAGCGCAGGCATCTTTTCGTGGACAGTTTCTCCCGGGAGTCCATCAAACGTATCCACGATTTCCGCGAAACCGTGATTTCGCATGAGCGTCATCATGCCCCTGATGGAACCCTCGAGACGAGGAGTATCGGCGAGTTCGAGGTCGTAAGAGTGATCAAAACGCGGGACGGAGAAATTGCCTGACTTTAATTTTCGCAACTTCGAATCAGATAGAGGATTCAGGATCATAAGAGACCAGGGTTCTTGGTTGAAATTGTCCTAGCTAAGACCCGGGAGTTCCGGTTGATTCTTGAATTTCTTGAACTCAGCGAACCAGCGGACTATAGGATGGTCGAAGCCAAGAGACCTTTGAATAGACGACCAAGACTGATGCCTTGATAGGGATTTTGCCGCTGCATGGGAGAGTTGAATTTGGTTACCGTCCCCGACAGACCCTGGAGTCCCAAGGGAAAGATCGCCTTGATGCTTGGAGAGTGATTCCGCGGCCGCATCGGAGAGTTCCCTCAGGCCCCAGAGATTAAGGCTTCCCTGATACTTGGAGAGTGATTCCGCAGCGGCATCGGAGAGTTTGGTAAGGCCGTCGAGGGTAAGTCCTCCCTTATGCCTGGAAAGGGATTCCGCAGCGGCATCGGAGAGTTCGGTCAGGCCGTTGAGCCGAAGAGCCAAACTTGATGGACGTTCAGTGTCTGCGATAATATCATACCAAAATCCACTGCTCTCCCACCCCTGCGCATTTGAAAGTGATTCGGCGGAGGCATCGGAGAGTTCCGCCAGGCCGAGTGTAAGACTTCCCATCACCTTGGAGAGTGATTCCGCGGCCGCATCGGAGAGTTCCGTCAGGTCGCCGAGGTAAAGGATACCCTTATGTTTAGAGAGTGATTCAGCGGCGCCATCGGAGAGTTTGGTAAGGCCGTCGAGATTAAGTTCGCCCTCATGCTTTGAAAGTGATTCCGCGGCCGCGCCTGAGATTTTGGTCAGGCCATTGAGGTTAAGGTACCCATGATGCTTGGAAAGGATTTCCGCAACCTCATCCGTAATTTCCGTGGCTTCGGAAATATCCACGTTATCCGGGTCGTCTAGGAACTTCTTAGCCAGTTCTTTGGAGATGATGCTCATGGTATGTCCTTACCAACAAGCGCTGCCGATGAACAAGGCTAAACTGATAGGAATTTGCTTTTCGGTGGCAGCCGGGCGGCTGCATAGGGGGCGAGGGAGGTTTCAGATATAGAAAATTTTAAATAAAAATTGCGATGAGCACCGAGGTAAGGAACCAGTAAAACCCGGCAGCTAACTGCACTTCTGTGCCGCCCGGCATTTCCTTGATCACGACTAAAATTAGTGCGATCAAAAAGACCTCAGCCATCGCCAGTTTCGAGATCATATCGCGCAGCTTAACGGGCACTCGGATCGATGATTTGGCATGCTCCAAATACAGCAACTGAAATTTGAAAATCGGCAGTAGCAAGGCGCACACCCCGATCACCAGCGCGAGTATCCGCTCGCCGGTACTCCACAAGCTCCAGATACTTTCAAGCAGCAAAATCTGCCGATCCTTCACCGCATCGGCATCAAACAGCTCAACGATCGGTTGCGCCATACCAAGCTCAGGCTGGATCACCAAGAGAGGCAACATACAGGCGAGCCCAAAAGAAAATGCCGCCGCGAGAGTCGCCCAACTGCGTATGGATTGTTCCGAACGCATCACTCTCCGTCCGGCGTCAGGAGCTGCTCCAATGCGCGCTGGCCCTTTGCACCCCAAATTTCCAAATCTTTTGATACCGAGTCCACACTTCGCTCCACGGATGACTTCGTATATTCGGGTTGCTCGGTCAGCCACTCAAAGGAGTCAAGATTTCTCTGCCGGTTTAAAAGCTCGAGTTCACCGCTTCCCGAGGCAACCGCAAGCTTTAGGTAAGCGATACCGTTGCGATTAATCGGCAGATTCACGATGCCTTTCTGTAATGCAGTTGCTGGAATCCGCAAAAGTCCAACAAAGCTGCGCTGAACCAGATCATTCTCATAGACCGCGATCTCCAGAAAGGTGCCCTCAACCGTGCGCAGCGTCGCGACCGATTCAAAATCCGACTGATTCACGGATCCGTCCAACAATTTGCCTATACTCAGATTGGTCGGCGACCATCTCGAGATCAATGAATCCTTTGCGACCCCGGTTTCTAGAAGACGAATTTCCTGCCAGTAGAGTTCGGCCGATAGGTCGGGTGCTGAGCCATCCTGGTCCCACTTCGCTCCATCTGGAAGAACCGGGTTTGCCTCTACTTCATGTAGCCAGACCCTATAGACTACAGGCTCATTAGTCGATTCACCCAGTGTTTTCACCTTCTCGGTAAAATCATCCACGGCATAGCTGAAACTACCGTTTGAATTAAGATAAAATGCCAGTGCACCACCGGCGAGAATGACGATTATAGGGATAAGCAAACGCATAGTGAGTCGTGTTTAGGGTAAATTAAAATCAAGGAAGGAACTGTGTATACCACTCGTAAGACGCCATGAAGGTATTGTTGATGTATTGCCATGCGACCTCGTAGTCATAAACAAAGAAGTAGATGCTGGCCACATAGATTATCAGATTGGCCGCCGGCAGAAACATAAAGCTGAACAAGTAACCCACCCGCTTTAGATCCGTCTGGTGCAAGCCTGTTTCTCGGTATGTGGAAGTGATATGGTAGGCACAGATCATCCCGACCAAAACCAGAAAAACAGGAGGCGGGTTCAAAAGCGCAACCAAATACAGCGGCAACAACAGGGTTGGGAAAAAATAAGGCGCAATGGTGATCAGCCAATTAGAGCCTGATAAGTGAACGACCCCTAAGTAGCCCTGCTCTTCAAGGTCTGTTCCCCTGTTAATCCCATCCGATGCCTCGAAGCGCGTCACACGATGCAAGCATAACCATCCAAAAACAGCATGCGTCAACTCATGCTCAAACGTACTAAAGAATTTACCTCTGAAGATGCTTGGAAACAGTAAACTCAGCAATAAATACGCGACAAAACCATATAGGAATGGCTGACCCACACCTAGTAGAGTGGCGAGCAGATAAGGCGGATCGATCTCGATGATGGCAAAGGGCAGGATCAAAATAGCCAAAAATGCCACAGGCCATTTAGCGGCTGCAAGCAGGGAGTCAATCATGCTAGAAATTAATTTGACCATTTTGGGGCCTTCGTGTGTTTGTTGGTAATGAAATCTTTGTCAACCTAAGTTTCTGCAGCTCGTCTAATGAGCCATCAAATATCCATCCCTGCCACCCCATAGGTAGATGCCGCATTATAAAACCCAAATTAACTTTAACCAATCATGAAGTCATGAGCCGAAAGAAATCTAGGAGACGTGCCCAAAAGAATCTAGTGAGTATGCGTGGACTTTTACAGCTGGGCATTTTAACGATGCAAATTTGCGTATGGCTCAATCCGAAGACACTTCCAAGTAATGCTTCCTCGGATGTTAGTTTCCACGCTATCAGCGAGCAAATTGGCGCCTTTACCAATCATCATCTTGGGATATTTGCACTATTCCTGCCTTTAGTCATTGTTGTATTACTGGCGCGCAAGGTGAGCATAAATGGATGGCGTAGGCTGTGGGTTGGGTTTCTCGCTGGATCTGTGATTACAATTTTGCTCGCCGAAGCCCTCGGACTGTCGTGGTTGGATGGGGGCACAGTCGGAGCCCTTGCTATAATTTTAATCACTTCACCATTTGGTGTATTTCCAGGGCTAATTCCTCTTTTGTTTATCGTTTGCGCCCTTACTATCGCATGGTCACTTCACTTACTGGATGATCTATCCCGGTTAGGAAATCACTTAGGTAACCTAATTGAGCGACTGACTAAGAATGCCGCGGACACGTTGACTACTGCGGGAGAAACACTATCGGACACAATCGAGTCGGCGATAGAGGAACATGCAACTGAGGAGATAGACGCTGGTTCCACACAAGATTCAGAACCAATCAATTCAAACGAGCCACCCTGCCCCCCTAGCTCTACTAAGCAGCCAAAAAAGCTGGCGGAAGAAACGGACGAACAAAAAGCTGACTCGAAACCAGCTCAAACCCAGCAGTCAAGCGAACCTGAAGTCGCCAAGTCCCCTGCTCCAATCAGCAAAGAAGATTCCCCTGAGCATATTGACGATCATTCATCTACCTCCAACTCTCAGGCCATTACTGGTAAGCTAGCGACCGACAGTTTGGAGCGCCCAACTAGATCAAATGGTGCGCGACTAGAAGGTCCTGCTGACCAAGCCATCTTTAATGCATCCGAGGTCCATGCTCTCATTAAAGAATCCGTTGCCACACTATCAGATGTCCCCTTAGGTGATCGACACATTTTAGTCCGGAAATCAATCCGACTCATTGATTCGCTTGAAACGATAACCAGGGGCGGGATTGTAAAAGCCGTCGATCAAGCCTTTGATGAGTATCACAGTATTGTTACCCCAGCTAAAGCTGATGCCGAACGAGCCCGTGATGTTACTGAGTGCGTTGAGGATATGGAAACGCTCGCGGGAGCAGACTTCGACTGGGTTGCCGGCATGAGCGATCTAAAAGCACGCCTTGAAACAGCGATTGCTGGGTGTCTAGACCCAGAGGAAATAAAGGCAGTGGAGGCGGTCACAGGTAAACGACCCTCGGGTAGCGGAGTCCTCCTCTACGGGGCACCTGGAACTGGAAAAACCTTTGTAGCTCGCGCAGCGGCAGGAGAATACGCACGAAGATACGGTCTGAGATTTATCAATGTGGAAACCCAAGCAGTTAAGGGTATACACTATAGTAAGAAAGTAGAGCGTTTGGGAGATATATTTGAATTTATCAAAGAACGAGCGCCCTGTATTGTCCTTTGGGATGAAATCGATGGGGTGGCTTCCGACCCTGAAATGGGAGGCCGTAAACACGACAGGGAGACCTCGACCATTTTCAAGCAGCAGCTCGATCGAGGTGATACAGGCAAAAGCCCTATTATCCATATCGGAACCACGAACTTCCCAGAGCAGCTTGAACTAGCTCTAGTCCGTCCTGGACGCCTCAGCCCCATACATATAGGTCCACCTGACCCGAAAGCCCGATGGGCCATTATTGAGATGTATCTTGCCCAACGCAGTATTGAGAACATCGACATCGAAATGCTAGTTAAATGGACTGCCTCGAATACCGCCGTTGAAATCAAACAAATTTTCGAAGAGGTCGATGGCTATCTTCTCAGTGAAATGCGCGAGAGTAGAACAAAAGAACCGCGTGCGAGACAACTCGAAGACTTTGAGCGAGCAAAGAACAGTTTGAAAACAAAAGGCTTCGCCGCATGGCTCAGTAAAAAGAAACACATACTGAAACAACCCAAAGCTAGCGACAGAAGAGAAGCCTACAAAGAAATTCTTGAGATGAAACGTTTCGAAACACCCGAAATTTAAGACGAGGCAGCCTCCATTCAATATTTATAAGCGATGATGAATGCTAAGATCTATCAACAGCCCCTGTGCCGATAAGAGAGAACATCAAAGAAATAAGGTTTTCACATGGCAGAAGCCCTAGCAGTCAACCAAAAGCCGCCACACTCCAAATCACTGACAGAAGATTTACATTAGCTTGTTGCTATTGATTGGCCTCAACTGCTTTCAGATGATTGATGTATTTGTTATCCGCCGTGCGGAAATAAAGATTGCAGTGATTCAACTTAAGAAGGAGCGGCGAATCTGATAAGACCGAGACATAAGGGTTCAACTCAAGAACCACTTCCAATTGCTCAAGCCGCCCCTCATGCAATTCGACAATCTGCAGCCATAACTGACGCTTCGATTCAAGGGCATGAGAAAGCGCGGCCTCACTGGTCTCGTAAACTCGCCCTGATCGGTTGGGTTTCATTTCCAGCTTCAACCAATCCGAGTTACAACCCGAAGGAATCGGAAATACATCCTTTTTTATATAAACAATAAAATTTCCGCTCCCGTCCCAGTAACACCTGTTGTGGTAGCAACCCTTCGGATTAATGGGCTCTTGCCAGACCACACAGTAATGACATTGCAACCACTCCTTTGGGGTCACCAAGGTGCTGTTCTCCCGCGTTAGGGTGTACTTAAGGTGATAATACGAACGCTCTACACCGTCTTTCCCTAATGTTGTATTAATTGCAACCTCTTGAGCCGTTAGCGGAGCCAACACTATTACTACCAAGAGCAAGCAACCAATAAAACAAATCTGCCTTTTAAAAATGTGTAATATAAATCTAAGCACTTGAATAAATAATTGGAAACTATCGCTACGGGTAAAAGTTCGGACAAGATAAGCAATCCTGAGTTTCCTAGTTAAAGTATGAGCTTCAAAACACTAACTAGGGTAATAGTTGTGTAGTAATTACGAATTATATTTCGGTAGCAAGTTTCTAGTTACTTTGCTAAAAAATTGACTCAAAAAATGGTCGAGGTGACGTAAACTGGTCCACTTGAAAGGTTAATCTGGATCGATAGAATGGAACTAGAGAATGAAAGGCAAGCGATACACAACCGAACAGAAGATCCGCATACTACGGGAAGCGGAAAGCAGTGATAAAACGAACCTCGACGTATGCGGGAAGCACCAGATCTGCGAGCAGACCTACCAAGCTGGAAGCGTGAGATGGGGATGCTTGAAGTCGATCAGGCCAAGCAACTGGACGAACTCCAGCGTGAGAACGCTCGC
>Ga0115550_1002097_pt1 | contig 14076 bp, 10 predicted proteins | sample COGITO_mtgs_1005_FD_87177 | JGI IMG/M metagenome (GOLD analysis project Ga0115550, IMG submission 87177) | Pelagic marine microbial communities from North Sea - COGITO_mtgs_100511 | ecosystem: Environmental > Aquatic > Marine > Epipelagic | place: Germany:Helgoland, sampling site Kabeltonne... | reverse complement strand
GGCGATGGTTCCATTCACCAGTTGAGCCCATTAAGCCCCGCCATCCATCTGGGGGCGGAGCGGATCCTGCTGATTGCGCTGGATCCACCTGCCCACTCGGCCCCCACCTTTCGCCATGGCCACCTGACCAGCTCCAACATCGCGAGCCACCTGCTCGATACCGTCTTTACCGATACCCTGAATTCGGATCTGGAGCGGCTATGGCGTATCAATCAGACCCTGGATCTCATACCCGAGCGGGAGCGCAGACGCCTGAAACTCAAACGGGTGGAAACCTGCGTGCTGAAACCGAGCCAGGATCTCGACACCATAGCGCTGGCCTATCTGCGCAAACTGCCTGTACACCTGCGCCGCCTGTTGCGGGTGCTGGGAGTGTCGGGGGACGAGACCAGCAGCCTGGCCAGCTTTCTGATGTTCTATCCCGGCTACTGCCAGCAACTGATCAAGCTGGGTTACCGGGACACCCTCAACGAGCGGGCGCGGGTCGAACAGTTCCTGGGGATTGAAGAAGTGATGCGGGAAGAGGCGTAAATCAGCTTGTCGGCCTTGTGCAACGCAAGGCCTAACGCCCCTCCAGCAACTTTTGTTCCGCCTGCTCCATCGCTACCGCATTGCCAAACAACACCAGCCTGTCCCCTGCCGCCAGCCGCAATTCGGGCCTGGGCTCCAGGCTCTGTTCACCGCGCTGCACCTCTTTTATTCGCACAACGTCAAGCGCCAGCGCCTGGACAGTCTGCCCCACGGCCCAGGCCTGATCGTGCAGCAGCACGGGATGCAGACGTTCGAGCAACTGATCCGTCTCCAGATTGCTGGCACTCTGGTCCCCCCAGTAGAAGCCGTGCAAAAAGCGATACTGGCTGCTGCGTTCCAGCTCCATGCGCCGGATCACCCGGCCGATGGGGATGTCGCAGTTGAGCAATAGATGAGAAACCAGCATCAGGGCCCCTTCCTGGGATTCCGGGATCACCTCATGCGCCCCTGCCTGCTTGAATGCCTCCAGAAAGCTGTCGTCCCGGGTCCGTACCAGTACCCTGACCTGCCCCGCCAGCTCCTTTATCAGCGCCAGCATGGCCTCGACCCGCTTGCGATCGTCGAAGGTGATGATCACCAGGCGAGCCCGCAGCAGACCGGCGGCCAGCAGGATATCGCGCCGGCTGGCATCGCCAAATGCCACCTGCTCCCCCGCCGTCTTGGCTTCGCCCACCCGCTCGGGATCGAGATCCAGCGCGAGGAAGGGAATGTCTTCCAGCTTGAGAAAACGGGCGCATGTCTGCCCGGCACGGCCAAAACCGGCGATGATGACGTGTTGATGTTTGCTCAGCCCCGACTGCGCCACCTCGGAGCGAGTCAGCAGGGCCGAGTCGGTGAGCGAGCGCGCCAGACCGTGCGCCTTTTGCACCAGCCAGGGGGTCATGGCGATGGAGATCACCCCTATGCCAATCAGCAGGGAGACGAGCTGATGGTCGAGCAGCGCGTGGTGGTTGGCCAGCGCCAGCAACACGAAGCCAAATTCACCGACCTGGCTCAGCATGATCCCCGCCGCCATGGCATCCCGCTTGCGCTCCCCCATCAAACCTCCCGCCAACAGCACCAGCAGGGATTTGATCAAGATGAGGCCAAATACGCAGAGGATCACCTGCCACCAGGCCAGCGCCACCAGTTGCCAATCCATGGTCATGCCGATGGTGATGAAGAAGAGTCCCATCAACACATCCCGAAACGGCCTTATGTCCACCTCCAGCTGATGGCGATAGTGAGACTCGCCCAGCATCATGCCCGCCAGGAAAGCCCCAAGCGCCATCGACAACCCCAGCGAATGGGTCATGAAAGCCGCCAGCAAAGCCACCAGCAGGGCACTGAGCACGAAAAGTTCATCAGAGCGGGCCCGCGCCACCTCGTGAAACAGCAGGGGCAGCAGCCACTTGCCGACGGCAAGCAGACTGAACAGGGCAAACAAGCCTTTGAGGGTGGCCCAGGCGATCTCCGCCAGCAGGGCACTGCCCTGGATCTCGGGTCTGGCCAGTATGGGGATCATCACCAGCAGCGGCACCACCGCCAGATCCTGAAACAGCAGCACGCTGACCCCGAGTTGAGCGCGGCGGGTATGCAGCTGTTTCTGCTCTCCCAACTGCTTGATCACCACGGCGGTGGAAGAGAGCGCCAGGGTGCCCGACACCACCAGCGCCTGGGGCAGGCTCAGCCCCCACCACCAGCCAAGCCAGAAGAACAGCAGGGAGGTGAACAGCACTTGCAGACCACCGACCCCCACGACCAGCATCCGCATGGCGATCAGACGCGGCAAGGAGAACTCCAGCCCCAGTGAGAACATCAGAAAGACGATGCCAAGCTCGGCGATGGTCTGCATGTTCGCCTGCTCGGAGAGAACGGCGGCACCATGGGGACCCAGCAGTACACCGGCGACCAGGTAAGCGAGGATCACCGGCTGGCCGAGGCGCCGGAAAATCGCCACCAGCAAGACGGCGGCAAACAGCAGGATTAACACATCGGCGTACAAATTTTTCCTCCCTTTTTATCCACTTAAGCCTAGTCAGCCGCCCTTGCTCACATTGAACATATTTTAGGCACAGGGATTGCAGGGAAGTGGCAGGTAGTAGGATGTATGAGGGCTGTACCGTGGAAAACACATCGTCATTGAATGGTTTGGGGCATGGCATCGAGTTGTGGGTTCGGCAGATGGAGCGGCTCACGCCGCTGGCAAGTCAGGATCGCAACCAGTTGCTCGAGCTGTTGCTGGCACAGTCGGATCTCGACAGCCTGCTGGCAACCTTTGCCGATCGTGCGGCAAGAGTTGTCCGTATACATAGCCTCTATTTTGACAACCCCCAGCCACAGAGGCTGATCCAGCAGCCGCCCCAGGCCAGCCTGACGCTCCACAGCTACCCGTTTGAACTGCGCGGCCAGCACGGTCAGCTGTTCGGCCAGTTGCACTACACCCTGGAACACATACTGAGCGGCAGCCAGCAGCGGATCCTGCAGCAATACCATCAGCTGCTCTGCCAGCCGCTGCCCCTCTATATGAGGCTGGCGCAGCTGGAGCAGCAAGTACGGCTCGATCACCTGACTGGGCTCGGCAACCGCTCCTATTTCGACGAGGCCATAGGTCGCGCCGTGGAGCAGCACAGTCGGGAATCCCACGGTCTGGTTCTGGTGCTGCTGGATCTCGATCACTTCAAGCAGATCAACGACACCTGGGGTCACCCGGTCGGCGATCTGGTGCTGAGCCGCTTTGCCCATCTGCTCCAGAGCTGTATCCGCAGCACGGATCAGGCCTTTCGCCTCGGTGGCGACGAGTTTGCCCTCTTGCTGCAACCCGCCGAGCCCGAGGCCTGGCGCCCGGTCTGGCTGCGGCTGCAACACATGCTGCTGACCCACAAGGAACTCAGCACCTTCTCGGTCGGTTGCAGTCTGGGGGCGGCCAGCTGGCAATCAGGGATCGCAGTCCAGAGCCTGTATGAGGCGGCCGATGCTCACCTCTATGCCCGCAAGAAAGCCGGTAAAGCGGGTCTGCTGGACTGAGTACCACAGCGCCAGGATCGTAAAAAGGCCCGCCAGGCTAGCTGCATGGCGGGCCTGAGCTCACTGCGGGATGCCGCAGTCGGCCGCTGGCAGCCACTGCCATCCCATCCCCGCTTCTTGCGTCATAAATCCGTCACAGATAAAGAGTCCGGCTACTGCCGCCACCTGCTCGCCATAGTAGAGGATGGGAATACGGCCCCGCAGCCAGGAAGGTACCCCATACTCTTGCAGCAGCTTCTTGAAACGGCGGCTGCCGCTGCGCCCCACAGGTTTGAGCATGACACCGGGCGTCACCTGAAAACGCACCGACAAAGGCTCCCCCATCCCTGGCAACCTCAGCCCCTCCCCGTCCGGCCTGGCCGACACTTGCACCCGCCCCAGCCCATCGGGCAGGACCACTGACTCACCGATAGTGACAGCCAGTTGTTCGTGACGGGGCGTCAACCCGGGCCGAACCAGATGCAGCCGCCCCTGAAAACGGCGGCAATCGAGGTTTTTCAGACTGAACTGAGGGTTGGCATCCTCCCGCGCCAGCGCCACCTCCTGCCACAGCAGAGCGAGCTGATCCCGGGAGGGCATCTCGCCCCCCAGGCGGCGGATCCAGTAACGCAGCAAGTTGTTGCGCCGGGTGGGCGACAGGGTGAGCAGGGGCACAATCTGCAGCGATGAAGCCGGCAATGATGAAACGTGCAGCGCCTCCCCCCCACAGGCCAGCTGCCAGTCTTCTTCTGCCAGCTCCTCCAATAATGCCTCCTGCTCGGCGCACAGCGCCATGCTGCGGGCGGCAGTACGAGCCATGGCCGGCCAGCGCGCCTTGAGCTGGGGGATCAACTGCTGACGCAGAAAATTGCGGTCATAGCTCACGTCCTGATTGCTCTCATCCTCCACCCAGCCGAAGGGGAGGCTCGCCGCCGCTTCGACCAATTCGGCGCGGCTGAACTCAAGCAGGGGGCGCAACAAGAGGCCACCGGCAAAGGGCTGACTCGGCAAGATCCCCGCCAGACCGCGCAGACCGGCACCTCGCTTGAGGGCCAGCAGCAAGGTCTCCAGCTGATCGTCCTGATGATGAGCGGTGAGCAGCCACTCCCCTTTTTCCTGCCTGGCGGCCAGCCGCTGATAACGGGCATCCCGCGCCTGTGCCTCCAGACTCTCGCCATTGCCACGCACCAGCTGCACCCGCTCCACCATGAGCGGCACCGCCAGTTGCTGACACACGGCTTCGCAGTGGGCAACCCACTCATCGGCGTGGGGGCTGAGGCCGTGGTGGACGTGCAGGGCGCGCAGCGCAAGCCCATGCTCGCGGGCAAACTGCGCCGCCAACGCCAGCAACACTGTGGAATCGAGCCCGCCACTGAAGGCTACCAACAAGCCCCGGGAACCTTCCGGCTCTGGCAGGGTCTGACAAAAACGAGAATAAATACGAGAAATCATAGGCTTCCCCAAAACGACCTGGCCGATCTTAGCAGAGTCGGGCTTATCAAGCTGTAACCCGACTGCTAGAGTGATGTGCGCCCTGCGTGGGCAAGGAAGCTGAATAACCCGAATTGGAATCCAACAGAATGAACAACAAGAAAAGCATACTGGCCGGCCTCATTGGGTTGGCCCTGTTAGCCGGTTGCAGTCAGGCGCCGGACACGGCAGACAAGCACTCGGGCCTGGCACTGGCCAACATGGATACCCGAGTCAAACCCGGTGATGATTTCTTCCGCTACGTGAACGGTCACTGGCTGGCCACCGCCAAGATCCCGGATGACAGGCCCGCCGATGGTGCCTTCTATATGCTCAGGGACAAATCCCTGGCGGATGTGCGAGTGCTGGTGGAAGGGCTTGATGCCAAGGCCTCCGCCGATACCCAGGCCCGGCAGATCCGCGATCTCTACACCAGCTATCTGGATCAGGCTGGTCGGGATGCCAAGGGCACCACACCGCTGCTGCCCCTGCTCGGCGAAATCGATCAGATCCGCGATCAGAACGGACTGGCTCGCGCCTTCGCCCGCTCCGGCCAGTTGGGGGGCGGCGCCCCGTTCGGCTTCTGGATCGGTGCAGATGCCAAGGCACCGGACAGCCATGCCGTCTATCTCTATCAGTCCGGGCTCAGCCTGCCGGACAGGGATTACTACCTCAAAACCGACGCCAACAGCCAGGCCCTGCGCCAGAAATACGAGCAGCACATCGCCGGTATGCTGACACGCTTTGGCGAAGTGGATGCGAGCGCAAAGGCCAAGCGTATCCTGGCCCTTGAGACCAAACTCGCCCAGATCCAGTGGGACAACGTGGCCCTGCGGGACAGGGAGAAGAACTACAACAAGGCGCCCCAGAGCGAGCTCAAGCGTCTCGCTCCCCATATCGACTGGAACGGCTACCTTGGCCAGGCCGGTCTCGCCGGTCAGCAGAGCCTGATCATCGGCCAGCCCAGCTATCTCGCTGCCCTCGACGGCCTGATGCAGCAGATTCCCATCGGTGATTGGCAGGCTTACCTCAAGTGGCAGCTCATCACGGATTATGCCCCCTATCTCGACAGCCAGACCGACGCCCAGAATTTCGCCTTCTTCGGCACCACCTTGAGCGGCACCCCCAAGCAACGCGCCCCCTGGGAACGCGCCCTCGGCATACTGGACGATCACCTTGGGGAAGCGGTGGGCAAGCTCTATGTGGAGCGCTACTTCCCGCCCCAGGCCAAGGCCCGCATGGAGCAGCTGGTGGAAAACCTGCGCACAGCCTACGGCCAGAGCATTCAGGAGCTGGACTGGATGTCACCGGCCACCAAGACCCAGGCACTGGAAAAGCTTGCCAAGTTCAGGCCCAAAATAGGCTATCCGGACAAATGGAAGGATTACAGCGCCATCGAGATCCGCGCCGATGATCTGATAGGCAACCTGCAACGGGCTCGCGCCTTTGAATATGCCGACAGCCTGGCACGCCTGGGCAAGCCGGTGGACAGGGACGAGTGGCACATGTCGCCGCAGACGGTGAATGCCTACTACAACCCGAGCAACAACGAGATCGTCTTCCCGGCCGCCATATTGCAGCCCCCCTTCTTCGACATGCAGGCCGATGATGCCGTCAACTACGGTGCCATCGGCGGCGTCATTGGCCATGAAATGGGTCACGGTTTCGATGATCAGGGGGCCAAATCCGACGGTGATGGCGTGATGCGCGACTGGTGGACGCCGGCCGACCTCAAGGAGTTTCGCTTTCGTACCAGCCGACTGGTTGCCCAATACAACCGCTTCGAGCCCATCAATGGCCAGTTCGTCAACGGCCAGTTCACCTTGGGGGAGAACATAGGCGATCTGGGCGGTCTCACCATAGCCCACAAGGCCTATCTGCTGTCACTCAAGGGCGAGGAAGCCCCCGTGCTGGACGGCTTCACAGGCGAACAGCGCTTCTTTCTCGGCTGGGCCCAGGTGTGGAAAGGCATGTACCGCCCCGAACTGATGCAGATGCTGCTCTCCTCGGATCCGCACTCCCCGCCGGAGTACAGGGTCAACGGCGTGGTGCCGAACATCCCCGCCTTCTACGAGGCATTCAACATCAAGCCGGGGGACAAGCTCTATCTGGACCCCGCCAAACGGGTCAAGATCTGGTAACGGACGCCCTGTTCGAAGAGCCGGGACAGGCATCACCTGAACCCGACTCACATATCAACATCCGTGACGGGCAGGAGATACCCGCCCGTCACCACAGTCTCAAGGATCACATCCATGAAAGCCTTGCTCATGACACTCGGTCTGCTCACCCTGCCACTGACTGGTCAGGCGGCAGAAGGGTTCTTCAAACAGCTGACACTGCCCACCGGTCAGGTGCTTGCCATCAGCGAGGGGCGCGGTGAGCCCGCCTCCATCGGCAGCTACGACGTACGTCTCTATTCCGGCGCCAACCCCCAGTTTCCCCTCGATCAGTTCATCGATGGCAAGGTACTGGCGCGAGATGGCAGCATCAAGGAGCTGAAGTTGCAGGATCTCAACGGCGACAAGCAGCCCGAGCTCATCGTCATCATCGAAAGCGCCGGCAGCGGCAGCTATCGCAGTGCCGACGCTTTTACCATCAATCCACAGGAGGGGCTGGAGATCTTCAACCACGTAGAAGGGCTGGCCCCCGACGAGGATGTGATCCAGGCGCTCAAGACCCCCCGCGATTGACCCACCACTCTCATACAGCCAAGGCCTCGCAATGCGGGGCTTTGACTTTGCTGGCGCAGCCGATAAGGCCACTGCCTCCGTGTACCCGGACCCGCCTCACCACGGGGGCAAGAGACAGAGGCTCCCGATGGACGGCTATTTTTTCTGTGCTTATAATCGGCGCACCTTGCCATCACAAAAAATAAGGAGGTAAAAAATGGTTATCCAAGCGTGCCCGATGTTCTCGGCTCGCCTGTTCGGCACATTCCAGTGCTCTTGCCTGCATACCATCGCGCTGCGATAGCGGGTTCGAGCAAAGCCGACTCCCTTCCAAACCGAGACCTTTCTCGACTCTGCCGTTGTCGCCAGCGCTCCTGATGACAGGGATTTTCGATCCCGTGATTTTAGAGAGCAAGAGCATGACAACCCTGATGAGTACCCATTCCCTGCATATGACGGCAGGACACCTTCCCCTGTTTAACAGCGTCGACCTCAGCATCCGCAGCGGTGATCGCATCGGCCTTATCGGTGCCAATGGCAGCGGCAAGAGCACACTGCTCGCCCTGCTGGCCGGTCAGCTCGATCCCTATGACGGACGCGTGCATCACGCAGCGGCTTGCCGTTGTGAATTCGTAGCGCAACATCTGCCCGCACGCCTGCAGGCGCTCACCGCCCGCGCCGTACTGCTCGATGCAGTGGACGGGGATCCCGCGCTCGACTGGCAGGTGGACAAGATGCTGACCGAGCTGCAGCTTGAAGCACAGGCCGCGTTACTGGTCAGCGCCCTGAGCGGTGGCCAGCACACCCGATTGCAGATAGGCCGCGCCCTGCTGCGCCAGCCCAATCTGTTGCTGCTCGATGAGCCCAGCAACCACCTGGACTTGCCCGCCCTGCTCTGGCTGGAGCGCTTCCTGCTGGGCTGGCGCGGCGCTTTCGTGCTGGTGTCCCACGATGGCCGCCTGCTCGACCGGGTCACCCGCGAGACCCTGATCCTGCGTGACCGATGCCTCTATCGCTTCGCCCTGCCTTGCAGCCAGGCCAGGGCGGCCCAGGCGGAAGAGGACGAGCAAGCCCGTTTGCGCCGGGCCGACGAGCAGAAGGAGATCGACCGCCTGAGCGCCAGCAGCAAACGCCTCGCCATCTGGGGGCGGGAGCATGACAACGAGAAGCTGGTGCGTCAGGCCAAATCCATGGAGAAACGGATTGCCAGGATGCAGGAGGAGCAGAGCGTTGTCGGTGCCGGCGCCCCCTGGCGCCTCGAACTGCACGGGCAGGCACTGCCCGCCGATGCCCTGCTGCGGCTGGACGCCCTCGACGTGCGCCCCGCTCCCGGCTTGCCTCCCCTGCTACGGGCCGAGGATCTCGGGCTGCGAGCCGGAGACAGGGTTGCCCTGCTCGGTGCCAATGGCGCCGGCAAGTCCTCCCTGCTGCGTCAGTGCTGGCACGATCTGCGCGCTCAACTACCGGGTGAAGGCTGGCACCACCACCCCGGCGCCAGCATCGCCTACTACGATCAGTCCCTGCAGCAGCTCGATGACGCAGCAACGCTGACCGATGCCCTCTATTGTCTGGCCCCCCTGCCCGAGGTGACGCTGCGCCAGGCCTTGATCCGTGCAGGTTTCCCCTACTCCCGTCACGGGCAACGCGTGCATAGCCTGAGCGGTGGTGAGCGGGCCAGGCTGCTGTTTCTCGCCCTGTCGCTGGCGAGCCACCATCTGCTCTGGCTGGATGAACCCACCAACCATCTGGATCTGGAAGGAAAAGAAGAGCTGGCCGAGGCGCTGTCGCGTTTTGCCGGTGGCGTGCTGCTGATCTCCCACGACCGGGATCTGATCGAGCGCAGTTGCAACCGGTTCTGGGTGATCAGGGAAGGCCGGATTGTCGAAGCCCACAGTGCCGAGCGGGCCTATGCCGAGTTGCTCTGTGATGAACCCATGGACCTTTCAATCAGCCCCGCCACCACTGGCAGTCCGCAAGAGCAAGCCACTGTGGAGGATGACGAAGAGGCGCTGCTGGCACGCTGGTACGAGCTGGATGCCCTGCTCGCCGCCGACCTCGCCCGCAAGCCCAGGCATCAGACACCCCGGCTGCAACAACAGTGGCGCGACGAGTTGCAGCAGATGGCCGGTTTGCTTGGCTTCGCAGCGAACTGACGCCAGCAGTCACACCTTCACACAACTGTCTTTCCCAATCAGGCGGCCTGCCAACACAGGCCGCACAGGAGAAGAGCATGAATTCACGACAAGGGGGCGAACTGCGGCTCGACCCCATCACGGCGGCCGATCTGCCTCACATCTATCGCGGCCTGTCGGATCCAGAGGTTATTGCCCACTACGGCATCAGTTACGATAGCCTGACAGCCTGTGAGGCCCAGATGGCGTGGTACGCCGACCTGGTGCGTCAGGGCACTGGCGGCTGGTTTCTGATCCGCTGCCAGCACACCGGCCTCCCCATGGGGGCCATCGGCTACAACGATGCCGATCCGCAACACAGCAAGGCCGAGCTAGGTTATTGGCTCTATCCCGAGTACTGGGGCAAAGGAGTAATGGGCAGGGCCCTGCCCCTTTTTCTGACCCACTTCTATGGCACCACTACGCTGCACCGGCTACAGGCCCTGGTGGAGGAGCCCAATGTCGCCTCCGCCCGCGTCCTGCTCGGCGCCGGATTTCGCTACGAGGGGACGGCGCGGGAGTGCGAATGGAAGGGGGATCAGTTTATCTCCCTGCAACACTACGCTCTGCTGCGCAGCGACCAGCCAAGCGCCCGGTAACCAACACCCCTGATAGACAAAGAACCCCGCACTGCGGGGCTCTTTGTCGGGCTGGTTACTTGATGGCGCAGATATTCTCCGTGGCCCGGGTGCGGCGCAGATAGCGCCGCCACAGGGAGAAGAGACCATAACCTGCACTCAGCAATACGGCATAAAACACCTGGGAGGCGAGCGCCACCAGCACGGTGAGGCAGAGCAAGACACTCAATCCCGCCAGCCCCTTGCCCATGCCGCCGAGCAGGCGCCAGCCTGCCGCCATGCAGAGCAGATAGACCAGCACGAAGTTGCCGTTGGCGTAGCGGATCAGCTCATCCAGCGGCAAACGCAGCCAGAGGATCAAGGTGATGGAGACAAGGCAGATGGCGAGCACCCAGCACAGGGCATTGAGCGGCGCTCCCCGGGCCGAGAGACGAGCCAACGAGGTGGGTAGCTTGCCCTCCCGCGCCATGCTCCAGATAAGGCGCGCAAACCCCTGCAGATAGATGTTGATGCTGGCAAAGCAGGAGAGATAACCCAGGATAGCCACCAGCCACTTGGCAGTAGGGCCGAACAGCAGCGAGAGCAGCGCCGGAATGGCGGTGGCATTTTTTGCCTCGTCGCCATAGAGCCCATACTTGAGCACCACCAGCGAGTGAACCCAGTAGATAAGTCCCGCCAGCAGCACGCCACCAAGCAGTGCCAGCGGGTAGTCCCGCTCAGGTCGTTTGAACTCCTCCCCCATGTGGGCGAAGGCTTCCAGCCCCACGAAGCACCAGAACATCACCGCCAGCGCCGTGCCCATGGCGGGCCATTCGTTTGCGGTCGGCAACGGCTGGGCCCCGTCGCGCCAGCTGAGATCCCCCTTGAACCAGATGAGCAGGGTCAGCCCCAATATGGCCAGGGCAATCAGCAGTTGCAAGTTGCCGGAGGAGCGCGCGCCCCGCAACCCCAGCAGAAACACCCCGAGCAGGGTCAGTAGCTGTATGCCCCACAGGGTCCACTCCTCCATCTCGAACAGGGCATGCCAGAAGCCGGCGGCAATGGTGAGTGCGGCAGGCAATCCCACCGGCAGCACAGCCAGAAACAGGAAGGCGGAGAAGCGCTCGGCGCCGTTGCCAAAGGCAAGCCCGATGAGATGCGGCGCCCCACCTGCGTGAGGATAACGACGGCCAAGCCGGGCGAAGGTGAAGGCGATGGGCAGCACCAGCACGATGAGCAACCCCCAGGCCCAGAGCGAGGCCCCACCGGCCAGCGACGCCGCCGTCGCCGGCACCACGAAGATACCGGTACCCAGCAGTGAGGTGGCGAGCAGCCCCATTCCCTGCCAGAGCCCGAGATCCTTTTTCAAAGCAGACATATTCCTTTGTCCCGATTAATAAACACACATCGGGCCATGTTAGGCCTCCCTCACCCCTTTGTTAAGCGCCCTAGCGGGGAATATGCAGCCCTTTATTCAGCTTCAGGTTCCGATTGCAGGGACTCGGCCAGAAAATCCCTCAGCAGGGTGATTTTGAGCACCTGACGGCGCGCCGCCGGATAGATGAAGTAGAGGGTCTTGGCAGGGGTCTGATAGTGGCTCAGCAGCGGGAGCAGACGCCCCGAGGCAATATCGTCGCGCACCTGTTCGGCCGGCTGCAGGGTGATGCCAGCGCCAGCCAGTGCCGCCGTCAGCAGCGCTGGCCAGTGGTTGATGCGCAGGCGCGAGGCGACTCGCACCTCTTCGCTTGGACCATCCTCACCGACAAACTGCCAGCGCTCGTGCTCCCCCCAGTTGCCATGCAGACACTGGTGGTGGGCGAGATCGGCCGGATGGTGCGGCACACCATGACGGGCGAGGTAGTCGGGCGCGGCGCAGAGGCGGTAGTGCTGGGTCAGCAGCGGACGGGCGATCAGCGCCTCATCCTGCGGGCGCAGGGTGCGGATGGCGGCGTCGAATCCCTCCTCCACCAGATCGACCCAGCGGGGAGTGAGCTGCAGATCCAGATCCAGCTTGGGGTAACGCTCAAGGAAGGCGGGCAGCAGCGGCAGCAGCCGGTGGTGACCAAAGCTGAGGGGGGCGGCGATGCGCAGTCGACCAGCGGGTTCGGCCAGCAGGTTCTGGGTGAGCGATTCGGTCAGCGCCAGCTCCTCCAGCACCCGCTCACAGCGGGAAAGAAAGAGCTGACCCAGCTCGGTGAGGGTCTGCTGGCGGGTAGTTTTGTGAAACAGCTTGCCCCCCAGCCATTGCTCAAGCCCCAGCACATGCTTGCCCACCATCTGGGCGCTGATCCCCTGCTCACTTGCCACCGCGCTATATGAACCCAGCTCCACCACCCGGGTGAAGATACGCATGCTGGTCAATCGGTCCAAAACCCCTCCTTTGCCCTCTTTTCGGGGAAACGCGACCCGCAGCCGGGCCCCTTATTCACAACCAAAAGTTTAGTAAGAAATAGATTTTAGCCAATTTATTCCACTTTTAGCTATCAATACAGTGATGCCGTACCCTTCCCCACAGGATAAATCCCCATGAAAAGTACCTATCTGGCAGCGCTACTGGTCGGTCTGTTTGCCACCGGCACCGGCCAGGCCGCCGAGAGCAGCTTTATCAATACACAACAGAATGCCCCCGTCGCCGCAACGCAGGCCCAGCACGATATCTTTCGGGTCAGCCTGCTCGGCACCGGCACCCCTGTGCCCCAGATCAGTCGCGGCGGCTACAGCACCCTGGTCGAGGCGGGCAACCAAAAGCTGGTGTTCGACTTTGGCCGCAACTCCGCCACTCGGCTGTGGCAGTTGCATATCCCCATCGGCCGGGTCAACGCCTTCTTCCTCACCCACTTTCACTCCGACCACACCAACGGGCTGGCGGATCTCTGGCTGACCGGCTGGCTGCAACCGGCCTATGGCCAGCGCCACGCGCCGATGGCACTTTACGGCCCCAAGGGTACCACCGCTCTCGCCCGTGGCTTGCAGCAGGCCTACGCCACCGACATCGCCACCCGGGTCAAGGATGAGGGAACGCCGCTGGACGGCGTGGAGATCAATAGCCATGAGGTCACCGCCGGGGTGGTCTACGACCAGGATGGGGTCAAGGTAACCGCCTTTGACAACGACCACGGGGTCAACATCAAGCCGTCGTTCGGCTATCGCATCGACTACCACGGCCACAGCGTTGTGCTCTCCGGCGATACCCGCTACAGCCCGGAGGTGGTGAAGCAGACCAAAGGGGCCGATCTGCTGGTGCATTGTGTCTCCATGACCTCTGCCGCACGGATGAAGGCCAACCCCGGCTACAAGGCGATCGCCGGTCACCTCGCCTCCCCCGAGCAGGCGGCCCGGGTGATGAACGAAGCCAAACCGGCGCTGACTGTATTCAGCCATATCGGCCTCAACGGCCGGATCGCGGTGAAGGATCTGGCGCAGGATCTGCGTGCCCACTACACGGGGCCTTTCGTCATCGGCAATGACCTGATGCAGATTGACCTGCCCACAACGGCCTCCGGCAAGGGCTATGCCCTCTGGCAGTCGGAGAATATCGACAACGCCCAGCCCTGAATTCCGGCCATAAAAAAAGCCGCCTCTTGCGTGAAGTGAACCCCATTTATTGGACACGTTAGCTGGCGGATGACATGGTCTGAGTTCGGTACTGTACCGGGCTCAGGCCGTTTAGTTTTACTTTGATCCGTTCAT
>Ga0115550_1002096_pt1 | contig 14077 bp, 9 predicted proteins | sample COGITO_mtgs_1005_FD_87177 | JGI IMG/M metagenome (GOLD analysis project Ga0115550, IMG submission 87177) | Pelagic marine microbial communities from North Sea - COGITO_mtgs_100511 | ecosystem: Environmental > Aquatic > Marine > Epipelagic | place: Germany:Helgoland, sampling site Kabeltonne... | reverse complement strand
CGGCGCGGACATAAATTACCGCGCGGGTTTCAGAAAGTGGATAAACTTGAAATAGAAAACACGTAGTAACGCGCCAGAGCGGCGGCAATCAACAAGGAGACAATCATGGAAGAAAAATTTGAGGCAATTCAGGCACTGGTCATTCAATATGGCATCAAAGTGCTTATGGCGCTGGTTATTTTTGCCGTCGGTAAATGGGTAATCCGGCGACTGTCGGCAATGCTCGAAAAGCTAATGGAGAAGAACGCCATCGATCCGGCGATCCGGCATTTTGTCGGTAGCCTTACTTACTATGGGTTACTGATATTTGTCTGTATCGCCGCGCTCGGCCAGCTCGGTGTGCAGACCGCCTCCTTTGTCGCCATTATTGGTGCCGCCGGACTGGCGGTTGGTTTGGCCCTGCAGGGGTCGCTGTCCAACTTTGCCGCCGGTGTGTTGCTGCTGATCTTTCGCCCGTTTAAAGTGGGCGATTTTGTCGAAGCAGCCGGCACCTCCGGGGTGATTCAAAGTATTCAGATCTTTACTACTGAGCTGCATACCGGCGACAACAAAAAAGTCATTGTTCCCAACGGTCAAATTATCAGTGGCAATATCATCAACTACTCAGCCAACGATACGCGTCGTATCGACCTGATTTTTGGTATCGGCTACCGGGACGATATAGATGCCGCACGCAGTGTGCTCGAAGCTGTGCTCGCAGCGGACGCGCGTATACTCGAAGAGCCGAAGCCGGTTATTGCTGTTGTCGCACTGGCCGATAGCAGCGTTAATCTGGTTTGTCGGCCCTGGGTTGCCAGCAGTGATTACTGGGCGGTGCATTTCAGTCTTACCGAAGCGGTCAAAAAAGCCTTCGACGCCAACGGTATCTCCATCCCCTACCCGCAGCGAGATGTTCATCTTCACCAGTAAGTGCAGGTAACATCTCTGCTTAAAAGTATCTGACTAAAAAGGGGCCTCCCGGCCCCGAATTATTCTTATTTCATCTCAGTATCAGGGATATCTGGCAAAGTATCAGCTTTACTGAAAACTGCTTTGCCCAATAATTGAAACCCTTTTAACACGTTAAGCGCTTGATAGAGCTGGTTGTCATCGGTGACACTTTTATCGTCATTCTGAGCCGGCTCGAGCTTGCTGTCGGCTTGCTCCAGATGTCCCTCAAGATCCGCTTCACGAAGTTGCTTGCGCTTGGTGTAGCGCCTAATTTCGGCGGGCTCGACAACGATGTCTGGCACAATTCCCTCGGCCTGAATAGAGCGGCCGCTGGGGGTGAAGTAACGTGCGGTTGTAAGTTTAACGGCGCGGCCATCACCCAGCGGGATCACCGTTTGCACTGAACCCTTGCCAAAACTTTGTGTGCCGATAATGGCTGCGCGCTGATGGTCTTGCAGTGCGCCGGCGACGATTTCCGAGGCAGAGGCACTTCCTCCGTTGATCAGGACAACGATTGGGGTGCCTGCAATCAGGTCACCTTCAGTGGCTTCAAAGCGTGTATTGGCACTTGGCAGGCGCCCCTCGGTATAGACTACGGTACCGCTATCGAGCACCGCATCGGCAATCTCCACTGAGGCCGGGACCAGTCCACCCGGATTGTTGCGCAAATCGATGATTACGCCTTTTAGCGGCCCCTCTTGCTGCAGTGACTTCAGTGCATCTTTGAAATCTTTTCCCGAAGTGACCTGAAATTGAGAAACTCGAACATAGCCGTAGCCCGGTTCGAGCAGGCGACTGCGCACAGAGCTGAGCTGAATAATGTCTCTGGTGATCTCAATTTCAATCGGTGCATCCTCGCCTTCGCGCAGAACCGTCAGACGAATATTGGTGCCCTTCTCTCCCCGCAGTTTGTCTATTGCCTTCTGTACGGCCATGCCGCGAACGGGCGTGTTATCGACTTCAACAATTAGATCGCCGGCCTGTATGCCTGCTTTAGCTGCGGGCGAACCATCGATAGGTGAAATAACCTTGATCATGCCTCGTTCGGAACCGACTTCGAGTCCCAGTCCACCGTATTCTCCGGTCGCGGCTTCCTGCAGGTCGTCATAATCATTTGCATTTAAATAGACAGAGTGAGGGTCGAGTTCCAGCAGCAGTCCGGCGATGGCATTTTCCAATAGCTCGGTGTCGGCGACCTCTTCAACATAGCCGCGACGGATCTGTTCAAAGACCTGGGTAAACAGCCGCAGCTCGCGGAGTGGTAATCGCTCCTGCTGGTTCGCGGCGCTGTCGACAGCACTGGCGTCTTCGGCGAGCGTGACTTGAAGTGGTAAAAAAGCGATTGTTGCGAACAACAACAATGCTATGGGGGCGGTCAAATACTGTTTATACATAGGTTATTTTTCCATTAGAGCCGCAATCAAACCCGGTCGGGGGGTGTTGTTAGTTTGGAACTCATTTTTGTCATTTCGTTGCACGGTTAGCTGTTTTATTCAGATTGAGTGGGTGTTTGATCAGCGCGTACCGAGCCAAGCTTTTGGGTCGGCGGGTTGACCCTGTTTGCGAATTTCAAAATACAGAGCTGGCTTCTCCAGCCCGCCGGTATCTCCCGCGCGCGCAATAGGTTCGTTGCTTAATACCCAGTCGCCAGTGTTTTTGAGTAGCTCTTGGTTGTGTGCATAGAGGGTCATATAACCATCGCCGTGGTTTACGATAATTAATAGCCCAAATCCACGCATATAGTTGGAAAAGATCACCTGACCATCGTGCACTGCAGCCACTGATTCACCGCTGTCGGCGCCGATCAGCCAGCCATCCCAGCGCAGTGAGCCGCTGCGCTGACTGCCGAATGCATGGGCGATTCGGCCTTTGAGCGGCCAGCTCATGAGGCCTTTCTGTGAGGCAAAGCTCTTGCCGCCCGGAGGGCTTTTCAGGGCTATTTTTTTTGCCACGCTGCGAACATTTTGCAGCAGTTCTTCGAGTTCGCTGCGCTCTTTCTGAAGTTTACTCAACTTGGTCTTATCATTTTGCAGCGACACATTGAGTTGCTTGACTGTGGCCTGTCTTCGCTTGGTGCTGGAGAGCAGTGTTTGTTGATCTTTTTCCAGCTCGGTTTTGGCGCTGTCGAGCAGGCGTTTCTGCTCAATAGATTTCATCTGCAGCGCCGAAAGCCTGTCGACATCAGCGATGTAGTTGGAAATTTTTTCGTTGCGCGCCTCGAGGATATAACTGTAATACTTGAGTAATCTGGCCAGCTGCTGAGGGTCTTCCTGATTGAGCAATAACTTGATCGGCTCCTGATTGCCCATTTTGTAGGCTGCGGCAAGTTGTTCGCTGACCATGGCATTCTGCTTCTTGATCGAGCTTTTTAACTTGGTCTGTTGTCTGCCAAGCCCGCTAATATTGTTGCCGAGTTGGTCGATTTTGATGTTTAGTTGACGAATGTTTTGGTTCGCCTGCGCGGCTGCAATTTCGGCTTTTTTGAGTTCAGCGAGCAAGCTGTTTTTTTCGTTGTCGCGTTTATCAAGCTGTTTTTCCAGGGTGCTGATAGCACTTTTTAAACTAGCTAGCTTGGCTTTGTCGTCAGCGTTCGAAAAAGCGCTAACAGACACCACCAATAGAGCAAAGCTGAGTGCCCCATTAATAACCAGCCTGTTTAGTTTCATTGCTTGATTAACGATCGGCCAGTCATTTCTGCTGGCTTGGCCAGGCCCATCAGCGCCAACATGGTCGGCGCGATATCGGCAAGCGAGCCGCCGCTGTCGAGGCTGAGCTGACGATCACCCACATAGACCAGCGGGACTGGCAGAGTAGTGTGCTGGGTGTGGGGCTGATTGTTGGCCTCGTCGAACATCTCTTCCACATTGCCATGATCTGCGGTGATCAGTATTTCTCCACCGGCTTTTTCGATCGCGGCAACAACCTGGGCAAGACTATTGTCGACCGCTTCTACGGCTTTGACCGATGCCTCAAAATTACCGGTATGGCCGACCTGATCGCAGTTGGCATAGTTGCAGATAATAGTGTCGAACTTGCCGGAGCCAATCGCTGCAACCAGTTTTTCAGTGACCTCCGGCGCGCTCATTTCCGGCTTACTGTCGTAGGTGGCTATCTGTGGAGATGGCACCAGAATACGCTCTTCACCCGCATAGAGCGATTCGCGACCGCCGCTGAAAAAGAAGGTTACATGGGCATATTTTTCCGTTTCAGCTATGCGCAGCTGGCGCTTGCCCTGACTGGCAAGATAATCTCCCAGGGAATTGACCAACGAAATAGGCGGGTAGGCACAGGGCGCATTAATGGTGTCTTGATATTCTGTGGTTTGCACAAAGGTTGATAGTTTGGGTGTTGCCGCGCGCTCGAAGCCTTCGAATTCTGAGTCAGTTAGTGCATGGGCAATCTCGCGGGCACGGTCGGGGCGGAAGTTCATAAAGATCACTGCATCGCCATCGCTTATTTGCGTAGGGCTCTCGCCAGCGGCGACGATGGCTGTAGCCCGCACAAATTCGTCATTTTCGTCCCGAGCATAGGCATTTTGGAGTGCTTCAATCGGGTCCTCGGCTCTGTAAGTAGCCTCACCAGTGGTGATTAAGTTGTAGGCTTCAGTAACGCGATCCCAACGATTGTCCCGATCAAGGGCATAAAAGCGACCACAGATTGAAGCGATTTTGCCGACCCCGAGTTTCGACAATAGTGCCTGAGTTTTTTCCAGCGAGGGTTGGGCGCTGCGCGGAGGGCAGTCGCGACCATCGAGAAAAGCGTGCAGGTAGATTTTTTTCGCGCCGCGCTGGGCTGCCATCTCGAGCATCGCGTTAATATGATCTTCGTGACTGTGCACGCCACCAGGTGACAGCAGGCCCATAACATGTACCGCATTGCCGCTGCGCTGGGCCCGGTCGATGGCGTCGCAATAGACCGGATTGCTAAAGAAGTCACCATCGGCGATTGCTTTGTTGATACGGGTAAAGTTTTGGTAGACCACGCGCCCGGCACCGAGTGTCATATGCCCCACTTCAGAATTGCCCATCTGCCCTTCAGGCAGGCCCACAGCCATGCCCGATGTATGAATCAGGGTTTTGGGGCGCTGCGTCCAGAGGGACTGCCAGGTCGGCGCGTCAGCACTTTTAATGGCATTGTATTGGCTGTCATCGCTGTAGCCGAAGCCATCAAGAATGAGCAGAACAAGTGGTTTGTGGCTATTTGTAACCGAGTCAGTCATGTTATGGGTTCTAAGGTTGTCAATTTTCAGCTGATTTTAAAGCCCCGCGTCCGATTACGCTATGTTCAAGGCTGAATTAGCCATAGTTAGCTCTGCATTACTCTACTTCAAGCTGTTCCCAGCGTTGATAACAGTGGTTGAGCTGGTCTTGCAGGGCGACCAGATTTTGCTCGATTGGTGCAGTAACTGTGCGATCGGACTGGTAAAAGTCTGGCTGATTGATCTGTTCCGAGATCGCTGCAATCTCGGTTTCTAGTCGCTCAATTTCGCCAGGTAGATTGTCTAGTTCACGCTGCACGTTGTACGAGCGCTTTTTTGTCGCTGGTTTGTTTTGTGGTTTGGCGGCTGAAGCCGGTGCGGCAGCGGTTTTTTGCTCAACGCTGCGTTGACGCAACCAGTCATCATAGCCACCGACATATTGGTTAATGACCGCATTGCCTTCAAATACAAGGGTGCTGGTGACTACATTATTGAGAAACGCACGGTCGTGGCTGACCAGTAATACAGTTCCCTGGTAGTCGATCAGCAGTTCTTCTAGCAGGTCGAGCGTATCGATATCCAGGTCATTGGTGGGTTCGTCGAGGACCAGAATATTGGATGGCCGGGTAAACAGTTTGGCGAGCAGCAAGCGGTTGCGCTCACCGCCGGACAGGGCGCTGACCGGTTGCCGGCAGCGATCAGGGCTAAAGAGAAAATCCTGCAAATAGCTGATAACGTGCCGCGATTTGCCGCCAACGTCGAGCATGTCACGACCTCCAGAAACGTTGTCCTGAACGGTTTTGGACTCGTCCAAGGCGGAACGATACTGGTCAAAGTAGGCGACATTGAGATTTGTGCCGGTTTTGATGCGACCCTGTTGCGGCTCCAGCTGGCCGAGTAACAATTTTAGTAAAGTGGTCTTGCCAACGCCATTGCGGCCGATCAGGCCGACTTTGTCGCCGCGCTGGATCAGGGTTGAGAACGACTGCACCACTGCTTTGCCATCATCAAAGGCGAAGCTGATATTCTCGGCTTCGGCGACGATTTTGCCGGATTTTTCCGCTTGCTGGATATCCATTTTTGCTGTGCCGAGTTGTTTGCGGCGATTGGCATACTCGACGCGCAGAGCCTCCAACGCCCGAACCCTACCTTCATTACGGGTGCGACGTGCCTTGATGCCTTGGCGGATCCATACCTCTTCCTGTGACAGGCGTTTATCGAACAGCGCGTTGTGCTTGTCTTCGATCTCCAGCATCTCTTTTTTGCGCTGAATATAGGTGCTGTAGTTGCAGTGAAATTCCGCTAGCTGGCCGCGATCAATCTCGATAAACCGGGTCGCTAGATTGTCCATAAAGCGCCGATCGTGACTGATAAACAGCAGTGCACCTTCCCATTTCAGCAGAAATTGTTCGACCCATTGAATGGCATCGATATCCAGATGGTTGGTCGGTTCGTCCAGCAATAATAGATCCGGGTTGCAGACCAGAGCTCGCGCCAGCAGCACGCGACGTTTATAACCGCCGGAGAGACTGGAGATATCCACATCCGGATTGAGCTCCATTTTGGTGACGATGGCTTCAACACGCTGGTTGATATCCCAGCCGTCGACGCGCTCGAGTTCGGCCTGACAGTCTTCGAGTTCGCGCATGACCTTGTCATCGGGGTTATTGCCGAGTTCCAAAATCAGGTGGTGATAGCGCGCGGCCAACTTGCCCTCTTCACCGAGGCCTTCGGCAATAACATCAAATACTGTACCGGTTGCGTCGTGGGGCACCGATTGTTCGAGCTGGGCAATTTTCACTCCGGCGGCACGTTTCAGTACGCCGTCATCAGCAATAACTTGTCCGGTGAGAATTTTCAGCAGAGTCGATTTGCCAGCGCCATTGCGACCGATGAGACAGACGCGCTCGCCGGGCTCGATAACCAGATTGATATGATCGATCAGCGGGGGTTGGCCATAACTGAGATAAATGTCCTGCAGGGTGACAAGTGGCATCGGAGTTTTAGTCGTCCATTTAAAATATGCGTTTCAGGGTCCGCGCTCAACCGTTACCGAGTTAAGCGCGCTGTTCAGGACCCAGAGGTTTAACAATCAGAATCAGCTTGGGCAGCAGCGTCATTGAACCGAGCAGTGCCGCTGTCATCGCCAAACCCGTAAGCAGGCCAAAGTAGATTGAAGGAATAAAATTTGACAGTGCCAGTATCGAGAAGCCGACAATTATCGTAATAGCGGTGTAGAACAGTGCTAACCCAATACTGGCATGGGCGCGATGCATGGAAGCGATATAGTTTCCGTCGACACTGAACTCTCGCTGAAACCGAGTGATGTAATGAATTGCGTGATCGACGCCGATACCGACTGTGATCGCGGCAATGGTGATAGTCATCATATCCAGCGGAATGCCGGCTAAGCCCATGCCGCCGAGGACAATACCCGCTGCGAGGAAATTGGGCAGGATGGCGATAACGGAAATTTTCACCGAGCGGAACAGCACTAAAAACATTAGCATAATGCCGATAAACACCGCGCCCAAAGTCAGTATCTGCGACTTGTAGAGACTCTGTAGCATATTGTTGTAGAGCACCAGCAGTCCGGTAAAGCGAATATCCTCTGCTGCAATGCCGACCTCATTAATTGCGTAATCACGAATTTTTTCCAGCAATTCGGCCCGTCGCAGCAAACCTTGAGTTTCCATAGCGCGCAATTGAATGCGGGCTTCATCGATGTCTTCGATCAAATAAGGTGCGACCATCTGTTGATAGATATCATCGCCGAAACTTTTGCGCATAAAGGCGATTTCAAAGTCATTCAACTTGTGGCCACTGAGGTCGCTGGCGACATCATAGATTTGCACCAGCGAACTGACTTTGCCGACTTCCGGCAGTGATTCGATATAGGCTTGCAGCTTGGCTAGATCGGCCAGGCCGGTCGAGGTAAACCAGTAAGTGTCTTTTAACTGATCGCCGCTGGCCTGGTCCGTTGCACCAAAGGCATCATCGCCGAATGGGTCATCGGCATAGTCGCTGTCTGCCGTTGGGGCCTCAAAGGCATCGACGGCAAATGCATCTTCACCGAAGGCGTCGTCGGTAAAGGCATCATCGGCGTAATCGTCGTCGGCAGAAAAGCTGGTGTTATCGGCAACACTTTGTTCGGATGCAGCGAAAGTGGGGGCCTGCAAAATGATATCCATGGGCGTGGTGCCGCCGAGGGAGGCGTCGATAATTTCCATGCCCCGATAAATTTCGGTATCACTGCGGAAGTAATCGATAAAGCGATTCTCTACCTCCAGTCGGGTAATGCCGACCGCTGACAGGGCGGCCAAGGCCAGTGCGATCACAAGCACCAGCGTGCCGTGATGTTCGGTAAAGCGAGCAAATACCGAGGTAAAAGAGGCTGAGTTATCATTGCCGCCGCTATTTTTACCACGGTCGAGTAACATCATGCCGGCGGGAATAATAATAAAGGCAACCACCAGCGCTAACGAGATGCCAATGGTCATCATCCAACCAAAGTCTATAACCGGGCGAATATTACTTACCACCAGGGACAGGAAGGCGACCATGGTGGTGAGCACTGTGTACAGGCAGGGTTTAGCCATTGAGGTAACGGTAGCGGTGACCAGCTGTTCCTGCGTAGCGTCAGGCTGACTGCGCTGCAGTTCGCGGTAACGGACAATTAGGTGCATGGTCAGAGCGAGAGTGATGATTAGCAGCAGCGAGACGAAATTGGATGAAATCACCGTCAGACGCCAATCTATCCAGCTGAGGAAGCCGAGAATAATAACCAGGCACAAAGCACAGGTGGCCAGCGGGAGAATCACCCAGCGTAGCTGCCGAAAAATCAGCGCTAGTGTGACGATAATAAAGATCAGAATACCGGCACCAAACACTGCTAGGTCGCTTTTTATAAAGTCGATCATATCGGCAGTGATCATGTCGGGGCCGCCGAGGAAAATGGTCGCGCGATCACGGTACCCGTCCATCAGGGTGCGCACATCAGCTACCAGCTGATGGGTTTCTGCAGCCTTGGCTGTACGGTGGTCAAGAAACTCCTTGCTGACACGATCCAACTCGATTTGCTGATCTTGAGACAGTGCTTGCTGGCTTTTGATCAGCCGAAGTGCGTCGCGTTGGTTGACCAAGTCGAGATATTTCTGATCCAACGCAAGTGTCGCCAGCATACCGGTCGTTTGGCCGTCGGGACTCAAAATCAGGTTTTTGTAGATTGGGCTGGTGAGAAATTCTTCGCGCGCCAGTTGACGATCAACGCCCGGCGAGAGAAGTGTATTGAGATCATTTTTGAGATCTGCCACGCCAATTTTTGGACTGTAAAGTAGGGGTACATCCAGCAGCGAGAGCATGCTCTCAACACCCTCTATTTTGGCTAACTCATCGCGTAGGGATGAGAGTACCTGCAGATTCTCGTCATCAAACAGGTCGCCCTGTTTTGGTGAAAAGGTCACAATCAAAAAGTTGTCGCTGCCATAGCGCTGGACTACCTGACGAAAATAGTTGAGGTCATCGTCATGTTCCAGAGTCAGGGAGTCTGCCGAGGCGTCGAGCTTGAAGTTGGGCAATCCAAACGCCATGGCCAGCGCTAGAGCTAGAACGGCAAAAATGGCACCGAGGGGGTGACGCAAGACGCTTTTCTGGTAGAGACTGAGCACTGCAGACATGGTTGTTTTTGTCCTGAAGCTGGTTAAAGAATAGTGTTACATATTGCTGATCAACGGGTGACGCGTATTATGCGATGTTGCAGGGTAATATCATAGCGCGCAGCGGCAAATCCCCCGGCGCGAGCTTAAAAAAGTAAATAGAAGCCAGAATAGAAAAGGGAATAGACAATATGATTACAGTGCTTTTTGTTGTCAGTGCCATTGTCGCATTGGCGGTGGTTATTCACTATGAAATTCTCTTTCAAATGACCCTGCTGATGCCGAAACTGGCGGTACCCCATCGCTTCAGAATTGTGCTGGGCGTGCTCGGGGCGTTGATAGCGCACGTTATCGAGATCTGGCTGTTTGCGCTGGCCTATTATGTTATGCACCATAATTCGGGTTGGGGCCACCTCGAGGGGACATATACCGGGACCTTCACTGGCACATTGCTCGACTGTGCTTACTTTTCTTTCACCACATTTACCACTCTCGGTTTTGGCGATATTGTGCCGATTGGTGATCTGCGTTATCTGGTTGGCATTGAGTCGCTCACCGGGCTGGTACTGATTACTTGGACTGCGTCGTTTCTCTATGTGGAGATGCGTAAATTCTGGGATGCACAATAATATGGGTGAGACGATAAACGCCGTTATTCTCGACGCCGATACTCTCGGGCCCGATGATCTGGATTTAAATGCTCTCTTCGCTCTACCAGTGAACTGGTCGGTTTACCCGCAGACATCGCCAGAACAGGTGGGTGAGCGCATTGCCGATAGCCAGATTGTTCTGACTAACAAGGCGCCAGTCAATGCCCTCAGTCTGTCAGTGGCTCCGGGCTTAAAGATGATTTCGGTGCTGGCTACAGGCACTGATGTAATCGATTTGCGGGCATCGGCTGAGCGGGGTGTGGCGGTGTGCAATGCAGTGAAATATGGCACTGGCTCGGTAGTGCAGCATATCTGGGCGCTGATTCTGTCGCTGACCACTAAACTCGCCGACTATCAGCGCGTGGCAGCGGATGGAACCTGGCAGAAAAATTTCTTTTTCTGTTTGCTCGGCTTCCCGGTGGAGGAATTACAGGGCAAAGTACTTGGCATTGTCGGTGCCGGCGAGCTGGGGCGCGCAGTATCGAAAGTGGGTGAGGCCTTTGGTATGAAGGTTATCTATGCGGCACTCCCGGGGCGGCATTACCCGAGATATGACCAGGATGATATCCGGCGGGTGGAATTTGACGAGTTTTTAGCCGTCGCCGATATTGTCAGCCTGCATTGTCCGTTGACGCCTGAGACGAGCAATTTAATTGATCAGGCCGAGTTGGCAGCGATGAAATCGTCGGCGATTCTGATCAATGCGGCGCGAGGCGGCCTAGTTAATGAGTCGGCGCTCAAACACGCGCTAGTAAGCGGCAGCATCGCCGGAGCCGGGGTTGATGTGTTAACCCGCGAGCCTCCCCGCGATGGCAATCCGTTACTCGACACACGTATTCCCAATCTGATTGTGACACCTCACTGCGCTTGGGTTGCGCGGCAGTCACGGCAGCGGCTGATAGATCAGACCGTTGAGAATCTGCGCGCCTTTTTACAGGGTGAAGCGCTTCCGCGCGCAGTCTACGATAGTTAACTAACAGCTCTTAGTCGTTAAGCTTCAAAGCTTGTCTCGAGCTTTTTGTCGACCAGATGATTTTTCAGCTTGGCATACTGGGGGACACCATTTTTAAACGGTGGATAATCTTCCCCTACGATTAGCGGCTGTAGGTACTCGCGCGCTTTGGCGGTGATGCCAAAGCCATCTTTGGTGATAAATGAGCGGGGCATTTTCTTCTCGACATTAGCGACTTTGCTGAGCGGCGCCTCGCCCAGCGACCAGCTGTATTTCTTGCTCTTGCCGCGTTCGATGGTGACCATAATTCCGCGTTTGCCCTCGAGGGCTTTTTCGACTGCGGCGCGACCGACGGCATAGGCCTGTTCGACGTCAGTTTTCGAGGCGATATGACGCGCCGAGCGCTGTAGGTAGTCTGACAGGGCATAGTGATACTTGTGGCCGAGGCTATGTTTGACCATGCTCGCCAGAGTTTGAGCAACACCACCGAGCTGCTGATGACCAAAGGCATCTTTATGCAGCGAGCCGGAGATCAATGCGCCATCAGCATACTTGGCGCCCTCCGAGGCAACCACCACGCAGTAGCCTTTTTCTGCCACTGTGGCGTCGACCTTTGCAATAAACTCTTCACGCACAAATGGAATTTCCGGGAATACAATAATATGCGGTGGTTCACCTGCCTGCTCTGCCGCCAACCCGCCCGATGCGGCAATCCAACCGGCGTGGCGGCCCATCACCTCAAGAATAAAAATCTTGGTCGATGATGCGGCCATTGAGGCGATATCAAGGCTCGCCTCTTTGGTTGAGACGGCGACATACTTTGCCACTGAACCAAAGCCGGGTGAGCAGTCGGTAAACGGCAGGTCGTTGTCGATGGTTTTGGGAATATGAATGGCCTGAATCGGGTAATTCATGCGTTCAGCAATCTGTGCTACTTTGAGGCAGGTGTCGGCAGAGTCGCCGCCGCCGTTATAGAAGAAGTAACCGATATTGTGCGCTTTGAACACGTCGACCAGACGCTCATATTCGGCCGGGTTGTCATCGATATTTTGCATCTTGTAGCGACAGGATCCGAAGGCGCCACCGGGGGTGTGCCTAAGTGATGCGACTGCGTTTCGAGATTCTTTGCTGGTGTCGATCAGGTTTTCAAGCAACGCGCCGATAATGCCATTTTTCCCAGCGTATAGAGTTCCGATTTTGTCTTTATTGGCGCGGCAGGTTTCAATGACTCCGCAGGCAGAGGCGTTGATCACGGATGTGACGCCTCCAGATTGTGCATAAAACGCATTTCTTTTGGCCATTTAACTCTCTCTTCCATTCAGTCCATTCTGAAGTCGCTATGGTAAAGCTTTAAGGCGTAAGCAGAAAGAGACAACTAGTCGGATAGTGGCTTAAATAGGGATAATTCCACCAGCCCATAACCTCGGTTCAGAGGATTGTGCTCAGGCTGATGGTGGTATTCGACTCGGACTGAGACACTAACAGCCTGCTGAGCGCTATTTCTCACAGTCCCGTTTAAAGTGTCCTCATGAGTTTGTTGGCGGCCCCACTTGAATTGATAGTGCAGCTCAAGATGTTGCTCGCGGCCCTTGGGTTGAAGATCGAAGTGAATGGTTTTGTATCGAACCTGCCGATCAGGCGTTCGATCGCTGGCGATACGCAGCCTTCCGTGACCACTGTCCACACGCAGGGGTTGCTGCAGCGTGATACTGAGTTGGTCGTCTCTCTGCCAATTCGGCGAGCTGTATAAACTCAGCGCCCAGGACTGACTGCGAACAGCTGACTCGAGATCGAGCAGGGGCGTATCTGGCTGCGTTGTGGCTCCTGCAGGACGGTCAGTGATGCCTTGGTAGAGAGCGAAAATTCCCTGCCATTTGGCACCCAGCTGCAGATAACCGTTGATACCCGCAAAGCGTGTCGAACTCTGTTTAAACTGCCCCAGCGCTGATCCGACGGTGGTCCCGAGTAGACTATCCTGTTCGCGAATAAACCCGGCTTGAATATTGAGGCTGAGACTGGTGTCAGGGTGAACCTTGAAGTGGAGTGGCGATAAACTGTACTCAAACAGCCCGCCATGATTTTTGTGTTTGTCATCCAGCGATACGAACTTATCCACTGCTGAGCCCTGAAACAGCCCTGCGCGCAGTGTGCCTTTGCCTACATCCACATCGCCGCCACTACTTATGCCATGTTGAGCCAGGCGTAACCAGGGTGCGGCAAAACGGTTTCCGGCGGAGTCGCTGGCGGGTGTCACTAGGTTGTCTGAGTAGACGCCGAAAAACCAGCCGGGATTGGCATTTATGCCGATAAAACGCTGATTGCCTGTTGGGTTGTCAATTTGCAGAGCAAAATAGTCTTGATTTTGGGCGTCTGGATGAAACTGAGCATTGCCATTCTCGACACCTGAGCGGGCCCGGCCCAGTTGCAGTCTTGCGCCATTGTCTAGATGGTGCTGCCGATGTTTAAGGGTTGCCTGAGAGGACTGTTGGCGCCGCTTGATCAGCACGCTGGCATCGCGGTGGAAAGGGAAGCCCTGCTGATCAAACAGGGCAATGGATTCATCTGTTAGCGCTCGCAGAAGGCTCGCGCCGAGCACTCCGTGCGCGCTGTCGATGGTCCCATTAGTAAGACTGAGCAAGCCTGCGTCAAGGTTACCACCGCTGGCAATGGCGAGGCCGCCAACTGGAGAAGT
>Ga0115550_1002091_pt1 | contig 14106 bp, 13 predicted proteins | sample COGITO_mtgs_1005_FD_87177 | JGI IMG/M metagenome (GOLD analysis project Ga0115550, IMG submission 87177) | Pelagic marine microbial communities from North Sea - COGITO_mtgs_100511 | ecosystem: Environmental > Aquatic > Marine > Epipelagic | place: Germany:Helgoland, sampling site Kabeltonne... | reverse complement strand
TTTGTCCTGGCCGATTACCGCATCGGCGCTGAACACTGAGGGCAACCGCGTGATCCTGGCAAATAATGTCGACGACGTGGAAGTTGAACAATTCTCAAGGGGCAATATTTTTTCCCCTGACTGGCCGCCGACTAACGAGCGCCACCATGTTCTCAGTTTGCCAAGAATGATTCGCATTACCATCATCTTGGAAGATGGCTCTGAAACTACGCGACTATTGCCCGGGCTCGATTTCGACCCCAACCCAACCACCGGCTTGACCGGCTTGACCGGCTCTGATTCTGGTTCTGGCTCTGGCTCTGGCTCGACTCCAGTTGGAGATGCGGGTGCCAATGGAAACTAAACGCGCACCATTGGTTAGCCTTGGCCGTCGTTCTCGTCCGCAGCAACAGGGCGGCGTGGCGCTGCTCGCCACGCTGATTTTGGTGTTGGCGCTGACGTTGATTCTCGGCAATATATTTTATCGTCACCAGATTGATGTTTCACAGGCAACCGGGTCACTCCATGGTGATCAGGCGGTGCTGCTGGCAATCAGTGCTGAGAGTTGGGCCAGAGATCTGCTTGCTTCAGATAATGATGACCTTGCAGTGGATCATTTTGGCGAGGATTGGGCTCAGGCGATTCCATTATTGCCTGTGGATGGCGGCACCATTGTCGGCTGTCTGGTAGATCTTGAATCCCGGGTTAATATTAATAATTTTTCCACTTACACCGAGTCCAGCTTGAGTGCCGAGCGCAAAGCCAATGCCAATAACATGAGTTTGGTAAAACTGTGGGAGAGCTTGCTGCAAAATATGGATGTTATGGTCAATGAGAGCCGAGTCGCGGTGATTATTGACTGGCTCGATAAAGGCGACGAGTTGATCGGCCCTGCCGGAGCCGAGCAGTCGGATTACAGTGGTTTTAATCCACCGCGTTTTCCCGCCAATACAGAAATAGCCGATACCGCTGAGCTAGCCGCCATGACTGGCTACAGTCTGGCCGAAGTGCAGCGCTTAATGCCCTTTATTAGCGCATTGCCAGGCCCCACAACAATCAATATCAATAGTGCGCCTGAGGCAGTATTAATGGCTCTGAGTGGTGATCTGGGTATTGATTTTGTCGATATGGTTCTGGATAACAGACCTTTTTTGACTCTGCAGGAATTTTATCAGGCTATAGATATTCGCCTGATGGTCGGTGAGCCGGCACTGGCTATACGCTGGCCGGCTAAGTTAATTGATGTTAAGTCGGATTTTTTCCAACTTAATCTCGAAGTCACATTAGGCCAGTCACGACTCGAGGTAAAAAGTATCATGCAGCGCGGTGCAAATAGGCGCCCAGTAGTGATTCGCAGGGAGATAACGGTTGTACCTGCAGGTGTCACAACTGTACCATCTAGCCCCAGATACTCCGATGATGAGAATGCAGAAGAATATGCCGGCTCCAGAAGGGATAGATTTGATGATCAAGAGGAATATGACCGGGAGTATTACCTGCGTCCGATCTGTGAAATCACCAATAGTTATACCACTGGCGACCTAGATAGCAATTTAAACACCAATGCAAAAAGCAATAATTAGGAATTTGTAACAATGACATTATCTGTTGATCATCTTCACCACCTAGACCGGCATCTGCTCGGCGGTGGTGATGCAAACAGAGCGATGGCCCTATGGGTGCCGTCCCAGCGCATTAGCCTACATGTCATTGAGGCCCCCACTGCACCGCAGCGCAAATGGGCCGAGTTGATTCCCTGGATCCTCGAAGAGCGTATTTTACAGCCCGTAGATGACATGCACTTTGTGCTCGGTGACAGTTTCACCCGAGAGGGCAAAAAGCAGCTTAGTGTCTCGGTTGTCAGTAAACAGGATATGCGGGAATGGCTGCGCATTGCCGATAATGCCGGCGTTACTGCCACGGCTATGGTGGCGGATTATCTGGCACTGCCCTTTGAGTCTGGGCGCATTAGCATGGTCTGGCGCGAGGGTCAGTTTTTAGTGCGCAGCGACACTGACAGCGGGTTTTCCGCTGCTCCAGATCTGGCCTGGCTATTGGTGCGTCGTCTGCTTGAGCGCGCTGATATAGCACCGCGACTATCTATCTCTATAGCGGATGCAGATTTGATTCCCGAAGATCTGCGCGCCGCCGCTGACGTCAATGATGCTGAGATCGACTGGCAGTTTTCCGATATGCCCATGTCAGCCAACCTGTTGACCGGTGAGTTTAAACCCCAGACCACCGAGGTATCCTCATCCTCGTGGTTATCTACTGCAGCCCTGTTAGTGTTGGCTATAGTGCTTGGGTTTGGTTATCTGCAGCTTTCTAATGTCCGCTTCGAAGAGCGAATTGCCGAGCTTGAGACTCAGGCCAGTGCCGGTTTCAGTAATTTATTTTTAGGCAAGCGCGCCAAGCCAGAAGATATCCGCAGCAGCGGCGAGCTGTTAATGGCGGATATGTTTAAACAGCGCGAGAGCTTGCAGGCTCCTATTATAAAAGCCCTCGCCGCGCTAGATCCCATAATGAACAGCTGCGGCTGTGAATTGGACAGCCTGGTCGCCAGTGATTCCAGTGTTAGTCTGGCGCTAAAAAATGTTGGTCGGGGGAAGGTCAAAGCTACCACCATAGCGGGCTTTAAAGTTGATCGAAAAGTCGCTTATGGGGTCACAACGCTGACCTTACGCAAGGAGAGCCAGCGATGAAAGAGTTGAACCTTGTGAGTGGGATTAGCAGCTGGTTGGCACAGCGAGAGCCTCGTGAACGCGCGATCCTCAGCGCTGGCGCAGTGTTCGTCTTTTGCGCGCTGGTCTATCTGGCCTTACTACCCAGCTTTGAACGATCCACTGAGTTGCAAGAGCGCCACCGGATTCTGCAAGCTGATCTGCAGTGGTTGAGCGAGCAGAGTGCCAGCGTCAGTCGACTGAGCAATAGCTGTGTCGATAAAACGATTAAACCGGGTGCCGCTAGAGAAGTGATAAACCGATTGGTTCGACGCAACCAAATTAAGTTGGTCAAGATTGCTGAGCAGACTCAGGGGAAGTACGCACTTAATTTGGAAAGTATTAATGCCAATCGCCTATTACAGTTGGCTCATCAATTAGCCTGTCAGGGACTGAAAACAACGCTCCTCGACGTCAGCCGTTCCGATGCTGCAGCGGCTAATTATGTGGCGCGCATGGAGGTTCATCATGTCAATTAATAGCGCTAACATACAAGCCTATCTGCAGCGCTCTATATCAGGTTCGCCGGTGCAAAAATTACTTTTACTGAGCAATATTTTGCTCGCAGCGTTGGTCCTTACGCTGCTTATTGCCGTTGCTATGTTGTTCGCTGAAGACGAGCCAGCTGCCAAGGCTGTTTCGCGAACATCTACTCCAGCGGTCGCCAGTTTGCGCTGGAACTGGTTTAGTGGTGTTGCGGTCACCGCACCTATTGTAGAAGTGGATTCTAGCAATCTCGCCGATGCGGATATTAAAGCCAAACTTCTCGGCGTTATGCTCAGTGAGAGCACCTCCTCAGCGACTATCGCCTTTAATGGGCGCCCAGAACAGGTTTACCATATTGGTGATAAGCTCGGCTCGTCGGTAGTGATTAAGCAGATACAGCCATTTCGGATTATTGTTGAGCAAAACGGCGCCAAGCGACAGATCCTGTTGAAGAAACCAGACAGCATCATTGAAGCTGAGGAAGCCCCCGAGGGCTACAGTGATAATGAGCCTGAAGATGAAGGTTTTGCCATGGCCAATATGTTTGGTGCGCTGCCGGTCAAGGTCGACAATTATGGCAGCGGCTTTAAACTCAATAAGCTCTCCAATGAAATGAAAATGTTGGCGGATATTGAAGACGGTGACGTGGTGGTGGATATTGGTGGCACCGGGGTTCAGGCATTGATGTCGGATCCTGCGGGCTGGATTAAGTACAGCAGCCAGACCAGTTTGCCGGTGACCGTGATACGCAATGGCGAAGAAGTAGTGCTCTATGTAAATGCTGCGAGCTTGTCGGCTAAAATGTTACCGAAGCTCGGATTAAACTAGCGATTAAATCATTAAATATAAACAGTAAATAAATAAAATGAGAAAAATAATGATCGGCCAGAAGAAGACTTTTGCCAAACGAACCATCCGCCTACTGGGGGCCCTAAGCATTGTGCTGAGCATGATTGCAGAGGTTAGCGCGGGAGAAGTAGTGCGAATTAATTTCCGCGATGCGGATATTCGCAGCGTTATTGAAAGCGTTGCAGAAATTACTGGCAAATCCTTTGTTCTCGACCCCCGTGTCAAAGGCAAGGTCACTATTATTGCTCCCGAGGCGATCGATTCCGATCTGCTCTATCAGGCGGTACTCTCAGCTATTCAGGTACAGGGTTTCCAGGCCATAGAAGATGGCGTGGTGACGCGCATAGTGCCGTTTAATCAGGCGTTTAACTTTGCCGGTGGCGCAGGGGACAATCAGCTGATTACTAAAGTGATTCAAATCGAGCATGTTCAGGTCGCGACACTGGTTCCTGTGCTCAAGCCGGTTATGAGTTCGGGCGCGCGACTCAATGCCTTTGCCCAGAGTAACTCTATGGTTGTCACTGATGTGCAATCTAATATTTTGCGCCTTGAAGCGCTGATTGCGGACCTCGACGATCCAGCTTTAAATGCCGTTGAAGTGATTAGCCTTAAATATATTTCAGCTGGTGAAGCTGTGTATATAGCCGGTCAGTTAAAGCAGCTTAAACAACAGGAGCTGTCGCTAGTTGAAGACGGCATGAACAATCGCGTGATTGTCAGCGGTCCAGCGTCTGCTCGCCGGGCATTTAAAGCGATGTTGCAAGCTCTTGACCAGCCTTCGACAAAAAAGGGCAGCGTCGAGGTTATCTATTTAGATTATTCTCGCGCGGCAGAGATGAAGCCGATCGTTGAAGGCATGTTGCAGTCAGATGTGTTTCTTCAGCTTGCTGGGGAAGCTGTGGCGGACAAGAAATCTAAAAAGGCCTTCCAGATTCAGATTGATGAACTTAACAATGCGTTGGTTGTAGCCGCTCCAACAGCGGTTATTCGCGAGATTAAAAATGTTGTTGCTCAGCTCGACCGCTCACGACCCCAGGTATTGATTGAAGCGGTGATTGCCGAGCTGTCAGAAGATCAGGCCAAAGAGTTGAGCTCTCAGCTGGCTTACAGCAGCAAAAATCGCGGTGGTTATCTGACTAATTTTGACGGGCTTTTAGCTACATTGACCGGGATTGGGGTTTCGGGTGTAGATCCCACTCTTGATCAGTTGAACTCTATCCCGAACAAGGTCTTGGCCGTAGCCGGTGACTTTGATTCTGAGACGGGCAAAGGTATTGGCTTGCTTATTCAGGCATTGAAAACCGATGGCAGCACCAAGATTCTCTCCACGCCCTCAGTGGTGACTCTCGACAATGAAGAGGCGACCCTATCCGTGGGTGAAGAGGTGCCCTTTCAAACTGGCAGCTTTACCAGCAGCAACAATGGCAGTAATAATCCCTTTACCACGATCAACCGTGAAGAGGTGGGCGTTAAGTTAAAAGTGAAGCCGCAAATTAGCAAGGGCGATTCAGTGCGCTTGGAGATCGAGCAGGAATCCTCAAAAGTTAAAAGTGGTGTGCCGGGCCTGCAGACCACTTCGAAAAGTACTATGCAGACCAATGTCTTGATTCAGGATGGCGAGATGTTAATCCTCGGCGGTTTAATTGAAGACCAAACCGGTGGCAGTGCCACCAAAGTGCCACTGCTGGGGGATATTCCACTGCTTGGACGACTGTTCCGCTCAACCTCGAAAAAGGACTCTCAATCGGTCTTAATGATGTTTATAAGACCAACGATTATTCGCACTGCGGAAGATGCTCGCAAGTTATCTGACAGCAAATATCGCCATCTGATCAGACGTGACTTGGAGAGCGAGCAGAATGGTTTGATTCAGCCAATGCTCGAAGAATTTATCGATCAGGGGCAGGAACAAAAGTAATATTAAGACAAAGCTGAGGCGCTATGAGCATCTACCTGCAACATTTTGCCCTTGCCCGAGAGCCCTTCTCGATAGTCCCTGATCCTGGGTTTCTCTATCCCAGTATCTATCACCGCCAAGCGGTCGCCCATTTAAAATATGGTCTCGACCGCGAAGGTGGTTTTATCTTGCTCACCGGCGAAGTGGGTACAGGTAAAACTACCCTGACTCGCACCATGATCAAACGCATTCCCCCCCACGTGCGGGTTGCCTATATTCTCAACAGTAAACTCAATGTTGCCGATGTGCTGGCCAGTATCTGTGATGAGCTGGATATAGATCTACCGGATGCCTCTGAACTATCGCTAACCAAGCAGTCTTTTACTAAGCAGTGCATAGATGCGTTGAATCGTGATTTGCTCACCGCTCATGCGGACGGCAAAAAGACATTAATTGTTCTCGAAGAAGCCCAGAACCTGACGCCAGAAGTACTGGAAACTCTGCGTCTGCTGAGTAATCTTGAAACCAGCACCCATAAACTTTTACACATATTATTGGTTGGTCAGCCGGAACTTTTGGATATTCTTGCGCAACAGGAATTACGTCAGTTAAACCAGCGAGTGGTCTCCCGGTTTCATCTATCCCCCTTGGATAAAGATGATCTGTCCAACTATATCAATCACCGACTGCACCGTGCGGGGGCTAAAAGGCCGATCTTTGACAGCGACTGTGCGGCGGTTTTATTTCGTCTGACTGGCGGGGTACCGCGGCTGATTAATTTGGTTTGCCACCAATCTTTGTTGGCCGCCTATTCCACTGGTGCTCAGACGGTTTCGGGGAAATTGGTCAAGCAGGCCGCCAGTGAAATTCTCAGTGAGGAGAAAAAACCCTCAGTGAAAAAAATCTGGTTATGGGGCATTTTTATCGCGCTGGTTTTCAGTGCTGGGCTGATAATGAAGTTTGCCCCAGCAGAGATAATGGGCCGGATTTTTCCGGTTATGGCGCCATTGAACGCACAGGAAAAACCCCTTCCGACAGTTATTGACCCGCCGATTTCTCCAGTTGATCAGCCGTTAGAGGAAGAACCAGAGCAATTGCTCTCAGAGGCGATTATCGCAATTCCAGTGGAATCTGAAATGCGCTTACCACCGGAAGAACTAACCCAGCAGGTTAGTGCTAACCCCTTTGTTGGCCTGTTAGCTCTCTGGGGTGCAGAGGTTGCGGGTGTTTACAGCGAAGAAGAGCTCACAGCAGTTGCCAGTCTGAATAATCTGCGCAGTGAAAAAGTTAGCCTGGCGGATATGGCCGCTCTCGAAAACATCAACCGCCCCGGGATTGTTTGGTTGTTAGAGGAAGCCGGCTATTTAAAATCCTATGTTCTAGAGCAGCTTGATGTCAGTGAGATCAGGTTACAGGATCGCCAGAGTACTGTGGCTGTCCCGCTGGAAGATTTCCAGCAGCGCTGGAATGGCAGCTTCCTTTATTTGTGGCGTCCACCACAGAGCTACCTCTCCCCATTAAGTGCGACTAATTACAGCGTTGAAAATACGAGTAACCCGGAGCTAGTGGATTGGCTTCAGGCTCAACTTGCCTCTCTGGATAACAGCAACGAGATCATTATCAGCGGCGGTCGTTACACCCCGGCAATCGCCCAGCAAGTACTGCGCTTTCAGCAACAGCAAGGTCTTGTGGCCGACGGTATTTTGGGGCGCGAGACATTGATGCGTTTGGCACAGTTAAGCGGTGAGACTATTCCGCTGCTGAAGGAGGCTAATTAATGTCCTATATTCTCAAGGCCTTAAAAAAAGCCGAGCACGATAGGTTGCGGGAAGAGCCGGAAAATCTCGATGACTTTGTTAACTCTGGCTGGGACCCCTATGAAAAAAAGGCGAAACACTCGACGAGATATTGGTTGCCGATTGTTATCCTGGTGGTTGCAGGGGGATTGTTTTATGGGTTCTCAAACCTCAGACCCCAGATTGAAATAAGGCCTATAGCCACTGGTTCGGACATTGGGGAAGCTGTTGTCGCCAGCCCAACTTTAGAGGCTGTGATCGAGACCCCTGCAGTCATCGAAAAGCCAGCGGCATCCCCAAGTGATAACTCATCGGTCACTGCTGCGCCAGAGGTGACTAGTTCGTTACCTGAGGTGAATATTACCGGCCATATATTTATTCGCAGTGGTTCGCGATTAAACCGAATCTTCGTCGGTGAAAGCACTTACCATGTGGGTGATACGCTAGATTCAAATTGGGTGATTGAATCGATTAATAGCGACAGCCTAGAGATTCGGTCAGGCACTCAGACCACTGAACTGCCGCTGCGATAATCACATTAGTCTTTAGTTCCTAAACTAATTAGAGGGCTAGTCCGAAAACACTTCAAGACCAGACTCTTTGCCGCGATCGAAACGCTTGGCACGGCGATAAGGGAATACGTCGAGTACAAAACCATCGCGGATTTTCTCTTGCAAGCCCTGCCAAAAATCCACATCATAGAGATCGCTGTGCATCTCTTCGAACATCTTGCGGGCTTTGGTATTGCCGGAGAAAAACAGTCTGAATTCTTCGGGAAAAATATCGTCCGGCCCCACGGTGTACCAAGTACCCGCCTGCATCTCTTCCTCTTCGGTGCGTGGCTGAGGAATCTTGCGGAAATTGCAATCGGTAAGCGCGGCGATTTCATCGTAATCGTAGAACACCACACGGGCGTGACGGGTAACACCAAAGTTCTTTAATGGCATATCGCCGGGGAAAATATTCGCTGCCGCCAGTTGCTTAATACAGTTGCCATACTCTTCCATGGCGCTGCGAATTTCTTCGTCAGTGGCCGACTCCAGATAGATATTTAACGGCGTCATATAGCGTTCGGTGTAGAGATGTTTAATCACCAATTTATCGCCGCGAATCTCAATGGTGGATGCTGCAACTTTTTGCAATTCCTCGAGTAGCGCAGGTGAAAAACGATCCAGAGGAAAAACTAAATTATCGAAATCTTGAGTGTCGGCCATACGACCAATGCGGTCGTGCCGCGAAACCAGACGATACTTATCGCGAACGGTCTGGTGAGTAACTTCCTTTGGCGGAGCAAACTTATCTTTAATAATTTTAAATACAATATTGTAGGAGGGCAGCATAAACACTGTCATCACCATGCCCTTAATTCCTGGGGCAATGACAAATTGATCAGTGGAGCTTTCCAGGTGATGAACCAGCTGACGATAAAATTCGGTTTTAGCATGTTTGGGAAAGCCCAGAGAGTTATAGACTTCGTAATCCAATTTTTTTGGCATTAGGGTTTTAAGAAAGTGCGCGTACTGATAGGGCAGGGGCGCATCTACCATAAAGTGATTGCGGGTAAAGCTGAAAATAACACTCAGGTCATCGCTGTTAAAGATCGCCGTGTCCACATAGAGCTGGCCCTTCTCATTGTTTAAGATCACGATAGCCATGGGGAACGTCTGATCTCCATCGATTACGCGGCCCACCATATAGGCCGCCTTGCTGCGATAGAAGGTGGATTCCAGCAGGTCGAATTTAAGATCATCCGGCGAGCCAATCAGGTTGGGTGTGACTTCGCTACAGAAAACACTGAGGATGCAATCCAGATCCAGTTCTATATCTTCACCTGGCAGAGAGAACTCAGATTCCTTGAGAATACGACGGAAAATATCGCGCCTGTCGTTGCCCTCATAGCGCACATAAATACTGTATTCAGCGGCCGGCGCTTCAATCATATGAGACGACAGCACGTAGATAATATCGTCGCTGATCTTATCGTGATCGTGGAGGTCGGCAAAAACTGAGTTAAAAAAGGTCTCGGCAATTTCAAAATTGGGAAAGTTAAATACTAGCTGGGTATAGGCTTTTTTCGACTCAGCCCAAAGATCCAGATCAGCGATATCTTTATTGGTCACCATGCCCAGATACATCACTGTCTGGGCTACCTTAGCTTTATACAGCTCAAGGCGATCCACATTGGCCTGCTGCACACCGTGCCAGTCGGCCTTCTCAAAGCGCGCCTTGGCACTGAGAGTGGAGTTGAGGTAGTCGGCAAAATAACTGCGAAAGCCGTTGAGAATGGTCTTCGCCATGCGTCTGGCGGTGGAGTTATGGATCAGTGGAGTTTGCGCCATGCTTATGGGCCTCGGCAGATTAGCTCGGGATCAATTTAGAAATAGGTCACTTTATTATTCTAAAAGCTGTTTTAAATTATCCAACTCAGTTAAGGCCTGTTCTTTGCTCGCCCGTTTCATTGAAGTCTCCGGCAGCGCAGCTGGCGGTTCCACAGTAAAGACTTCACCGGCAATTACACGCTCGCAATAGTGCTGATAGGTTTCAGCAAACTGCGCAAAGGCTTTGCTCTCAATAGTGTTGGCCAAAAAATGCCAGCCGCAGTCGCGACCGGCGGCATAGACTGCTGGATGTGACCATTTCTGAGCCGCTTTCGGGCTCGGCATATTGCACACTTCGAGATAGGCTTTGCGTGGCGACGGCAGGCCAGCAGGCATACCCACTGCACGGCAGGCATTGAGCATTTTGTGCAGGGTCGGCAGGTAGTCATTTTCGGCAATTATTTTTTTCGTCGCCAACAAAATAGTCCCAGGGGAAAAATCACCCAGGGTCGACAGCCAGAGCTTTTTTGCCATTCCAACGGATTCGTTTTTATCACCGAAGGCAGCGTAATACTGGTTGTGATAATTGACGCGAAACAGGGCAAAGGTCTGATTGATTGCATCAATCAGTTCCGGGGTAGCTGGCGCTGGCTTAGCTTGCCCAGCTGCGGTCGGTGAGGTCTTCGACGAAGCTGCGATCTCGGATGCGACCGTTTGGATTAGATCCTTGTTGTTTGCCATGTGCTGTATCCGTTGACGAAGGTTGAATATGTCGCGCCCACTGGCGCTTGACGAACTGAAGAAACTTAGTGCTCCAAGAGCTCTGGGGCATACCATTCTCTTGCCAGTAGAGAATAAATTCCGGCACTAACTGCTCGGCGAACTGGCGATTAATATTGGCCATCTGCAGTACATCATAGACCGAGGCTTTCGGCTGCCACTGGGCTTCAATTTTCCGCGGCATGCTGTCCTGATCCATCATGCCGGTGAAGAACTGCCACTGACGACGAATATGCTGGATAAACTTTGAGTCCCAGGTGCTCGACACATCGCCGCGGTCCCGCCAGTAGAGGATAAACTCGGGAATCGAATCTTCAACAAAGTTGCTATTGATGCCACCCTGACCAATTAAAATTTGCAGGGCATCTCGGGAGGGTCGCCACTCATTGGTGAGAGTCACCTCCTGACGACGGCGATGAGACGTGGCTTCAGCTTGCTGCCATTGGCGCCACACTTCTTTAATAAATTTCGACTCCCAGCTGTGGCGCGGCACATTGCGCTCCCGCCAGTAGGTGACAAACTGGGGAATCTGCTGCTGGGCAAAAGCCTGAGTGACACCCAGCTGACTCAGTTGACGCATAGCATCCTGACTCGGCTGCCAGCTATTACCCATAGTCTTGGCTGAAGTAGGCATGCCATTGGACGGTGCTGCAGTCGAGGGGCTGTGATTGTAATTAGGCTGCTGGCGTTGATTAGTGCTCTGCTGAGGACTGGGTTGCGGACTTGATTGAGCGCTTTGAGCAGTGCTCGCCGCCACGCCGTCATTAAAGGCAAAGCGAAAGTCACGCTGGGATGAAAAAGGTGCGCCGCCAATCAACAGCAGGCCTTTCTCATGCAGTCCCGCCGAGAGCCGCAGAATATCTTCCTCGCGCCAAAAGGGTGCCAGACTCAGCAGTTTCTCCGAGGCCACCGTAAACCATTCAAAACCTTGGTTTTGCTCAGGGGTGCCATGACTGCGGCACTCCTGTAAAAGTTGCAGCAACACGGTCTCTTCCAGCCCGATGGTGGCGGCCAGAGTAGGTGAAATAGTGATCGGTTTTTCGGGAATCAAAGACATCGCAATACTTTATCAGAAAGCCAACTCGTGGACGAGGTTAAGATTTTTTTGTCACCGGTATTTTTAGTCTTAAAGGAGTTCGGTAGTGCCTGCTGGGTTGCGCGAAGGGGCGGTTGGGACAGGCTGTAAATACGGCCGCTACCGGCATCCATGCCTTTCGCGGCACTCGCACATCCCTGTGCAGCGTCCATGTAGGCTCTTCGTTCAACCCCTTACGGCGGTGTTCTAAACCACCCAACCCCCACTCACCGGAAACACCTGACCGACAAAACAATCCGCCGCATCCGAGCACAGGTAGGCGGCAAACAACGCATCCTCTCGCAGCGACACCAAACGCCCAAGGGGTACATCATTTTTAAGTCGCTGCTGAAACTTTGGGTTAGCCTTGGTCTCTTCGGGAAAATAGGTGGGGTTATCGACAAAGTTCTGGGCGATGGCATTGATCTGAATACCCTGGGGCGCCATCTCCACACCCATGGCTTTAACATAGGCGAGCTGGGCGCCACGGGCGGCACTATAGGTCGACGCCCGCTTCATACCGCGCAGTGCTGAGGCGCTGCCCATAACCAAAATCTTGCCCCCTTGACGCTCAATCATCTGCGGCAGAACCGCGGTGCAGAGTCTCGGCATGGGATCCACTACGGCACTAAAGGTTGTCGACCATTCAGCCTCATCCACCAACTCGCCTTTGGTAAAGGGTGCGGGAATCGCCAGATTAATAACTAGCACATCTATATGCCCAGCTTGCTGAATAATCTTGCCGGGCAGGCTGGGGTCGGTTAGCAGGTTATTGTCGGCTATCACCTCGGCACCCATTTCGGTGAAGACCTCGCATAGGGTCGGGCCCATAAAGGTATCGGCTTGGGTCACTAGGATACGCTTGCCGGCAAGTTGCGAACTGTTCATCTGGTATTTCCCTTAAAGAGTTTAGTTGGCTTGCTTGGCGACGTTGTGCAACGCCTCGTCGGTCAAACGATTAACTGTCCAGCCTTCCATAGGCACTGCCCCTAAGGAATGGTAAAAGTCGATGGCCGGTTGATTCCAGTCGAGTACCGACCACTCCAAACGACCACAGTGTCGCGATACCGCGATCTTGGCCAGATGGGTAAGCAGTGCTTTGCCAAAGCCTTTGCCGCGCATACTGTTCTCTACAACTAGGTCTTCGAGATAGATGCCGGGCTGAGCGAGAAAGGTTGAGTAGTTGGTGAAGAATAGCGCCAAACCCACGGGCTTGCCCTGATATTCGGCAATAATCACCTCGGCGCCGGGACTGTCGCCAAACAGTGTGGCCGCGAGCTTTTTTTCATCGGCGACCACTTCGTGGGCGAGTTTTTCATACTCCGCCAGCAGGCGAATAAACTGCAAGATAGTTGAGCAGTCGCTGACTGTTGCTGGGCGTATTTTAAATTCGGCGCTGTTGGAGGGCTGCATGATGCTCCACTAAAGTATTATTTTTGACCTTGTATCTTAGCCCTCACAGGCTAGATTGAGAATAGCGTTATCACTGTACATAACCCCAGTAATAGGCTTAAATAAGGGCCATCTTGAAGGAGACGTTACGTGGCCACCAAAGCTAAATCCGCCTTTGTCTGCAATGACTGTGGCGCCGACTACAACAAATGGCAGGGGCAGTGCACTGAATGCCATGCCTGGAATACCCTCTCGGAAATACGCTTAGGGTCCCCCTCTCGCGGCGGCAAAACCTTGCGCTCTGGATTTGCCGGTGCGGTGGACAGTGCGGTTAAGACCCTTGCAGATATAGCGCTGGATGAGGTGCCACGCATTAGTACCGGAACTGGTGAGCTGGATCTGGTGCTTGGCGGCGGGCTGGTGCCGGGTTCCTGCGTGTTACTCGGTGGCGAGCCGGGGGCGGGCAAAAGTACGGTACTGTTGCAGACATTGTGCAAGTTGGCAGAAAATCACTCGGCGCTCTATGTCACCGGTGAAGAATCGCCCCAGCAGATTGCCATGCGCGCCAATCGTCTGGGTCTGCCCACGGACAAGCTTGAGGTCATGGCGGAGACTTCAGTGGAAACAGTCTGTGCCATTGCTGAGCAGAAGCGCCCAAAGATTCTGGTGGTGGATTCGATTCAAGTGATGCATATGGAAGAGGTGGCCTCGGCGCCGGGCAGTGTCTCTCAAGTTCGTGAAAGTGCTGCTATGTTAGTGCGCTTTGCCAAACAGAGCGGCACTGTACTGATTCTGGTGGGCCATGTGACCAAAG
>Ga0115550_1002079_pt1 | contig 14171 bp, 10 predicted proteins | sample COGITO_mtgs_1005_FD_87177 | JGI IMG/M metagenome (GOLD analysis project Ga0115550, IMG submission 87177) | Pelagic marine microbial communities from North Sea - COGITO_mtgs_100511 | ecosystem: Environmental > Aquatic > Marine > Epipelagic | place: Germany:Helgoland, sampling site Kabeltonne... | reverse complement strand
TTATTAACATCAACTGATCCTACAGGTAAAGCAGGGGATTCCATAAACTCATTGACAGTATCTCCAACATTGCTTGCTAAACTACCAGCAGCCCTTCCAAGATAAGGTACAACATCACCCATAAATGTAGGTGCATTAGGGTCTAATGGTGGGACAACTGCTGGCTCCCTATTGTTAAACTCAACTCTAAGGGCTTCACGTTTTGCATTAGTCTCTGCAATTTCTTTCCTAATCCTTTCTGCCTCAGCAGCATTAGACTCTTGCTGTTGACGCATTGAATCATAGCTTGGGTTTACCGATTGTGGGTTAGTACCATTGAATACATTTTGCTGAGCTGTAGATTCGTTGTATGCTTGTGCATTAGCAGCAGATTCCTCTGCACTGTAATTCAATTTATCTTGAACAGCAGCACCAATTTTAGGATCTTGGACAGGGGTACCATTTGAATCTGTAACAAGACCATCAGCATTCAAATAGTACAACTGACCATTGATCATGGTTGGTCTAGGTGCTTGGATAGGAACTGGAATGTTGTAGCCTTCAACCCTTGGGACATCCATATTAATTGGGTAGTCACTTGGGAAAGAACGAGCAGCACTCTCAACGCTTCCGGAAGAACCTTGAAGTAATGACTCATCACTGTTCACTTCTGGCATTGGTACATAGTCTTCCTCCACATTGCCTGGTGTATAGTCTGGACGAACTTGCGCTTGCAGTTCACGAGCAGCGTCTATACCTCCCATTCTCTCTACTCTAGACAAGTACTCCGGACCCATGTTAGCCATTATAGCTTTACGATAATTATCTAAGTACTCTTGTGGGTAACCTCCCATATTGAGATAAACAGAACCACCCATGTTAGCAGTCATCCTTTTATCTTCTTCTTCAGCATAATTAGTAGTATAATCATTACCACGAAAGGTAAAGATACCTCCCGCTCCCATGTCAGCTCGTGCGTCTTTGAATGCTTCACCGAAGTCTGTAGGCACTGGGGGTGCTGCTTGTACCTGTGGTACACTAGCTTGCATGATTGCCTGTTCAACAGAAAGAGGATCTGCTTGGGCTATGAGTTGCGGTGTTGCTTGGGGAGGAACATCTCCACGAGATTGTGGACGAACAGATGTTTCAGGTGCAAAGTTAACACCTAAGAGTTTAATTGCCTTATCCCTATGGGCTGGCATCTGTTTAATTACTTTATCAGACACAGTACCCTTAGCACCACCAGCCTTTTCATCAGACCAATTGTATCTTCCAGGACCACCAGCATTTACAATAGAGTATAGATCCATAAGACCCATTCCTGGTTCAAACCCATGAGCCTTGAAGTACTTAACAATAGCACCATTTGCTCCAAGTTGAGATGACATAGCACTATTTTCAGAGGAAAAGTCTACCCCATACTCTTTAGCTTGAGGCTCACCAAATTGAATATATCCACGATGCTGACCCCATTTTGTAGTAGGTCCTTTTTGAGTTGGGCTTAAGGTACCTGCAGTCTCATAGGATATAATTGTTGCAAGATCTACAGGATCTACCCCAAGGGCTGCAGCTGCCTCTTCGATACCTTGCTGAAGAGAGGGTTTAACATCACCACCCTTATTATAAGTTGGAATACCACCACCCATGTTTTTCATTGCACGATGCTGTAAGCCTGCGTTATTCATTTGCTCAACTACAGGGCCAAACATTTGAGTTGCTTCCTTGTTGAGTACAAACTCTCCAGGAGTAAGCATAGCAGGTACAGTGTCCCTATTAGTTGGGTCTGTTTTATCAATCATAACTTCCTCCTAAAGGGGAATATTTCATTTTACTTGAACAGTTACAGTTAGGTTTCCCACAAGAACACGTAACTTTACCACCTGTGTTAAACACACCAAACAGTTTACCTAGACCAATGCCAATACCAATAGGTCCAAGAGCTGCCATCATACCTGAACCAGCAGCACCAGCAGTACCACCCAGTGCAGTTCCTAGGGTTCCTGCAAGACCTCCTTGGCCTGCTAAGGAAGATGCTGCAGATCCAATACCCTTATCTATAGCTCCCATAGCAAGTTGAGATCCTATATTTGATACTGGGTTCTGTTGCACTTGAGGCAGTCGCGCTTGCATCCTTTGACGCTCTTGTATTTCTTCTTCACGTAGACCTGATTTGGCTACGGCTACACCACCAATGCTTCCATTGTTGTAGGTTTGAACACGAGGGCCTATGGGGCCACCCATATTCCTACCACCATTCGTAGCGTTAAGCCATGCCTGCTCACTGCCATACAATGCAATTCCAGCAGCCTTTTCAGCATTTTTTATTCTTTGGGCAGCTTGCTCCGCACGTTCTTGGGCCTTCCCGCCACCGATATTTTGATCTACGTACCCACCAGTGTAAGTGTTGGTAAATGTGAGGCCATCGGCTGTTTGGGTTCCGCCACTTGTGTCGAGGGTTACAGTTGGTGTATAGTCTGCTGTGGAATTGTCAGATCCTACAGCTGGTCCTGTGGTATTAAAAAGACTGCTCTTATTATTATTGTTATTATCTACAAAATCTTGCATATTCATCTCAGTCATGCCCCAAGTTGAGGGGTCATCAGGGTTAAATACTTTACCTGACTTAGCATATTCATCTGCTTGATTTGAAATGACATCTACCATTGGCCTGTCCATTAAATCGTCTATCATTGTCCTGTCTGTAGAGTTTCCAGTAACAAGTGAACCACTGCCACTACCATCGCTAACAATAGTACTTCCAGTGAGGGCTTCAATACCCTTGCCAATTAATGAGTTGTTGATCATATCCCCAACAAAACCTGCAGGAGCGTTATTAACACCTATACTACCCATTGCTAAATCTTCTTGAGAAATTCTTGGATCATTAGCGTAGTCATTAGTGTTTACATTGTTGTCAATATTTGTGTAGTAATCTTCTATGTATTTTATTTGATCTCCGGTTAAAGTGTCTGTACCTGGGTTGTAACTACCGTCAGGAACTACAACACTAGAAAGTGAATTTACTTCATCGTTGGTTAAATAGCTACCAGGATACAGGTCCGAACCAGAAGGGCTCATGCTCATCATTTCTTCATGGGCAGTGTTATTATCCCCTGCTGCAGCCGCAGCCGCAGTCGCTGGTCTATAGCGATCAATAACACTTGTGCCGAGCGCATCTGCAAGTGCATGATAATCAGGAACATTAGATTCACCAGCCACGTAAGACAAAGGACCACCTAAAGTTTTACCTGCCATGTAGTCAGCTATAGCTTGTTTAGCATAACCACCCTGAGGTATACCAGTTGCTACTACAGGGCCAACAGCTAGTGGTCCTGTGGTTCGTTGCGTTCCCTTAAGATTATCCCAGTGAGTCTCTTGCGGTTGCTGAGAGTTTTGATTGGTCTGTACAGGCATTACAGACATCTCTGGTTGAGGTGCAGCCTGAACCACACCACCCTCTTGATACCTTTGAATTATACGTTTCATTACTTACCCCCACCTGTCGAAGTACTTTGAGTACCTAAAGAAGGAGAATTTAAAAGTCCAAACAATCGTTGAACACCTTGATATGCTGCATCACCTTCGTTTTGATTCTGTTGTTGGATAGCAGATCCCGCTTGACCTAATAGGTTAGCACCTGCTCCAAACTGACTCTGAAGGTTTGACCCTGCACCTAACACACCACCTGCTCCGCTTAGGGAAGACGCGCGACGATTGGCAAGTTCACTCGCTGCCATATCACCACCTACTTTTAAAGCAGCAGAATCCATAGACCTCTGAGCCCTAGCACCGCCAAGATTACCACCTCGTGAGTATTGACCCTGTTGCTGTCCCATCAATCCTTGAACTGCATTACCAATACTACCTTGCATAGCAGTCATTTGCTGACCTAAAGCATCCGCCCCAAACAAACCAGTACCAGCGGCAGCATCACGATACGCTTGAGTTGCACCATAGCTGTCTGATGCAATTTGATCATAGACACCACCAGTACCTCCAAGTGTCTTTTGTTTTGCGAGTGCGTCAAGTTGTTCAGGTGTCATACCTGCAACATTGTCCATAGCCCCAACTTCGTAAAGATTTGTTGCTTTAGTTAAAGCATTTTCAACATACGGTTGAGCATAGTCAGGTAACCCTGTTGTAGTAGTAGTTTCAGCCATATTAAACCTCCTTAATGAGAGTTATAAACGTCTCATAATATCCATATTCTTTAAGGGCACGTGCCCAACCTTTGCGCCCATAGACCACAGTTCTTTTGCAATCATTGAAACGTGCGAAATCCTCAAATATATTCATACACTCTGGTAGGAATTCTAACAAACCAGGTGACGTGCAGGCAATGACGGATAGCTGCCGTTTACCTTCTATCTCTTCAAAGCGAGTAATACATACCTCACCTTCATTTCTAATCCAACATTGACCTACCGCACCTAAGCATTGAAGAAAGAGCCCGTGAGATGTCACAGCTCCTCCTCCATGTTTTAATGCTTGGTCTATTAGTGGCCTTAACGTATGCCATTTATCTGCTAACTCAGGTCCACTTAATAATCTAATCATGTATTTTCCTTAAAATATACCATCAGGTCTTTGAGGTTCTGTTGCATTCTCATCATTAGGATAATCTAACCAAGCTTGACGCCAGTTGCCTATCAATGTTTGTTGATCTGTAGACAGTGAAGCATACCAGAAAGGGTTAAGTACGTCGAGTGTAGAAGAGAACTCTTCAGCCCTCCGAAGCCTGCGAACATCTCTGTTATCTACGATGTCTTCTACAAGGGGTACTACCTCTTCTACCAAAGCTATTTCAGTACCCATCCATAAGGATCCAACAGGATACAAATCTCCTGCACCAACGTAAGTGTTTAGAATGTTACCATCCGCGTCTTTAATATACCACTTCATAGTAGTCTCCTATAGTCTTGCGATGAGTATAATACCGTCACCACCTCTACTGCTTGTAATTTGACTTACACCACCAGCACCTCCACCACCACCGAAGCCACCGTTACCACCTCTAGGTGCGTTAGCAACACCACCTGAAGTAGTGTCCAAAGCAGAGTTAGCGTAAGCAGCACCGCCACCTCCTCCAAATATTTCACCATCTTGTGCTTTGTACTCAAAGCCTGGAATTTCTGTCTGACCTCCTGCTTTAGCAAAGGCACCACCACCAGACATGATGGCTGTACGAGTACCCAATGGAGGAGAGTTACCACCTGTAGAGCCTGTGTGTGGTTGTCCAATTGCAATAGAGAAACCTTGTGCTAGACTGCCGAGGTATGGACCGATCACCCCTGAACCACCAGGGGCTACCTCACCAGCACCTCCACCGCTTCCGTTACCGGATACATAACTGCCATAGGCACCTGTTCCGAAGATACCCCTACCAGACCCCACGGCTACATCACCACCATTAACAGCGCCACCATCACTGGCTGCACTAATTAATGCATTAATACCATCTCCAAATGGGCCACCACCACCACCAGCCGCGACTGCAATATGTCCAGCACCGACTTGTAGGTTAGTGGCTCCAATAGTTGCATTGCCGCCTCTTGTGGTAGACTTTGATAAGAAGTTTACACCTCCACCGCCTCCGCAAGCCATGCTAGTATTGTTCATAGTGTAGACCCTAGCAATTCCATAACCACCAGAGCCACCTGTATTCGTAACGTTGTTAGCGGTGTCGGTTATGAGTGCGTTAGTTGCTATTGTTGCCGTTCCGCCAGAACCCCCTGATGAAATGGTAGTCGAGCTTAATTCGTGCGCACCACCACCACCACCGTTGCATGTTACAACTACACTGCCTCCGATAGAGAAGGTAGTTGCGCCACCAATGTTACCATAGTGAAACGCGTTAGCACTACCTGTAGATTCACCACCAGAACCGACTGTGCAGTCTAGGGCAGTAGTGCCATCCCATTCGAGTGTAAAGGCAGCAAAGCCTCCAGCACCACCACCTCCTGCAGCCCAGGTTCTATACACAGAACCGGCCGGCGCAGCTCTTCCACCAGCACCACCTGCGCCTACAACAAATATCCTGTATGGCCCCGCGCCTTCTGAGAAAGCTGGTTCAAGGTGGATATTATTTGATGATGCGGTAATGGTAGTCCAAGTACCTGCGAAACCACTAAGGAATCGTTCAGCTTCATTTGTAACACGACCACGTACAATAACGTTACTGAACACTGCTGTACCTGTTGAAGCATCCATTGCGTAACCTACAGTACCTGAGTTACTATTAGGGCCAATGAGATTATCAACAGTACCATCAAAGTTAACAGACTTAATATCGTTGACTACGACCTGAGCTAGGACTGGTACGGTATATGTAATCGTAGTTGACAGGCGGTCATCAGCTTCTGATGCTGCCCAGTAAGATACGAATACGCTATTACCGGATGATGTAGCAGATGGAGCTGTGTTAGACCAACCCCCTGTCGGAGGGGTTAGAACACCTGTGGGCCAATCTATTGAGCCCCCTGTTGGAGCAGAGCCTGCTGAAAATGTTGAACGGTAAATAAAACCGTTAGCACGACGAGGACCAGTATCACCAGTACCACCATTAGTCCCATCCGTTCTTTGTGCATAAATCACAGGCGATCCGTAAGATACAGATGCAGCTGTTTGGGTTGCAGCTCCAGATGCCACACCACTCACCCTATAAATTACATCTCCATCTGAAGAAAGAGTAGGTGCAGTGGTTGACCAATCAGTTGGAGCTGTTAATGTTTGTGTTACAAAATCATAACTCCCACCAGTAGAGAAAGCATTGTTATTTTTACGATATATAGAAACTTCTACGACAGATGCACCTTCTATTTGAAAGGCAGCAGCCCATGTAAATGTGGTAGCCCCTACAGTTTTAGTGCCAGAAGATGCCCATAATATTTCTGTACCCGTAGGTGGTGTATCATACCAACCACTAGGTACTCCAGCACTAGCCGAAGGGGTAGAGGGTGCATTAGCAGATCTTATAAAAATAATATTAGAAGAAGCACCTGTAAGCCCATCATCACCATCTGTACCATCTGTACCATCTGTGCCATCAGTTCTCTGTGCGTATACAACGGGTAAGCCATAAGTTATAGCAGCAGATGTTTGAGTTGCAGCTCCAGAGGTTACACCACTTACCCGATAAATCACATCACCATCCGAAGAAAGAGTAGGTACAGTAGTTGACCAATCAGTCGGAGGTGTTAATGTCTGTGTTACAAAATTATAACTACTAGTTCCAGCAGTAAAAGTACTACTATTCTTACGATATATAAACACTTCCGCAACAGATGTACCCTCTATCTGAAAAGGAGTACCCCATGTAAATGTTGTAGCCCCTACAGTTTTGGTACCAGAGGATGACCATAATATTTCGGTACCCGCAGGTGGGGTATCATACCAACCAGAGGGTATTCCAGAACTGTCTGAAGGAGTGGGTGGTTGGGTGGCAGACCTTATAAATATAATATTAGAAGAAGCACCTGTAAGTCCATCCACACCATCTGTACCATCTGTACCATCTGTACCATCTGTACCATCTGTACCATCATCACCATCAACAGCCAATAAAACAGGGGTGTTCCAAGTATTAGGTTGAGTGATTGTATCCACCAGTTCAGACACGTACCTGAAAGTAATCCAAAGATACTTACCCCCAGATGTAGGGACTTCACCAAGCCAAGAATTGTCAGCGGTTATTGTAACATTGTCAATGTCAGTATAATCATAGGCAACACTTGTAGGTCTACTAGGTGCAGAGTTAGTTGTTGTTCTTTGATATAAATAAAGAGTTGTATTACCAGCAGTGCCTGATGACCCGTCCCCTCCAGGCTGACCTTGAACCCCAGGAAGCGTAAGCCCCATGTTAATAGCCTGAGTTATTTGGTTTGTCCAAGAGTCTATTAGAGGGTCTCCTGTGTAAGGTGGTCTAATAATAGACATTACCTAGCACCTCCTTTACTAATTTGAATGTGGTAACCTGTAAGATTCCAATCTAAATTTGTCTCGTTTGATTGACTTTCTATTCTGTAATTTAAAAATCTCCCATTAAATCTAACGTCTGCCTTATAGTCTAAAGAAGTATCAAAAGGTATCGCAGGCTTAGCTGAGAAGTCAACTGTTGTACCAACTTTATCAATTCCAGCGTATTTAATATTAACCTTAGAGGGTCCATCAAAAAGTAATGCCATACCAGAAACACTTTCAGTGTCAAACTCAGGAGTTACTGCCATGCGCTTACGTTCTAATACAGCATTGGGTAGATATGAACTTCCATCTACACTAACAATTTTTGTAGGTGCTGACAAAAGGAGGTCTCCTCTAATGGAAGTTATAGAGTTTGTACCTGCAGGTATGTCCCTCTTAGTCCAAACGTTGTTCCTGTAGTTCCAAACGTATATAACACTACCTGACCAAAACCAAGTTTCATCATACTTATTAAATCTTACAGATTTTATTGTTGTGTTATTACGGAAGAAATTACGAACACGTCCATCAGATATGGAAGAGATAGATCCAGGGTGCCCTGCAAAAACATAACAGTCATTGCTTCCATAGACAATATGTTTACCATCTACTTCTATAACACCATCTGTATTATTAACTCCATAGTTATCAGTGACTGTCGATATCTGGAAAGGTACAAACTCAGAGTTTGTTCTTTGGACAGAGTGGATTGAAGAATCTGTATAGATATACAAAACTCCTTGCAACTCTGCCAGATCTTGAATAGTACCTGTAGAGGCTAATATGAACTCATCTGCTGTATTAGCGCCGTTTTTAAAAGGGTTCCAATTCTCAGGCATAGCACCTGGACCTGCAACATCAGAGGTTCTGATAGTGCCTGTAAGGGTACGACCACCAGTTTCCTTAAGGTTACCTGCAACTATTAAGTTACCATACGATCTTACAACACCCGCTGTTACACTAGTAACTGGGGCAGATGTAACGTATGCCTTATAGGTAGTGCCACCTGACGATGTGTCTGGAGTAAAATCAAAAGAATTAGTTGAATAGTTAACATTAGTTATTGTGCCAATGTTAAGGAGGGTTGCATCGGGGGATACAGTCCCAGAGCTATTTATTGTAACTGTCTCTGTCTGTATCGGAGAGGCAGTGTTACGAGGCAGTGCAGTCATTTTCACAGAAATAGAATTACCTGACCCTGGATTTGCAAATACAGTGTTTTTAATTTGCACCGCACCAGAAGAACCATCGTGTTCAAAAGAGCTAAGCTCTTCCTCAATAGCATAAGAATCCCATCCAGGAAGCTGAATAACACCTGCAACATCATCTTGTAGGAATACAGGGGTAGAGTTACCATTGTTAAAAATAATATGATAACCACCATTGAACAAAGTATGCTGCCAACTTCCACCAGTAACCCCAGTGTTTGTACCACCTTGTGCTGATACAACAGAGAAACTATCGTTGTATACTGTGAACACTGTATTAGATCCGTTGTCTGTAATAACTACATACCTATCCCCAAGGGTAGAGGGCCAATATGCAACGTACACAACGTCTGTAAGTGATGTCAGCTTATCCACATCGGAAGGGAACCTTTTAACAGCTCCATCCCTAAAGCGAACATTGTGTACATCTGAAAAAACATTAGGTGGTAGCGACACTGCAGGAGCATCTTCAACAAGACCTGCAGATGCTAGGTTTGTGATTGGTAATATAATCTCTTGTGGCATCGCTACCTCCTATTTTAATCTAATAACTCACGAGCACTCGCGCTGCCCAGTAGTCGGGTCAAAAAAACACGCCTCTGCTTTCGCTCCGTCCGTCTCTGTAACACCTTCAGTCTGGCCCTCAGCCTCCGCTTCTTTTTCCACGGTCTCATTGAAGATTCCGTAGCGTTTTCCAGAGAGCCTAAATGTGGTACAGCCCTTGGCTCCCTCTTTCCATGCCGTTTCGTAAACACGTTTGAAATCATCATAGGTAACATCATCCCCCACATTGCAGGTTTTAGAACAAGCACTGTCAATGTAGTGCTGGGCTAAAGTAAGAACAGCTAAGTGTTCATGAACTGAAATGTCATCTGCCTTTCGTCCGGAGACTCCTCTTGCAAAAGCATAGTCCTCAACACTCTCATAGCGTGGGCCGTCAAAAGTCTGGATGGTACGCTCGTATGAATGTGAAAAGACTGGTTCGATTCCACCACTGATGTTATCTGCCACGAGGGAGATTGTCCCAGTAGGCGCAATAGACGTGAGGTGGCTGTTTCTAATACCATGCTTTCGGATCTCCTTTTGTACAAATGCTGGAAGTGTGCGAATAAAATTACCTTTTAGGTAGTCTTCACGATATAGGGGGAATGCTCCTTTTTCTTCTGCAAGTTTTGCTGATGCGTAGTAGGTGTTGTCTCTGAGACATGCGAAGACTTTTTCCATCCATCGCAAGAAAGGTTTAGAGCCATACTCGAATCCAAGCATCTCGCCTGCATTAGCAAGACCTGTAACGCCGAGTCCCATTCTCCGCTTATTCTTTGCCTCATCCTCTTGCTCCCGAAGTGGGTAGATAGTACGATCAACAACGTTATCCATAGCACGAACAACGTGAGGAATGTCTTCTTTAAATTGAGCAAAGTCGAATGTGTATTTACCATTTTTATTTTTAATTGTGTACTTAGTGCAGTTGAAAGAGCCTAATAGGCAAGCACCGTATGGTGGTAAAGGTTGTTCACCACATGGATTAGTAGCACTAATGTCCTCACAGTAATGTAAGTTATTCATTTCTTGAATACGATCAATAAACAAGACACCAGGCTCAGCCCAATCCCATGTAGATTCCATCGCTAAGTCCCAGATCTCTTTTGCAGAGACTGTTTCATGTGTGATACCATCAAAGACTAGATCGAAGCTGTCATCTTCCTTAGATAAAGCTTCCATAAACTTGTCGGTAATCCCTAGAGATATATTGAAACCAGTAAGCTTATCAGAATTACGTTTAGCAGTAATGAAATCAACGATATCCGGATGGTCAATACGGAGTACGCCCATTTGCGCACCACGTCTATGACCGGAACTACTGATTGTTTGACAGACTGCATCAAAGATAGACATAAAAGAGATAGGCCCACTTGCTTGGCTTTCCAACGACTTGATTTGAGTACCTCTAGGGCGTACTTTAGAGAAATCATAACCTATACCACCTCCTCTTCGCATTGTCTCTGCTGCTTCTTTAGCACGATCCATAATAGAATCCATACTATCCTTAATATCACCTGATACAAAACAGTTGTAAGCAGTAACAAGCTTACCTGCACCCATTGCAGACTGTACCCTACCAGCTGGGAGGAATCGTTGTAGACCAATGATGTCTTCTAGAATCCATTGGTGTTCCACACTATCACACAATGATCGTGCAATGCGTTTAACCTTACCATCAAAGGTCTCTCCCTTTTGTCTATACTTCATTTCATCTAATTCTTGAGACAAGGGGGTAGATGGACCCTCATAAGTAATGTTGCGCATGTATATCCTCGTGATATTGTTATGTGTTAATTAATCCGAAGGGGGATCCGAAGACCCCCCTATAAGGAACTTAGAGAATTAAGATACATACCCTGACATATCGACATTGGTTGGGGTATAGTGTCTAAGCAGGCGGCGTTTTTAATAAGGAACTATACCTCTTCTGCTTCAGGAATCTCTAAGTCTTCCTGCAGCATTTTAGAAAAGGTATCTCGACCAACTTGTAATTGATCTAAGTTAAATCTAGTAGAATTAATCTTACGATCTAAATCAGTCAAGTGACCAATTAACATTTTTTGTTTATCAGTAAGTTGGTCTGCTGTGTATTCTTTTTCGTTAATAGTAATGGATTGTGTTTTTTTCTCTTCCATTTTATTATCCTCTAAGTTTTGTTTAAGTTATTAAGGTTTAGGTATTAGATTGTGATTCTATAAAATTACTAAGAGCCTCATTTGTGTATTCTATTACTCCTAAAGATGACGTAGTTTCATAAACATGATAGAGAACAGACTGTTCTTCACTTAAGCTGTTTAAATCATAATCAATATTATTTATAGTAACAATGTTTTTACTCATACTTTTATCCTTATGTTTAAGTTAGAACAAAGGTTGCAGCATAACCTCTTCCCCTAAATGCATTGGCGTAGGCGACTTGCACATTAGTGAACATTGTTGTTGAGCCAAAACTTGAAGCAGATAGTTGTCGAGAAAACTGTGTGCCACCTGTGGCGTCATTTAAAGAAAAGCCAGTATCTATATTACTCATACTATACGCCGGAGTGTTTGTAGTAGTTGCCCCATAACCCATCCAACCAAGTACTCTTAGTACAGCCTCAGGTTGCACTGTCCTAGCGCTGTGTGATGCGTTAACATTTCCGTATGCGTTAAAAGAAAGGTCAGGAACTGATACTGAACTTATTGCGTTTGAAAACCTATACTGCTGCCACGTTGTCGTTGAGCTAGATGTGTTGTGAGTTACGGTGGTTTCACTGCCCGTTAATATTCTATATTGAAGGCAACCACGGCAATAGTAGCTAGGACTACCAGAGTTCCATTGATGTGTTGAATAGTAAGTCATTACATTGGTATAACCAGACATTAGGACGGTAGTGGCTGTGGTGAGGGCACCGCATGTAGCAACTATAAGATCACCAGCCTGTGCGCTGATAGCGGAAGGAGCGGCACCGTTGCCCGTGGCCCCTTGAGCTACAAGCGTACCATTTGGACTCCAATTAGCCGCCCCGTAACCATCTGACATTGCTATTTGCCCAGAAGGTACGCCAAATAAGGTACGACATGGACCACCAGACATACCAATTTGATTCGTCGCGCCGAACCCAAGCTCTACGTTTACTTGGTTTAATGAAATCTGACCTGATGATGGTAATGCCATATTACTTACCTCTCAGTTCAGACACTTCTTCTTTAAGTGTATCAATCTGCTGTTGTTGTTCTTTAATGGCCTGTATAAGAAGTGGGACCATCTTAGCGTAGTCAACTGTCAGGTAGTTTTCACCAGACTTAGAGTAAGTCTCTCCTGTTTCGTGATCATCCTCCATGTCGAATGGTGCTAAAGTAACAGCTTCAGGTAATACCTTTTGAACATCCTGAGCAGATAAGGCAACTTGCTTCTTATCACTATCATACCCAAAAGTTTTAGCTAGGTCATTTTCAACATAGTAGAAAGCATCAAGCGTTTTGACCTTTTCTACTGCATTCTCAATATCACCAACCCTAGTCTTTAGGCGTTCGTCTGAGTAATAAGCTATTACGTTGGCTGTGCTTCTAAGGTCTACTGCCGCTGTAACAGCACTGTTATTAACCTCTAGTCGTTGAGTACCACCCGTTGTAACTCTGAAAACATCATTGCTAAAGCCTATGTAAGTGTCTGTGTCGCCATTATGGGTAATATTGCCATCAACGTAGAGAGTACCGGATATATCAACACCAGTAGAAACGGTGTTAAGGCGAACTGTGCTGGCCCCATAGTAGAGCCTAACTCCACCGTTTTCATCCATCTGCATAGCCCACCCGCCGTTTTCATCATCATAAAAACCAGCGTTTCCGCCATCAGTCATAAATGACCAGCGGCCTTCGTTTGAGCTGTTACGAATTTGCAAGCCAGCCCATCCAGAAGTTGACGATGTTATCTGTAGTAAGTCTGCACGGTCTGTACTCTCAGCAAGATTTACTTGAGAGCCAATGTTGATGCCCGTTACAGAGGGTGTTGCTGGCAAGCTGTAGTTGTTAGCACCGTCAGCTACATTGATGAAGGATCGAATAGCCCCCGCACTACCATGTCTTATGTAGTTGTCGTTACCTGTCTCGACCATCACTTTAGTAACGCCACTAGAAACATCGTTAGCCGTTGTGTTGAAGTAGTTAGCAAATATGTATCCAGACGGATGCCGCTGAACGACTGTGCTGTTACTTGCGCTGGCAGAAACAGTATAAGGGAAGCTATAGTTGTTAGCGTTGGTGGCAATTGTATCTAGCTTTGTTCCATCCGCTGATACGTCACGTCCATCTACTGTGCCGCTCAGTGTAATGTTTCCCCCGTTAGAAAAACTTATTACATTTGCACCACTATTATTTCTGAAATTCCATTCACCCGCAGATTGAAAATAGAAGTGACTAGCATGGTATTGTATCTTACCAGAATACTCGCCCGTCCAGTTGCCTGTGGTAAAGCGTATATCAGATCCCGCAGCCATAGAG
>Ga0115550_1002078_pt1 | contig 14171 bp, 7 predicted proteins | sample COGITO_mtgs_1005_FD_87177 | JGI IMG/M metagenome (GOLD analysis project Ga0115550, IMG submission 87177) | Pelagic marine microbial communities from North Sea - COGITO_mtgs_100511 | ecosystem: Environmental > Aquatic > Marine > Epipelagic | place: Germany:Helgoland, sampling site Kabeltonne... | reverse complement strand
TGCATCGGCTTGACCCGCAGCTCCGCATCCAAGGCCCCCACACACTTATCCACCAGTTCGTCGGTTTCAAAGTGAACGGTGTACGCCGCTTTGCGGTTGATCTTGTTCCACAGCGCCTGGAACTCTTTCTTCTCGAAGTTCGAGTTCAGCGGGTTGAGCTTGGCTTTGCGGTCGTTGCCGATATCCGGCATTTGCGCAGCGCTGAACACGCTATCGATCAGTTGGAAGACCTGCTCGGCATAAGGCTGCAGTTCGGCTGGCAGCTCGGCCAGTTGCTCTTCACGCTTGGCCTCATGGTAGGCCTGGGTGATCTGATCGTTATCGTCGGTGTAGTCATTCTTCAGCAGGTATTTGTAGATCTGCTTGGCCAGTTGCGGCGTGACCTCTACGTCGCCACCGGAGGTCTGCAGAACCTTACCGGTGAAGTATTTCTCGTCAGCCACACGTGGCCGTGCCGACAGCGAATCACTGATGTCTTTCTGCAATGCACTAACGAAATCCTTGTAGCTCTCGCTGGCTACTACGGTCAGCTCGTTGATCTCATGCACCGTGGCCGGATTGTCCATACGCTCGCCCAGCTGGTTCACCGACAAGCGCATGCCTCGACCCACTTCCTGGCGGCGGGAGACGGTGTTGTCGCTGTGTTTCAAGGCGCAGATGACGAAGACGTTGGGGTTGTCCCAACCCTCGCGCAATGCCGAGTGAGAGAAGATAAAGCGCACCGGCTCATCGAAGGACAGCAGGCGTTCCTTATCCTTCAGGATCAGGTCGTAGGCATCAACGTCATCGGTCTCGGTCGCTTTTTTACCCACCGAGGGATCGACCAGGCGCTTGCTCTTCTTATCGATAGAGAAGTAACCATTGTGCGTCTGACGAGCTTGGATACCTTTCAGGTAGCGATTGTAAGGCGTGTCTTCCAGCGTCATCACATCGGTGAGGTAGGCGTTGTATTCCTCTTCGAAGATTTGCGCGTACTCACCCGCAACTTCGCCGGTTTCGTCGTACTGGCGGTACTTGGCCACCTCATCGATAAAGAACAGCGACAACACCTTGATGCCGCGGCTGAACAGCATCATTTCCTTCTGGAAGTGGGCCTTGACTGCCTCGCGGACCTGGATGCGCCTCATGGCGGCCTCATCAACGTTGCCCACGGCATCGCCAGCGACGAGCTCAACCCCATTGGTGAAGCTCAAGGTATCGACGCGTGCATCAATGTCGGCGACCACATAACCCTTGTACTGATCCAGCCCACCGGACAGGTCATACAGGTTGTCGTTGCGACCGAGCTTGCGCAGCACACGCTTGATGCCGTTGCTCTGCTTAAGCTCAAACTCGACCCGTGCCATCGGCGGCTTGTTACTGGAGACCTCGATGTCCTGCAGAAACAGGTAGGCATTGGTGCCGGTCAGATTCTTGATCGTTATGCCGCGCACATTGATCTTCTTCACCAGCTTCTGGTTGTAGGCGTCCAGAGCATCGAGCCGGTGGATTTTGTTGTACTCGGTTTTGTGGGTGGCCGAGTAACGCACGATCATCAGCGGGTTGAATTCGCTGAAGGAGGCTAGCGTCTTGGCACCTTCCATCTTCTGCGGCTCATCGAGAAACAGGATCGGCCGGTTGGCCTTAATGACGTCGATGGGGCGGCGTGACTGGAAGTCATCCAGCTCCTCATAAATCCGCCGCTGATCAGCACCACGGGCAGCGAAGGCCTGGACGTTGATCACCATCACGTTGATGCCGGCATCCGAGGAGAAACTCTCCAGGTTGTGCAGCTGCTTGGAGTTGTAGATGAAGAAACGCGCCTTCTTGCCGTAGCTCTCCAGAAAGTGCGCAGCGGTAATCTGCAGCGACTTGTACACACCCTCACGGATGGCAATGCTCGGCACCACGACGATGAATTTGCTCCAGCCATAGCGCTTGTTCAGCTCGAACATGCTCTTGATGTAGCAATAGGTCTTACCGGTGCCGGTTTCCATCTCGATATCGAGGTTGATCGGGCAGCCGGTTTTGCTGTCCCGCGCCAAAGCAGGCGAAAGCGGCAGGTTTTGCCGACGCTGCACAGCCTGAATATTCTCTAGCAACTGAGCTGGGCTAAGTGCCAGCTCGGCATTCTTGAAGCCGGCCTCAGTTGGCTCAGCAGCGCTCTGCGTGCCATAGAGATCAATTTGCTGCGGTGTCACAGGTTTTACAGCGCTTGCGCCGGGGTCGATGCGATAGCTCACGCCCGAGGCTTTCGGCTGGCCGGCAAAGCAATCGGCAAAGGCATCGACTGCATGAGTTTGGTACGGCTGCTGTTTAAATTTCAGTTTCATGCACAATTCCTGACTGACCCAAGGGCTTGCAAGCGAAAAACAAGGCAAAAGCTCTTTTGAATCAGCTACTTACCGTAAATTTATTCTGCATTTATCTTGCAAGGCAGCACGATTTATTCTGCATTTATTCTGCAAGCACCCAGAGCGGTGCCTTACGTGGGCCACTATTGGTGATACGCCCCGCCCGCCGTAGGCTGGTTAACAGATTGCCCACTTTATTCAGCTTCTGCTGCTCATCCAGCGCATCGCTCAGCTTGCTCAACAGCAAGCGATCAATGTCCTGACGGCTGGCAGAGCCAAACTGAGTTAACAGGTCGATGATCAGCTGTTTGTAATGCCCATCATCAAGGCCACGCGTGCGGATGTACTCGGCTTTACTGGCTGTCGCCTTGGCAACGCTGGCAGAGACGTACAGGTTGGGTTTTCGTCCCTCGATAAGCCCGGCTTTGCGCAGGTGCTTAACCATCGCATCATCCAGCGGCAGCTTTTTCTGCACGCGGTCGAGCGCCAGAATGTCCTCAAGGGCCAAATCGGTTTTCTGAATTAGCAGACGGCTGTAAGCCTGATCCACGACACGACCATGGATCGTCATCTTTACCGATTTTGGCTCACTCAGATCGTAATCAGGCATCGGGAAGAAGCGCCGCGCTTGCCCCAAATGCATCTCATGGATGCCATAACCCATGGTATCGATCATGTTCAGCTCAGCCATAGCCTGAGCCAAGAACGGATTACGGTAACGCCGAGGCGTCTTGGAGCCGGAGATGTAGTCAGCCGGCTGCCCTTCGAAAAACGAACCCTCATTCTCCAGCACCAGCCGATCAGGGTATTCAGTGACGATAATGCGACCATTGCGGCTGTAGTCCTGGTGCGCGATGCAGTTATGCAGTGCCTCCAGCACGATCTTCTGGTCGTACTTGGCCAGCTCAATAGCCAGCAACTGGTCTTCCGGCAGGATACGGATCTGGATGTTACGGATCTTCTGGTACAGCCCACTGCTATTCAGCAAAAACGGCAGGCCGAAGTGCTCATAAGCTCGCTCGCTGCCCTCAAGCTTCCAGGTCATCTGGGCCGGATGCGGCGACAATAGATGGGCGGCTTCGAGCTTGCCCAGTAAAAGGAGCGTGGTGCGCGTAATCTGGCCATCACGAGTCAGTTTGGCACGATCAAGGAAGGTCGAATCTGACCACCGCTTGACCTCATCGGCAGTAAACCGGTTTGCGTACTTTTTAGCGAAAGACTCCCGAGCCCGAGACAGCGCACTGGCATCCAAATGATCAAGCGTAGCGCCGGCAACAGCCTGCGCTGACCAGTCGGCAGCCCCCACCTGGCGACGAATATCATCGAGCTTGTCCAGGCCCAGGTGCGTCAGGCTTTCACCCGCGCGGGCGTAGTAATGGCCCTTCCAGGCAATCGGCAACCCCAACGGCGCGGCAGGTATTTCCAACAGCAGCACACGCCCTTCATCCAGCAACAACTCATGAATGTTGCGCAGGGTAATGCTGGGCTCAGTGGCATCGGAGATCTGCATTTTCAGGCTTTGCAGATGATCCGGCTTTACTCTGTAGTCGGTACCCACGGCCTTGCGAGTGTTGTTATCCACGCCGAACACCAACCAGGCGCGTTCCTGATTACGCAGGTTGGCCTCGTTGGCCAAGGCAGAAAAGTACTTACCAATGTTGTCGGTCGAGTAATCGTTGCCGGCGCGCTTAAACTCGGCCACCTCGTTTTCCCAACCCGCAATTAAGTTGTCCAACAGCGCACGCAAGGCTTGAGCGTCCATATCGGCCCCTTAAAGCGTCTTGATTTCGGTAGCTGGCGACAGCAGCTTGAACACCTGCTCAACGTTGATCTTCACACTGTCGCTGGCAAAGCCGGCGTCACGGAACACCACGCGTAGCGGCTTATGTCCGGCGAGCTGTTTGACGAAAGCCTCATCAATGCCGGTGTCGAAGCAGGCAGCCAAGGCGTTACCGTCGACGAAGAAAACTGTCTTGCCAGCGATGCTTTGCTGACTGATCGGCAGAGCCAGATCAACGCCCCAGTCCAGCAGTACCTGGAACAGCAAGTCCTCAGCCGTACGGTCTTCGCGAATATTATCTACCAAGCCTGGAAGTTCGCTTTGGGAGAGAGCGTCAGGTGAGTAATAGATATCCTTCATATTTGAAACATCGACTTTAACAACTCTAAAGCCTACATCAACACCCGGCAACAGACCGCCATCAAAGTCACCTTTAAACTTAAACGCCGCACGCCTTACCCTTTCCTTCGTCAACTCGCTTACTGTTCTCGACAGGGAGTGCCTATCGCAGAAACGAGACGCCACAAGCTGAGTTCTATTTTCTTCCGACAGAGCCTCCGGTATTTGCACAAGAATAAAACGCCGCCTGCCTTGATCCTCATAGTTCTGTTTAAATACTGCGTGAGCTGTCGTGCCTGATCCTGCAAAAAAATCAAGGACGATATCATCCTCGCCACTAGAAGCAGCGATACTTATTATTTTCTGAATAAAACTTAGAGGTTTCGGATGATCAAATACCTTTTCCCCATCAAACAGCTCATTCAGCTCTCTAGTAGCCTTTTTATTCCCATCAATATCATTCCAAAAATTTGATGTTTGTTTTACTCCATCACCAAGATAATGTTTTTGGTAAACCTGCCACCGATCCTCCCCACCTTTCTTAACTTTTTTCCACTCAATCATGCCACTATTAGAGAGCTCTTTATATTTTTCGCGGCTACAAATCCAACGACTCTCCCAGCCTTCGGGAGCCAAAGGATAAACATCTTCGCCATCAGGAGATTGCACAGGAAAGAACATCGTAGGGCGATCCTCTCTCCTATTCTCCCCTCCGGTCCTTCTTAAAGAGCGCGTCAAGTATCTGCCTCTATCATCCTCTTGATCATAGATACTTAAATCTTCGCTCGTCATACTCAACCCAGAGAATTCGAACGCATCGGATTTTGAATAAACAACCACATAATCCAGCTCACTTGAAATCTTCTTATTACCACTACCCATCCTGGTGCCAGTAGCTCTAGAAATAACACCTCTAAAATTACTTTCCCCAAAAACCTCATCACAAACAGCCTTAAGAGTCGAAAGCTCATTGTCGTCAATAGAAATAAAAATGGCACCGTTTTCGCGCAACAAATTTCTTGCAATTTTTAGCCTAGAGTAAATCATAGAGAGCCAGTCGGAGTGAAACCGACCGTTAGTCTCCGAGTTCAAAACGAGCCTTTGGCCACTTACATCCTTTTGATTCGACCGCTCCAGATAAGTGCAGACTTCGTCAGAAAAATCATCCTCATAGATGAAGTCATTACCGGTATTATAAGGAGGATCTATATAAATCAATTTGATCCTGCCTAAATACACCTCCTGCACAAGCTTTAACGCATCTAAATTATCACCCTCAATGAATAGATTCTTCGTAGTATCAAAATTGACACTTTCCTTCCGTAGAGGACGCAATGTCTTCGCAATCGGTGCATTGGCAGCCAGCAACGCTTCACGCTTCCCCGGCCAATTAAGCTGGTAACGCTCCTGCGGCCCCTCTACCACAGAGGGAGAGAGTTCCTGGCGCAGCAGATCGAAGTCGACAGCCTTTTTCAGCTCGCCCTTGGCATCCCGCGCCTCGGTGATGCAATTTGGGAACAGTTCGGCCAGCTTGGCGATATTGGCTTCGGTCTGGTTGGTGGAGTGCATTTTCAGCTTGTCCATGGGACTTCCTGTATCTCTTAAGTACTTGGCGCGAACCGAGGTTTAGGCGCTCAGGTCGGCGATTTCATTCTGGATTTCCCGCAGCTGGGCGTTAAGCGCCACCTTGCGGTTGAACTGTTTTTCTTTGTGCAGGCGCGTATCCAGCTTGGCATGCTCACTGTGCAGGCTACGCAAACGGTTTAGTCGCTGCAGTTGCTCGGGCAGGCTCTCGCCCGGCCTAGCCGGACGGGGTAGCAAGCTGCGCAGCAATTGTTCGTAGAGCCCCTGCAGATCCAGCGTCACCGGCAGAGCCTGGCGTGCGCTAACGGTCGGCAGCCAGTCGCTTGCGAAATAACCGTCAATCACCCACTTGCTTGGATCGGCTTCGCTGGGGCGTTTGAAAGCCGCCACCATGCGTGTGCGCTGCTCATGGTGCAACTGAAAGATTATCGGCAGCGGGATAGCGCGGTCGATAGCACGCAACACGTCCTCGTCTAGTTCGGCGGTTTTCTGCGTAATATCGAATACTTGGATTTCCGCCACACCGCCCCGTGCCGGCAGATTAATGGTTTCCGGTGCCAGCTTGTAGGCCCAGGTTATCTGCTCAACCTGGCCGACAAACTTATCGCGCAACGCAGAGGTAACGGGACCGTGCTGGTAGATTTTGCTCTTCGGCACCACGCGGGCAACCCTGGCCTGCGCGGGGAAGCTGAATAGCGCAGGTGGGATGTTTGCCTGACTCATGTCACGCCCTGAACAACAATGAAGCTAATCAGCTCGAAGTCATCCAGCCCGGAGATGGTGTCCACCAGAGCCGTGGTTTTACCGCCGCTGAACAGGCTGTCGATATCCCGCTCTGCCTTTACATCGATCATCGAACGAATGGCCTGATCGAGCAGGTCGGAGTAGACGCGCATATCACGTCCGTCCCCGGTGGCCTGATTGAACAGCTGATAGGCCTCGGGAATCGGCAGGCTGTGGCCCTTACAGGCACTGCGGGCAAGATCCAGCAAGCGCTTGGCTTCGGTTTGATCGCTGATGATCTGCCCTTCAAGACTGATGTAAATCAGGTAGAAGGGATGCAGTCGATTCTGTTGATTGAGGCTAGAGCTCTTGTTGCGATTGCGCAGGGTGAAAATCACGCCCGGTAACAGGCCGAGCTCTTGCCGGGCAGGCACGACGGCATGCATGCCGTTGGGTACATGCTCAAGGCTGCCGTTGGTTTTGATGTAGTTGAGCAAATCCATACGGAAGTCGTTGAGGCCAAGATCGGTGATGGAAACGCCGGTTTTGATGTCTTCCATTTCGATCACGTCATCTTGCAGGCGGCGTAGCTGTTCCTTGCGATAGGCCACGTCATTGGCCTGGGCGTTGAGCACGTTGTCATCGCCGGTGGCGGTGACGTCGGCGATCATCATGCGGTTCTCAACCCGCTCCTTGAGGTTGATGTACTCATCCAGGCTGATGTCCGGCCAGTAGTTGACCAGCTGGATGCTGGCGTTCTGCGAGCCGATCCGATCCACGCGACCAAAGCGCTGGATAATCCGCACCGGGTTCCAGTGGATGTCGTAGTTAATCAGGTAGTCGCAATCCTGCAGGTTCTGGCCTTCGGAGATGCAGTCAGTGCCGATCAGGATATCGATCTCGCGCGGCTCATCCGGGTAGATGACAGCCTTCTCTTTGGAGCGCGGCGAGAACAACGTGAGCAGCCCCTGAAAGTCATAGGTCTGCCGGCTGCCCTGCATGCTACCCAAGGTGGACTTGGGCGCATCACTGCCCGTGACCTTGCCCGAGTGGACCTTATGGCTGCGCAGTAGGTACTCGGCCAGGTTGTCGTAGAGGTAATTGGCGGTGTCGGAGAAGGCGGTGAAGATCAGCACTTTGCGATTGCCGGGGTTAATCGGCGAGGTTAGCTTGCTGGTTATCTGGGTTTTAAGGTGCTGCAGCTTGGCGTCATCGGCGGGCGTGACCTTGGCCATTTCGACCAGCAACTCTTCAATGAAAGCCAAGTCGCCCTGAAGGTCTTGCTCCCAGGAGGGCACGTCCATATCCTCCAGACTGATCTGGATTTTCTTGCCGATGCTGATGTCGCCCGGTATGGGTAGGTTGTCATCATCGAAATCCGCATCTTCGAACGCGGCAGTGACATCGGCAAAGTCACTGACCACACCGGTTTTTTTGAAGGTGGCGATTTTGTCTAACGCACTGAGGTGAGTGTTCAGCAAGTTTTTGAGGGTCAAGCGGAAGGACTCAACCGAGCTCTCCAGGCGCTTGAGCAGGTTGGTGGTCATCAGCGCCTGCAGGCTTTTCTCGCGGTCGACCTGCTTGAGCTTGCCTCTACCGCCCTCTACCTCGGTGTCGTACATTTCTTCGTACTTCTTCATCCGGCTGGGCAGGATGTAACTGACCGGGGCATACACGGCGAGCTTGAGCAACGAGAGCTGATTGAAGATCTCGTTAAAGCCGATGACATCCTCACGATGGGTCAGCGGGCAGTGAAAGGACAACGGCTTACGGCGCTCCGGAAAACTGCCGATGTCGGCGGTGTTGTAAAAGGTCTCGATATGCCGGCGCGAGCGGGCAATGGTCACGCTGTCGAGCAGTTCGAAGAAATCGAAGTCCAGGGTATTGAGAATGGCGGCAGCGGTGCGTTTCTCTGGCGGCAGGATCGACCAGGCATTGAAAGCCGCCTGAGCGCGCCGAAATATGCCGTCGATGTCTTTTTCAGTACGCAGCTTGTCGTTGAGGTTGTCGCTGTCGCCTTCGTAGGCCAAGGCCAGCTGGTTACGCAAATCACTGAAGCGGTTGTTGACCGGGGTAGCCGAGAGCATCAGCACCTTGGTCTTCACGCCCTGACGAATCACTTGATTCATCAGCCGCTGGTAACGGGTCTCTTTGTCTTTGTAGACGTCGTTGTTGCGGAAGTTGTGCGACTCGTCGATCACCACCAGGTCGTAGTTGCCCCAGTTGACCCGATCCAACGGAATGCCCAGCGACTCGCCACGGGTGCGGGTCAGGTCGGTGTGGCAGAGCACGTCGTAGTTGAAGCGATCCTTGGCGAAAATGTTGGTCTTGAGGTTGCGGTTGTAGTTCAGCCAGTTGTCGGCGAGTTTTTTCGGACAGAGCACCAGGACGGATTTATTGCGCAGCTCGTAGTACTTGATCACCGCCAGCGCGGTGAATGTTTTGCCCAGGCCCACGCTGTCGGCAAGGATGCAGCCGCTGTAGGTTTCAAGCTTGTTGATCAGGCCAGTGGCCGCGTCGCGCTGGAAGTTGAACAGCTTCTGCCAGATCAGGCTGTCCTGGTAACCGGTGCGGTCGTTGGGCAGCACGTCCTCATTCACGTCTTCCAGGAACTCGCGGAAGATGTTGTAGAGCATCAGGAAGTAGATCCGCTCCGGCGCATTCTCCTGATAGACCGCCGCGATGTGATCGCAGAGCCGAGCGGTTACATCCTCAAGCTTCTCCGGGTCGCTCCAGATCTGCTCGAACAGATTGAGGAACATGCCGGTGTGGGCCGGCTCATCGAAACGGGTAACGATGTTCGAGAGCGCATTGCCCTTCTGGTAGCCCAGGTCGACAGCGGTAAACCCCTGAACGGGCATAAAGACGGCGTCACCCGCCGTCGCTCGTGTGCCGATAAAGGGCTGCATCGGAGCCTGGCCACGGTTGGAGCGGAAGGTGGCTTTGCGGCGTATCCAGTCAGCGCACTCCCTAGCGATGGCCTTTTGCGTGAGCTGATTCTTCAGCTGGATCTCAAACTCACTTCCGGTCAGGCTGCGCTCGCGCTCGGCCTTGGGGATATGGAACTCACGCTGCTCCTTCTTGATCTTGTCGCTGACCTCGTTGGGGACGAAGGTCGGCGAGGTGAAGATGAACTCCAGGGAGTCGATGCTCTCCAGCTCCTTCTTCAGCGCCACGTAGGCATAGATCGAAAAGCACGAAGCGGCGATCTTCAGCTTCGAGCCCGGCTTGATCGTACCTTTGAGGTTTTCACCAAGCAGGGTGTTGATGTTGTCGATCAGTTCCATTGAGATACCCTTACAAATATTTTTGCCTAGTCGTCAATCCCCCTTTAACGCTGCGGCCAGTTTGGCGGGATCAACCGCTCAGTTCCGTCTTTGCGCCAACGGTACCTGACTGCTTTCTTGTATCGCTCATCATCAGTGAAATATGCATGTTCGAGTACAATCACCTGCAAGCCCTCGTTTCGCTCGACTTCACTAAACATAAAATCAAAATACTTAAGCAGGGACTTGGAGTCCTCGGATCTCAGTTCATTTTCCTCGCGGCCATCATGTTCTGCCTGCTCGGGAAAGTAGGGCCGGCTAACCTGGTCAAGAATTAGCACTCCGGGAACTGGACTGGAGGTCGCAGTGAAGAAACGGTGCAAACCAAAAAGCAAAGCGATATGGACGCTTAAATAATTTTGGTCAGAGCCCAGATCGGGAAGCTTGTAGCTTCGACCAATTGACGTGTCCAGCACCGTAACGGCCGGTTTCTTCGCATTAAAGACGAGACGTGTCTCATCAAACGGCTCAGACACCGGTAATCCTCGAAAAATCTCCGTCGCACTCTCAGAAATGAGCAGCTCAGCAGTACGCAACCGCTCGTCGGTCGCATCACCTCCAAACTCTGCATCAAGCGCTTGTAACTCCTCGTCATAGCGCTCCAGCCTGCTGCTATCGAATGGAGTCTGCGCAGTAGAGTGCTCAAGAAAGAAACCAATGCGTCCTGCAACTCGTGAAGCACGATGTGACCTCTCCTCGTCAGTCCGCGCGGCATTGTCAGCGGCAACTAACTCTTGAGCACGGATATCGAGCAAACGCATCGTCCGCGTTGCCTCATCTATCGAGCCCTGAAGCCTAAGCGTAAAAGCGTCAAGTATCGGACGATTCTTCCGTGCGACATCACGTTCAGCCGTTAATGCCTTGAACGCCTGTGTTATCGCGACATGCTTGGCGGATGGCTCATCAGTCCGCGACGAACAGACAGGACACGTTTGTAAGTAGCTGTCGCCTCCAAAGAACTGAATCGCGTTGAGTTTTTTACGCTGGCGATCCACGCCAACCTGGACTTCTTCGGATAACTGAGATGTTGCCATAGCTGCACGCAACTCTCGACGCAGCTGTAGAAGCGTTTCCGCCATTCGCTGTTTCTCGCTAAGAATATGCGAGAGGGGACTGGCGCTACCGTCAGTGAACGTATCTGTCGGCGAATGAGCCGACCAGTATGCGAGCGCCGAGAGGTTGTTGATACGCGCCACAAGAGATCCATATGCACTTTCGTCCACCGGCATCCCACACGCTTTTGCCTCTTCAAGCAAAGCAAGACTGACCGCAGCAAACTCGTCGTCATCTTTTTGCTGTTTTAATTTGCGTTTTTCCTCTGCTTCGATCCCCTTCCTCAATCCCTTCATCTTGAAGCGGGCATGAAGCGTTCGGGCGTCGATCGCACCGAGAAAATATGGAAGCGCGGCGATAATGTGCGAGGCCGACTTGGCCACATCGAGACCATGTAACAGCGTTCGCTCACTATCAATCACGTTCTTCGTCAGATACATGAAAGCCGTCGCCTGCCGCAGCGAAATCCTAGCGTTCTCCTCCTCGCCTGGCCCCGCTTGCAAAGCAGCGTCGCTGATTCCGAAAAGGCGCTCCATGCCCGCACGAGCACTCTCGCGCGTTGTTTCTCCCTTTAGCAGATCTCCACGTTCAGGCAGGTCGCAACTGCTACCAAAATCGAAAAACATCTGATGACTTGTCTTCGATGCGCCAGTACGGATACGCCGCCCGACAACGGCCTGGGTCGGTCCGCCGACCATTTTAATAGCCACCGCCATCACACGGTCGGTGATGAACGCAGGAATCTCACAGGTAGAGGAGCCGAAGCAGTAATCGATGGTCTGTATGACTGCCGACTTACCAGTGCCCGACGCCCCGGTGATGATGTTGAGCTGCCCGGTCTCAAATTTCAGTTTTCTGACGCGTCCGTCGTGACTGTAGTAAGCCACTTCCTGAATATTCCAACGACTCATACTTCTAATCCCAGAAGGTTATAGGCGACTGCGTCCGATGCGAGCGCCCCAAACCACGCTCCGAGCCTATGTGCATTGTTTCCCATGCGCTCGAACCCCAGCTTTTTAAGCCGCTTGGTAGCAACGCTCGGAATCAGGTCGCTTATCTGCGCCTCATCGTCGAGGCTCAAGACCTGATACTGAAGGGCAAATTGCAACGACTCACGCGTCATCGCCAAGCTAGCCTGAATCCGCTCAGGCAAATTGAAAAGAACACCCGGGGTCTTCGATATCCATTTTGCCAACCCTGTGCCATCGGACGTGTGCAGGAAAGAGCTGTCTAGCTCCCCGGACATCACGATTGGCAACACAAGCGGAAGTAAGGTTATGGGTAGCGGACGCTTCTGGACATCCTGAAAAGCCGAGACATAGGCAGACAGAAGCAACGCACAGAACGCGGGATTAGTCTCCGCGAAAGTATCGAGACTCACGCCCCTCATTACTTAGATCCTTTTGACTTGGCATTCACGCCTTGGAGCAGTGTCAGATAGTCAGGGTGCCAACCAACGGAGCCATCGCCCGAAAGGTATACGTAGGTACCCCTGATGAGATCCGGGTTGTGATAATTCGCATCAATACGACGAACTTCCAACGGTGCATTTAGATGCGACCAGTTCAACAATTCGCGGCCGCTTCTGGCCTTGATCACATCATCCGCATCCCTATACTCATCTGCGCGCAAATCGAATCTGTATGACCACTCCTCAATCAGTTCAGTGTCGTATTTACGTAGCGCCTCAATCTTCGTAACGTCCGCTTTCATCCAGGCAGACCGCTGAGCTCTTGCCCTCATCTCCATTTGTGTAGAACGGCTGCGCTGTGACTCAGAAGCATTGATAAAGTCAAGTTGATGCGCGACCCCTGCCGCAGGTGGCTCAAGTGTAGCCAGATGGGTCTGGGTATCCTCGAAGAAACCATTGTCTATTAAGCTGGCCCCCAGTTTCGTGATAAACAATCGGACCTCATCGGCTTGCAATGGGACTTTGCGCTCGCGCGTCAGGCTTTCCAGCACTTCGCGATCCCACCAAGCAAGGAGTTGCTTCGTCAATTCCACAATGATCATTGCTGGAAAAGAACGTGCGAGTATCTTCCCGAGCTCCTGTTGTGCTGTATCGATGCTGAATGAGCCTGGCAGCAACGAAGCTCGCTTCAGAAGCTCAAGTCGCTCAGCCGGTGTTGCCGCCAAATAACGAGCACAGTCCTTCCAACGATCAGCATATGGCCATTCACTTTGCAGCTTCTTCGCTGCCTTTGCTTGCTCGCGCTCTTCAAGAACGCGCTCAGCTTCGGCATTCAGCGCTGCACAGAGAGCAGTCCTGTCAGCGTTGGAATCGCGTAAGCAGTCAAGCAGACTACCTTTTTGTAACGTGGCGACTGTCGCAAGGAAGAACCGGGAGTGAGAAGTGTCCTGCACCTTGGTGTAATCGAGCCAGACAGTCAGCGTGCGCCAAAGACCCGGCGTTTTGAGCCCGATGGTCTTACTGAGATCAATTGTGTGTTTTAGTTGGTGCAGCTCACGTGCAGCGCCTTTTTCTAAGACCACATCGTCCCAGGACTCGATGCTTATGCTTGCAGACGAGTCATCTTCAAGAAGCAGAAGTCGTAGCGCGTAGATTGCCTGATAGTAGTATCCAAGCGCTGGAGCGACTGCGGAATGTGACGGCGGCAAAGTCATCCCTGAACTCGTCTAGATTAAATTTTGTACGAAGCAGAGCATATCCACTTATTCCCTTTAACGTTAGCCCGCACTTTTCTGCGGAGCGATTGTTAGCTTGCCTTGGCTAGCCAGTCTCACGCGAGGCACGCATGGGGGGACAAATGAGGGGACAGAAAAATCTATAAAAATTAAAATGATAAAAATCAACAACTTAAAACACAAAGAAAACCGGCCACAAGCCGGCTTTTTTATTGCTTAAAGAAAGCCACAACAGCCTAGAAGCCCTAGGGAATACAAACCTTCTCAGGTCCAAAATGGCAGCAACAATGAAGCAGCTTGAATTGCCCGTGATGGCAACAACGCTGTGTGCTTGTCGCTCAAGTTCAGCCCTCAACTCGCCCTGGGTCATGACGGCCCTATGATGGC
>Ga0115550_1002068_pt1 | contig 14216 bp, 15 predicted proteins | sample COGITO_mtgs_1005_FD_87177 | JGI IMG/M metagenome (GOLD analysis project Ga0115550, IMG submission 87177) | Pelagic marine microbial communities from North Sea - COGITO_mtgs_100511 | ecosystem: Environmental > Aquatic > Marine > Epipelagic | place: Germany:Helgoland, sampling site Kabeltonne... | reverse complement strand
GCGGTCAGCTGGGTGAGCAGGGCGGCGGCGAGAATAGCGCCGATAACGCGGTGAGGTGTACGCATTGGGCATCTCCTAAAAAGTGGCGCAACTATACCAATCCAATGATTGCAATACCGCTTCTAAACTGCGCTTACGGGGTCGGTTTACTCGCTGACGATTAGCCTGTGGGTCAACCTTTAGCGGTTATTCCCGTTGCTCATCGCGCCACCTTTTTTCTTTAGCGCGCTCGATCGTCAGCAGACTCTCAGACAGCGCCAATGCCGGGTGGGTTCGCCGCTATAATCGGCCACCCGATTGGAGCGCTCATGACTTCCCTGCCTATTGATGGTCTTTTGCCGGCGTTGTGCCAGGCCTTGGTCAGCCGTGACGAGGCGGTGCTCGAAGCGCCGCCCGGCGCAGGTAAAACCACCCGCGTACCGTTGGCCTTGCTCACGCAGCCGTGGCTGGCGGGGCAGAGCATCATCATGCTGGAGCCGCGCCGTCTGGCGGCACGCGCGGCCGCCGAGCGCTTGGCCTTTGAGTTGGGCGAGGCGGTGGGGGAAACCGTCGGCTATCGCATCCGCCTGGACAGCAAGGTCGGCCCGCGCACTCGAATAGAGGTCGTGACCGAAGGCATCCTCGCCCGCCGCTTGCAGGACGACCCGGCGCTGGAAGGCGTTGGTCTGGTCATCTTCGATGAGTTTCATGAGCGCAGTTTAGACGCTGATCTGGCCCTGGCCTTGTGCCTGAATGGTCGGGCGATGTTCCGGGCGGCCGACAGTGGCGAGCTGCCACTCAAGGTACTGCTGATGTCTGCGACCCTGCAGGGTGAACGCTTGGCCGCCTTGCTGGGCGATGCGCCGGTGCTGCGCAGTGAAGGCCGCATGTTCGCGGTGGAACAGCGTTGGGGGGCGCCGTTTCAAGTGGGTGAGTGGTTGGAGCCACGCGTGGTGCAAACGGTGCTGCAGGCGCTGGACGACGAACCGGGCAGCCTGTTGGTGTTTCTGCCGGGGCAGGCGGAAATTCGTCGGGTTAATGAGCAACTCAGCGACGCCCTGAGCGGACGTCGCGACATTCTGCTGTGCCCGCTGCATGGCGAGCTGGATCTCAATGCCCAGCGTGCGGCGATCGATCCGGCGCCGGCGGGGCTGCGCAAGGTGGTACTGGCGACCAATATCGCTGAGACCAGCCTGACCATTGACGGTGTGCGTGTGGTGGTTGATGCCGGCCTGGCGCGGGTGCCACGTTTCGACCCGAACAGCGGTATGACCCGCCTCGATACGCAGCGCATTTCACGCGCCTCGGCTACTCAGCGCGCGGGTCGCGCCGGGCGTTTGCAGCCCGGTGCCTGCTACCGGCTGTGGTCGCAGGCGCAACACGAACAGCTGGCGGCTTATGGTACGGCCGAGATGCTCCAGGCTGACCTGGCCGGGCTGGCCTTACAGCTGGTGCGTTGGGGGGTAACTCCGGATGAGCTGGTTTGGCTTGATCCGCCACCCGCCGCGGCCTATATCCAGGCGCTGGAGCTGCTGGCGCGGTTGGGTGCGCTGGATGTCCAGGGCACGCTGACGGCACATGGACAGGCGATGGCCGAACTACCGACTCATCCGCGCATCGCTCATCTGCTCTTGCGCGGCCACGAGTTGGGATTGGGCGAGCTGGCTTGCGATCTGGCGGCGCTGCTTGGGGAGCGCGATATTGTGCGCGGCGGCGGGGCTGATCTGCACAGTCGCTTGGCCTTACTCAACGGCGAAGTGCGCGCCGCTCGTGGCGCTCAGGGTGGGGTGCAGCGCGCGCGGCAACTGGCGCGACAGTTTCAGGGCTACCTCAAGCGGCGCGCGGTGCTGGCGCCGGTTGCCGACCCGCAACATGGCCGCTGGCTGGGCGCACTGCTGGCCTTCGCTTACCCGGACCGGATCGCCCAGCAACGCCGTGAAGGTGGTGCGGAGTACCGCTTGGCCAATGGTCGCGCGGCGTTGTTCGCCGAGGCCGATGCCCTGATGAAACATAGCTGGTTGGTGGTGGCCGATCTCGGCAGCCGTCAAGGCCAGCGCGAGGAGCGTATTTACCTGGCCGCCGACCTTGATCCGGCGCTGTTCGATGGCGTCTTGGCCGAGCAGGTGAGTAGCTTGGAGGTGCTGGATTGGGACGAGCGTGAGGGCGCGCTGCGTGCCGAACGCCAGCGCAAGGTCGGCGAGCTGGTGCTGGCGCGTGAAGCCCTCAGCGGCTTGAGTGAGCAACAACGCAGCTGCGCCTTACTCGGCCTGGTGCGGCGCAAGGGTTTAGCGCTGCTGCCCTGGACCCCGGAGTCGCGCCAGTGGCAGGCGCGAGTGGGCCTGCTGCGCGAGCTGGATCTGGCCGCCAAGGGGGCGAGCGAGTGGCCAGATGTCAGCGACGCGGCCTTGCTGGCCAGCCTCGAACAATGGCTACAGCCTTACCTGAGCAACGTCACCCGGCTCAGTCACTTCGCCAATCTGGAGCTGAACGGTCTGTTGCAGAATTTACTGCCCTGGCCGTTACCGCCGCGCCTGGACGAGCTGGCTCCGCGCAGCCTGCAGGTGCCGTCCGGTTCGCGCGTCAGTCTGGATTACAGTGAGCAGCCGCCGGTGCTGGCGGTGCGCTTGCAGGAGTTGTTCGGTTTGGCTGATACACCGCGCATTGCCGGCGGCCGCCAAGTGCTCAAGCTGCATCTACTGTCACCGGGCAGGCGTCCAGTGCAGGTGACCCAGGACCTGGCCAGCTTTTGGGCCAACACCTACCTGGATGTGAAGAAGGATCTTAAGGGTCGCTATCCCAAGCACTATTGGCCAGATGACCCATTGATCGCCGAGCCCACTGCGCGGATCAAACCGCGCAAATAAGCTGCGCTTCGGTCGGGTCAAGGCAGGCGCAAGTCCTCACCGGCTGCCTGCAGCTCGGCATAGGCTCTATCCAGCGCATCACGCAGCGCTTCGGCGCCGGGCGCTTTATTGGAAACGATCAGTTTGAGCGGTATGCGTTGCAGCTGAATAAACGGTAACTCAGGCATGCCCAGGCGTTTGCGCGCCAGCTCCACCGGGGTTTGGTAGTCGAGCAGGAAGTCGGCGCGGCGGCGTTGAAGCATTTCCAGAGCCGCGGTGTGGGTGCCCGTACGGTGTTGCTGCACTGCCAATAACGGATCGTTGAGCATCTGATTGATCGAGTGCCAGTAGGTGTAGCCGTTGATCATGATCACCCCGCGGCCTTGGAGGTCTTCAGGCAGGCGCGGCATCAGGGTGTCACGCCGGAAATACAGGTTAAGCACGATTTCGCCCAGCTGCGTGCGGGTTTCCAGGGTGTGCTCGCGCAATTCGGTTTTGCCTGGCGCCCCCGGCCAGATTTGTACGCTGCCATCTTGCAGTGCGTTGTACAGCCGCGCGCTGGGGTAAGAGCGTAATTCGGCGCGGTAACCGGCGTGTTCCAGCAGGCGCTTGCTCAGCTGCAGGATGGCGCCTTGCGGCTGGCCTAGGCTGTCCGTGTAGGAGTAGGGCGGGAATTCGTAATAGCCGACATGCACCGAGGGACGTAGATCTTCGGCGGAGGCGGCGAGGCTGTTGCTGCAGTACAGAACTGCAGTCAGTGCTAGGTACAGGAGTTTTGGCATCAAATGGGTTCGTACTGCGGCTATCTGCCGTCTTTTCGTTATGAAAATGTCACATTCCTGAGCATGGCTAATTGCCAGCAGCTTTGTCTAGAGGATTACTGAAAAAGCCTAGTCGAGGCCGACAGATGCAGGCGGTTCAGCGTTGGTAAATGGTCAGCAGATACTAAGGGCATTGGGCTGGTTACCTGGCCATCGAGGCGTGTCGCTGCTGCGCAAATGGGGTTGTTTGTGGAGGGGACTGGTTGCTTGCGTAATAGCGGAGTGGGGCATGTGGGCAATACGAGATTTCTACGTAGGCCGGGTTGCTAAGGGCTGAACTATGCTGAAGCAACAGCCCGCAGATGTGCCGTGATGCCGAGGCGCGTAACGCCTTTCGGGTAACTCAGGAGGTCGCATGAATACGGTAATAATTGCTCAACGTAGCCCCTATGCCGTTACGGTCACTGCCGGTAAGGACTACTTCTGGTGCCGTTGTGGTCGCAGCGCCTCGCAACCGTTCTGTGATGGTCAGCATAAAGGCAGTGTTTTCACCCCACTGAAGTACCACGCAGAGGAGGATGCCATTCTGTACTTCTGTGGCTGCAAGCACACGCAAACACCACCTTGTTGCGATGGCAGCCATAACAGGTTGTAGTAACGGCTTTTGCAGTAACGGGGTCGAGGGCAGTTTATGTACCGCAAGGTGTTCGCCAACAAGGTATTCGACCGCAAGGTTGTGGTGATTACGGGTGGCTGTGCCGGCATCGGCCGAGCATTGGCCATACGTCTGGCGCAGGCGGGCGCGCGCCTGGTGATTTTCGACCTTGAGCAACAGGCCCTCGACAGTCTAGTGCAACACCTGGCGGATCATCACAACGCCGAAGCCTTGGGCGTTTTGTGTGATGTGGCCGATGCGAGTGCAGTTGAACGGGCGATGGCGCTGACCGTTGAACGGTTCGGCGGTATCGATGTGCTGGTTAATAACGCAGGTATTACCCATCGCAGCAGCTTTGCCGATACCGAGTTGACGGTGTTTCAGCGGATCATGGCGGTTAACTATTTTGGCGCGCTGCATTGCACCAAGGCCGCGCTGCCCAGCCTGATCGCCCGCAGTGGGCAGATCATCGTACTCAGCTCGCTGTCAGGTTTTGCCCCGTTGCTCTACCGCAGCGGCTATAACGCGAGCAAGCATGCCCTGCATGGGCTGTTTGAAACCCTGCGTTATGAACTGAAGGGCTCTGGGGTCAACGTGATGCTGGTGTGCCCCGGCTTTACCGCTACGGACTTGCGTAAGAATGCTCTGGTTGGCGATGGTGCTGTGGCTGCTCAGCCGCCGTTGGCAATGGGCAAGGTCGCGTCACCGCAGGATGTTGCGGAGGCTATCTACAATGGCGCGCTAAAACGCCGGCGCCTGCTGGTGCTGTCGAATGTCGACTGGCGTGCTCGCGTGTTAGCGCGGTTTTTCCCGCGGGTGTTTGAGCGTGTGTTGTTACCGCGACTGTCCGGTTTGAAGCCGCAGCGTGCAGGGCGTTCTTGATGCGCGGTGCATGGCTCGGCTTACTGCTGTTGCTGTGTGGCCCGCTGAAGGCTGCAGAGCCGGCTGTGCTAAAGGTCATGACTGATACCTGGCCGCCTTTCCGTATGCAGGATGGCGAAGGCAAATTGACCGGCCTGGACATCGATGTGCTGGATCAACTCAGCCAGCGCACCGGGCTGCGTTTCGAGGTGCAGCGCGCGCCTTGGGCGCGTGGTCTGGCGGCGCTACAGAACGGCAAGGCCGACTTGATGACCGGTCTGGCGAAAACTCCGGAGCGGGAAGGCTATATCCATTATCTGCCGCAGCCCTACTACGCCTGTGCGCCGCGGTTCTATGCTGCACCTGCTCAGGTCAAGGCGCTGCAGAGCTATAGCCAGTTAGCTGGGCTGACGATTGGCCATGTGCTGGAGTCGGCGTACTTCGAGCCATTTGATTCGGATCAGCAACTACGCAAAACCGCGGTTAATACGGAAAGCCAGTTGTTGGAAATGCTGGTGCGCGGCCGTTTGCAAGCGGTAATCGGCACCGATTGCCAGGTCGACTATGAATTACGCGATGCGCGCTGGAATGGTCGTATCGCCAAGGCCGCGTTTCAGCCCGAGGCGCGTACCGACTTGTATATCGGCTTCTCGCGCCAGCGCGGTTTACAGGCGCAGTACCAGCAAGTGACTCAGGCCCTAGCGCAGATGCAAGCCGAGGGTTGGATCGCCAAGGCCGCGCAGCGTTATCAGTCCGCTACGCCTTGAGTGTTCGCGTCTTCAGGCCTTAATGCTCGTGCGGCTCGATATATACCTCGTAGACCATTTCCAGGTCCCAGAACGCCGCCTCGATCTTGTGTCCGTCCAGGTCGCGGACAAAGCAGCCGTAGTAGGGTTCGCCATATTCCGCGCGCGGGCCGGGTGCGCCTTCACCTTTAGCTCCGGCCTCTAATGCTGCCTGGTAGAAGTCATGCACAGCGGCTTTGTTGGGCGCGCCGAAGCCAAAATGGCTGCCGTTACCAATGCTCGCGGGTTGCCCGTTGATTGGCGTCTGCACCCAGAATTCTGGGTATTCGCGGCCGTAAGCAACTGCGCCGGGATGCGCCAGTATGCGCTTGCAACCCAGGGTGGTGAGCACCTGATCGTAGAAGGCCGTGGCCTTGTCGAACTGATTGGTGCCGATGGAAATATGCGAAAGGATGCTGGGGTTGGCGTCAGCCATGGGCCTGTCCTCCTTGGATTGTTGCTGGCGTTTATTCGACGTCGGGTTGGGTGCTGCGCAGGATAAAAAGACGGAACAGCACGACACTGGAGAATAGTTGTAAAAAGCGACTGGCGCAGTCCAGCAACAGACTGGCCAGGGCGTTGTCGGCGAAGGCCGCGCTGGACTGGCTCCAGCCATCGAGCAGCCACAGCGGTAGCATGACAATCAGGATGCAACCGAGCATGGGCCAGAAATAACCGCTGCTAATCTCGAAGCTTTCATGCAGCGCCTTCAGTGGGCTGAGGCCGCGCAGTACCAGCAGGTATTCGGCAAATGCCAGCTTGACCATCAGCCATAGCCCCGGCAGCACAAATAGTGAGGCGCCGAGCAAAATCGCCAGGGTATTGAGGCTTGCCAGCAGGGCAAAACTTGGCCACAGGCGCAGGCTGGCAGCGAGCAGATCGCGGGCGCGCGGTTGCAGGCCCTGGCTGCGTGCATCGAGAAACAAAATCAGCGCAGCGCTGTACAGCGGGTAGAACAGCAGGCCGGCGAGCAAGCGCCAGAGCGTGGCGGATTCGGCGGCTACCAGGCTGGTGACCTGCTGCAGCAACAGGCCTTCGAGCACGATCAGCGGCAAGCACAGGCGTGCAATCGCCACCAGGTTGTGGCTGAAGAAGTACCAGGAGTCACGCAGAGCGGAAAACATATTCATGGGGTAAGCCGGACTCGAACTCAGGCTCGCACTCTAGCAGGCCGTTCCCAATAACGCGCCAAACAGATCCGCACTGCTAAGCACCTCGGCATATTCATCACGCAAGTTAGCCATGGCCATGGCATGCACCTCATCGGCACTGCGCAGTTGTCCGTGATAGTCAGTTTTATCGAAGGTGTAGCAAGCATCCGCCACCACTTGGGTGATAAAGCCCAGGTTGCTGGCGCTGCGGGCGGTGGCTTCGACCGAATTCTCACTGGCCACCCCGGCTATGACCAGGCGACGAATAGTACGGGCATGTAGCCAGCGCTCAAGGCCACTGTGGGTAAAGGCATCGGTCACGTTCTTTTCGAACACCTGTTCGGTAGGCCATGGCGCCAGTGCTGGTTGGAACAGCGCGCCACGTTGCCCTGGGGCAAACACCGAGTCGGCCAGGCGTGAAATATGACGGATATGTACTACTGGCCAGCCCGCACTGCGCCAGTATTCCAGCAGCTGAGCGATGCAGACTTCGGCGCCTGGGTTGTTGCGCGGCGTGCTAACGCGCTGGATGCCTTGCTGCATATCGATGATCAGCAGTGCGGGCGTCTCGTTCGGGTGTGGATGCATTTCGACCGTCCTTGGCTGTGGGCTGGCATACTGCGCGCTGACTTTAACCTGAGGGCTTTCTGCCCGTCAGCCGCATGATGAGGATTGCCGGTGAAGAAGATCGCCGTATTCGCCGATGTACAGAACCTCTATTACACCGTGCGTCAGGCCTATGGTTGTCATTTCAACTACGCCGCGCTGTGGGCCGATATCAGCCAGCATGGGCAGATTGTCGAAGCGTACGCGTATGCCATCGACCGCGGCGATCAGAAGCAGCAACAGTTTCAGCAGATCCTGCGCAACCTCGGTTTTACCGTGAAGCTCAAACCCTTTATCCAGCGCAGCGATGGCTCGGCGAAGGGCGATTGGGACGTGGGTATTACCATCGACATCATGGATGTCGCCTCGCGGGTCGATGAAGTGGTGCTGGCCTCGGGTGATGGTGACTTTGACCTGCTGCTGGAGAAAATTCGCAGCAGCCATGGGGTTGAGGCTGTCGCCTATGGTGTGCCGGGGCTGACCGCGCAATCGTTGGTGCGCGCCGCCAGCCGTTATGTACCGATTGAAGGCAGCTTGTTGCTGAGAAACTGATCAATGCTTGCAGATTCCATCGCCGTACTCGACTTTGAAACCACCGGCATGTCGCCGGCCCAGCAAGCACGCGCCACTGAAATTGGTGTGGTGATCGTCGAGGATGGGCGGATCGTCGCGCGCTACCAGAGCTTAATGAACAGCGGAGCCTGGGTGCCGCCGTTTATTGAACAGCTCACCGGTATCAGCAATGCCATGTTGCGTACGGCTCCGCCCTCCGCGCAGGTGATGCAAGAGGTGGCAGAGTTCGTCGGCGAGCGTCCGCTGCTGGCGCATAACGCCAGTTTCGACCAGAAGTTCTGGGACGCCGAATTGGCGCTGATCAGCCGTCAGCGCGTGCAGCCATTTGCTTGCTCCTTATTGTTATCGCGCCGTCTGCTGCCGCTGGCGCCTAGCCATAAACTGGGCAACCTCAACCGTTGGGCTGGTTTGCCGGACACCGGCAAGGCGCACCGGGCTTTGGCCGATGCAGAAATGGCGGCCAACTTGACCTGCTTTATGGCGGCGCTGCTGCGCGAGCGCCATGGCATTGCTGAGATTTCCCACGAGTTGCTCTGCACCCTGCAGCGCGTGCCTGCAGCCAAGATGACGCAGGCATTACAGAGCCTTCGCGAGCACAACTTCAGCAGGGCTTAGAGCCTAGGTCTTTGTTCCTTAGCACCTTGTTACACCTGCGCGCCAAGCTGCGCGCACGGTTCGATTAAGCTGGCTCGGCGCTTATCCCAGCGTCTTTTCTCGGCAGAGGCAGCAAGCATGTTCGGTTTGTTTAAAAACGATCCCGCGAAGAAGTTACGCAAGCAATACAGCGCCAAGCTGGAAGAAGCCATGCAGGCTCAGCGCAGTGGCGATATCCGCAGTTACGCCACGCTGAGCGAGGAAGCGCAGGCGTTGTGGGTGCAACTGGAGCCGCTGGAGCGCGACAAGGTCTGATGAGGGCGGCGGTAAAATAAAAAGGCTGCCTATGGGCAGCCTTTTGCGTTCTGGCATGACTCAGTTGTGCGCTAATTTTTGCTCAAACTGAGCAAGCATCTTCTGCGCATGAGCCACTTCCAAGGCCTCCATGGCGTTGATTGGTTTGATCGCCACAGCGCGCTTGAGGTGTTGCAGGGCTTTGGCCTGTTCATCGTCGCCGTACACATAGGTCAGGGCGTTGGCGTATTCGTAATGGCCGATCGGCAGGTTGTCCTGGGCTTTGAAGCTGCGGCTGAAATACGTCTCCATATTGTCCGCACTGACGCCGTAGGTCATGCGCCCGACCATTTTGCCGACCTTGCGGATAACGCCGGCTTCATAACCGCCATACAAGGCCAGGGCGAATGGCTGCTGTGGATGTTTGGCGAGCAGCGTCTTGAGTTCATCAGGGATTTGCGAGGTATAACCGCGCTTGAGCACGACCGGCACCGACAGCTCTTCGCCCAGGCGCGCCTTGGCGTATACCCGGCCGAATTGCGCCACGGTATCGGCTTGCACCAGTTCCCCGGCCTGGTCGGTGTAGCTGATCACCTCTTCCAGCAGCTTGTGCTTCTCAGCCTGGTCGGGCACCAGAAACATGGCGTAGACCACTTGGGCGAACATCGCCGGAACTTGCCCACCCACGCCTAAGGCCAGGCCTTGCTGTTTGGCCTCAGCGAAATCCCCACGAAACATCAGGCGCCACACGTCCTGCAGTTTGGCCGCGTAAACCTCGGCTTCTTCCGGTTTGCCGGTAAAGCCGGTATTGGCCATTACGGTTTTTTCCAGCGCCTGAGGGTCGCTGGTGGCCATGGTCACCACCCAGTCGGCGTCGGGGAAGGGGTAGTCGGCGCCAAAGCCGCGGGTCAGTTGCGGCCAGGCCTGGCGCAGTTTATCGCCCGAATAGTCGTAGGCGCTTTGGTCGTAGGGGAAAGGTTGCCAGTTGTCGGCGGCGATTGCGCTGAAGCTGCAGGCGGCAAGTAAGGCAATAAGTGTGCGACGCATGGCGATGACCTGATTGTTGTAAGTATGCGTCGATCATAGAGGGCTGCCGCCTGCGTCCCACCCATCCAAGGATGAGTTGCGCGGCTTTTCAGTTCTGCGGCTGCGCGCCCGCGCCGATCTTAAGCATGGCTGTCCTTGTGTTGGAACTGGCGACGGTACTGGTTGGGTGACAGTTCCGTGTGCTGACGAAACAGGCGGGCGAAGAAGCTGGCATCGTCGTAACCCACCTCATAGCTGATGGTTTTGATGCTTTTGCGGGTGGCGCTGAGCAGGCCTTTGGCGGTTTCGATGCGCAATCGCTGCAGGTAGTGCAGCGGTTTATCACCGGTGGCCGCCTGGAAGCGGCGCATAAAGTTGCGGATGCTCATGCCGTGTTCGCGGGCGACATCCTCGAAGCGGAATTTGTCCGCGAAGTGGTCTTCCAGCCACTGCTGGATCTGTAGGACCGTCATGTCGTGGTGCAGCTTCTGTCCGCCAAACCCGATGCGTCCGGGGGCGTAATTGCGCTGCACTTCATAAAGGATATCGCGGGCTACGCCTTGGGCCACGTTGGCCCCGCAGAAGCGTTCGATCAAATAGATGTACAGATCGCAGGCTGAGGTGGTGCCGCCGGCGCAATACAGGTTGTCCGCATCGGACAGGTGCTTCTCTTGGTTAAGCAACACCTTGGGGAAACGCTCGGTGAATTCGTTGAAGAAGCGCCAGTAAGTAGTCGCTTCCTTACCGTCGAGTAGGCCGGCCTGGGCCATCCAGAAAACCCCGGTGGCTTCACCGCAGATCGCGCTGCCGGCGGCATGGCGCTGTTTCAGCCAACTGAGCACCTGTGGATGGCGCTGGCAGAGAGCGTCGAAGTCATCCCAAAACGCCGGCAGGATGATGACGTCCGCATCCCCCAGCGCGCCATCAACCGGGATCAACACATCACTGAAGCTGCGTACGGGTTGTCCGTCCGGGCTGACCAGGAGAATCTCGAATGTCGGGGTCAGGCCCAAGCCCTGCTGCTTGCCGAAGCGCAGGCTGGCCATGTGGAAGAAATCCTTGGCTTGCATCAGGGTGGAGGCGAACACGCCTTCGGTGGCAAGAATACTGACGCGGCGCAGCGGCGCGGATGACTGAATAGACATAGATATTGTTCTTGTTAAGGCTAAGTGGTCATGAGTTGGCTGGATCGTCTTATTTATTGGCGCTTGTGTCCAGTGTAACCAAGCGTTTGCTTGGCTAAAGTCGAGGCCACTTTTAAATCGCCCTATTCAGCAGGTGTTGCCATGATCCCCAGAACGATTTTCAGCTCCGAGCACGAGCAGTTTCGCGACAGCGTACGCAAGTTTCTTGAGCAGGAAGCCGTGCCTTTTCATGCGCAATGGGAGAAGGACGGCCACATCGATCGTGCGTTGTGGAGCAAAGCGGGGGAGGCCGGCATGCTCTGCTCGCATATCCCGGAAGAATACGGCGGCATGGCGGCGGACTTCCTTTACAGCACCGTGGTGATCGAGGAGGTAGGTCGTCTAGGTCTCACCGGCATCGGCTTCTCCCTGCACTCCGACATCGTTGCGCCTTACATCCTGCATTACGGTTCTGAGGCGCTGAAGCTCAAGTACTTGCCCAAGCTGGTATCAGGGGAAATGGTCACCGCCATCGCGATGACCGAGCCGGGTGCAGGCTCCGATCTGCAAGGCGTTAAAACCACTGCGGTGCTGGACGGCGACGAGTATGTGATCAACGGCTCGAAGACCTTTATCACCAACGGCTTTCTCGCTGATCTGGTAATTGTGGTGGCCAAGACTGACCCGAAAGCCGGCGCCAAGGGCACCAGCCTGTTTCTCGTCGAAGCCAATACACCAGGCTTCTCCAAAGGCAAGCGCCTGGAGAAAGTCGGCATGAAAGCTCAGGACACCTCCGAGCTGTTCTTTCAAGACGTACGCGTACCCAAGGAAAACCTGCTGGGGCAGGCCGGCATGGGCTTCGCCTACCTGATGCAGGAGCTGCCACAGGAGCGTTTGACCGTGGGTATCGGTGCCTTGTCCTCGGCGGAAGCGGCGCTGCAATGGACGCTGGAGTACACCCGTGAGCGCAAAGCGTTCGGCAAGCCGATTGGCGATTTCCAGAACACCCGCTTCAAGCTGGCGGAAATGGCCACGGAAATTCAGATCGGCCGCGTGTTTGTTGACCGCTGCCTTGAGCTGCACCTGCTGGGCAAGCTGGATGTGCCGACGGCAGCGATGCTCAAGTACTGGGGTACCGACCTGCAGTGCAAGGTGCTCGATGAGTGCGTGCAGCTGCACGGCGGCTACGGCTATATGTGGGAGTACCCGGTGGCGCGGGCCTGGGCGGATGCGCGGGTGCAGCGCATTTATGCCGGTACCAACGAGATCATGAAAGAGATCATCGCGCGCTCGCTGTGATTCGCGGCTGATCAAAAAGCCCGGCTATTGCCGGGCTTTTTGTTGGGCTCTATCTGTTAGGGGGCGGGGTTGGGTTGGGTTTTATGGATGGCCTCGATTGCGCTCAATACCTCTGCGCTCAGCGTGAGTTCGCTGCTGGCTAGGTTGCTATCGAGTTGCTCCATGGTCGTCGCGCCAATGATATTGCTGGTGACAAAGGGTTGCGCAGTTACAAACGCCAAGGCCATTTGCGCCGGGTCCAGGCCGTGCTCGCGTGCCAGGGCGACGTAGCGTGCACAGGCGCTTTCTGTCTCCGGGTTGGTGTAGCGGGTAAAACGGCTGAACAGGCTGATGCGCGCATTAGCCGGGCGGGCGCCGTTTGCGTACTTGCCGGAAAGCATGCCGAAAGCCAGCGGTGAGTAAGCCAGCAGCCCGCATTGCTCGCGAATGGCGATTTCTGCCAGGCCCACTTCGAAACTGCGGTTAAGTAAGTTGTAGGGGTTCTGGATCGATACGCTGCGTGGCCAACCGCGTTGCTCGGCCAGGTGCAGGAATTTCATGGTGCCCCAGGGGGTTTCATTGGACAGGCCGATGTGGCGAATTTTGCCGGCTTTGACCTGCTCATCGAGCGCTTCAAGGGTTTCTTCTAATGGCGTGAAGTCGCTGTCTTGATGGTGATAGCCGAGCTGACCGAAATAATTGGTGGGGCGCTCCGGCCAATGCAGCTGATAGAGGTCGATCCAATCGGTTTGCAGGCGTTTGAGGCTGGCATCCAGGGCTGCAACTATGTGTTCGCGGTTGTGCTTGAGCTGGCCGCCGCGGATATAGCCGATCCCATTGCCGGGTCCGGCAATTTTGCTGGCTAGCACCCAATCGGCGCGATCGCCACGCTGCTTGAAATAGTCACCAATGATCTGTTCGGTCTTGCTGTAGGTTTCGGCGCGTGGTGGTACCGGGTACATCTCGGCCGTATCGAGGAAATTCACCCCATAAGATTTGGCGCGCTCAATCTGTGCCATGCCTTCTTGAGCGTTGTTTTGCTCGCCCCAGGTCATGCTGCCAAGGCAGATGCTGCTGACCTTAATGTCTGTGCGACCAAGTCGGCGGTAATCCATTAAATGCTCCTTTTATGGTGGGCTTGCACAATCGTGTTGATATTTTTCACATAATCTGGATAATTGCGCACCTCTTTCTGCAGTGGAAGTGATGCGCCGCTTGCCGAAGAATCTTGCCGTATTACGGACGCGCTGACCCGAGCCCCCGATAGCGCCTGTTTTCGGCTGCCTTTGACTTGTCAAAGTACGCACTATTCAGTAAGATCCGCCGTCTTAATTATCAGGGCGGCCCCTGAGGCTATAAAGAATGAAAACTTTTACTGCTAAACCGGAAACAGTTCAGCGCGACTGGTTCGTCGTCGACGCTGCAGGTCAGACCCTGGGTCGTCTGGCCACCGAAATCGCGAGTCGTCTGCGTGGCAAGCACAAGCCTGAGTACACTCCGCACGTTGATACCGGTGATTACATCGTTGTCATCAATGCTGAGCAGATTCGCGTTACTGGTGCTAAGACCACTGACAAGATGTACTACTCCCACTCCGGTTTCCCGGGCGGCATCAAGTCGATCAACTTCGAAAAGCTGATCGCTAAAGCCCCTGAGCGCGTGATCGAGACCGCGGTTAAAGGCATG
>Ga0115550_1002062_pt1 | contig 14243 bp, 13 predicted proteins | sample COGITO_mtgs_1005_FD_87177 | JGI IMG/M metagenome (GOLD analysis project Ga0115550, IMG submission 87177) | Pelagic marine microbial communities from North Sea - COGITO_mtgs_100511 | ecosystem: Environmental > Aquatic > Marine > Epipelagic | place: Germany:Helgoland, sampling site Kabeltonne... | reverse complement strand
TGCTGACGGTCTCCCTACAATAAAAAAACTCCTCTTTGCTAATGCTTTTTTTCGCTTCCCTATCACATTAACCTATTGTATGATGGGATTGGTTTTGGGAACATTGTTTTATCAAGAGCTTGATTTTCAAATCTCTTTACAGGCTGTTTATGATGCCAACGCTTCTTTTTTACAAGGAAAAAAAGCAGATCTTATGGTGCCAGTCTTTATTCTTAATTACCTTCCAAACGGTGTCATTGGGATTTTAATTGTTGCTATTCTTTCTGCTGCAATGTCTTCATTAAGTTCTACGGTAAACTCCCTTTCTGCAGTATCTATGGAAGACTTTATAAAGCGGTTTAATCCAGAAATGTCTGATAAAAAGTATGTGTTTAATTCTCGCTTACTTTCTATTTTTTGGGGTGTTGTCTGTTTGTCTTTTGCTTTTTTTGCGGGAAGCATTGAAGGAACTGTTATTGAAGTAATCAACAAGATTGGATCTGTCTTTTATGGGCCTATTTTGGGTGTTTTTATATTGGCCATCTTAACCAAAAAAACACATGCCCTTGGTGCAAATGTGGGAATTGTTGCTGGGGTGGCACTTAATATTTGCCTCTGGTTATATGTTCCTGAAATCTTTTGGTTCTGGTGGAATGCCATTGGTTGCTTTGTTACCATAGGAATGGGTATACTGACCAGCTCACTCGTTAAAAGAAAGATCAATGAAGGAATATCTATAGGCTATTATGCAGGGAAAAAAGAGATGGGTTTACTCGCTCTATATCTTGTCTTTATCGTTATATTTAGTTATCTAATTCCAACTTTGTTTTAATGCGTATTCTTATTGTTTCTGATTCATTCAAAGAGAGTCTGAGTGCAAGTGAGGCTACAGAAGCAATTGCTGCCGGTATTTTGACAATAGATCCTTCGGTAGAAATTGAAAAAATCCCTTTTTCTGATGGCGGAGAAGGAGCATTAGACGTACTTCAGAAATATGGTAAAGGTGAGTTGGTTCTTTGTAAAACAGAAAATGCTCTGGGTAGACCAATAGAAGCTTCTTATTTTAAATTTCACCAAAATAAAACAGCTTGGATAGAATTATCGCAAGCATCTGGCCTAGCCTTAATTCCTTCCCGTGAGAGGGATATATTAAAAGCATCAACCTATGGTACTGGACAATTAATTAAAGATGCAATTGATAAAGGGTGTAAAGAAATCATTTTAGGGCTAGGAGGTAGTGCAACAAACGACGGTGGCGCAGGTCTTTTTCAAGCCCTAGGGGGAAGGTTGCTAGATTCGGAAGGGAAAGAGCTTCAAAGAGGAGGAGCGTCCTTGTCAAGACTTCATACCATTATCCCTCCCAAAAAGCTTCCTCATATTAAATGGATCGTTGCCTGTGATGTGGACAACCTTCTCCTTGGAGTCAAGGGGGCTTCTGCAGTTTATGGCCCTCAAAAAGGAGCAAACATAGACGATGTTAAGGTACTTGAAAAAGGCTTAAAAAAATTTAGCCAATCTATCGAATCACATTACAAAAAAGATATTTCCAAATTAAAAGGAGGAGGCGCGGCTGGAGGAACAGCTGCAGGTATCTCGGGTTTTTTTGATGCTAAATTAGCTGGCGGATTTTCATTACTTGCCAAAATGATCAATTTAGAGTCTTCTGTAAAACAAGCAGATTTGATCATCACCTCTGAAGGTAAGCTTGACCAACAATCAATAAATGGAAAATTAACTGTTGGTGTTGCTCGACTTGGAAAAAAATACGGTATTCCTGTTGTAGGCTTAGCAGGAGCTATTGAGGGGCCTTTTGAAACACTTTATGATGAAGGTTTTACGGGTGTTTTTAGCATTCAATCTGGCCCGTTATCATTAGAAGAATCGCAAACCATGGCAGCCCAACTAATCCAAGTAGCGACCAGTAGAATTTATCGTTTTTTTACGAGCAGTAAAAATCATAACTCTGCTCTTATATGAAGTTTGTTGTTTTACAAGTCACTATATTTACATCATTATTTTCCTTATGAAACAGCTTTATCCTCTCTCCTTCCTTCCTCAATTACAATACCGCTTATGGGGAGGAAATAAGCTGTCCACACAACTAAACAAAAAAGGTCAAGGAGAAAATAATGGTGAATCCTGGGAGATTTCTGCTGTTCCGGGCTTTGAGTCAGAGGTTGCCTCTGGCAAACACAAAGGAAAAAAACTAACAGAATTGATTGCGGCTTTTCCAAAAGAGCTATTGGGCGAAGCAGTAACAGAGCGATTTGGAAGTGCTTTTCCCTTACTCATCAAATTTATTGATGCAAAAATACCTCTTTCCGTTCAGGTTCATCCAAATGACGAACTGGCAAAAGAGCGCCATAACTCATTTGGCAAAAACGAGATGTGGTACATTCTAGATGCAGAACCCGATGCTGAATTAATTATGGGTTTTAATCAGGAAATTGATAAACAGCAGTATCAAAAATTGTTGAAAGAAAATCGAGTAGAGGAAGTTTTACATCGAGAAAAAGTATCTGCTGGCGATGTGGTGTACATCCCTACTGGGCGTATTCATGCCATTGGCGGAGGGGTGTTGTTGGCAGAGATCCAACAATCTTCAGATGTTACTTATCGGGTATATGATTATAATCGGGTAGATGCCCAAACGGGTAAAACGCGCGAATTACATAACGATCTAGCGCTTGATGCCCTAGACTTTTCTGTTCAAAAAACCCATAAAATAGACTATCCAAAAAAGGTCAATCAAGTCAACACAATCGTTGAAACACCCTATTTCACCACATCTTTTCTTCCGGTCAATGGAACCTTAAAGCGAGAATACCCTAATTGTGACTCCTTTCGTATTTTGATGTGTGTTTCTGGAAGCCTGAGCATTAACTATGCTGAAGAAGAATATCCCCTCGCCAATGGGAGTTGTTTGCTTATTCCCGCGGCTATTGAACAACTCAGCATTCAGGGAAAAGGAGACTGTTTGGAGGTTTTTGTTCTGGATCAAGTCCGGAATGACAGGGATCAAGTCTGGAATGACAGGGATTAAGTTTGGAGTGGCAAAATCAAGACCAAAGTTTCCAATAAGGATGGACTATACGTTTAAGCTATTCCGCTATCATTGCTAGAGTGTCATATTCAGAAGGACAGCCTGGTTTAGAGAATAAAAAAAGCCCCTGTGAAGGGGCTTGACAAATGTAATCTAAAAAAATACTAGTTATTCAGGGCTTCTGCACCTCCCACGATCTCTAAAATCTCGTTGGTGATAGCAGCTTGACGGGCCTTGTTGTAGGTTAATTTTAATTGGTCCCTCAATTCTGTTGCGTTATCGGTTGCCTTGTGCATGGCAGTCATACGTGCACCATGTTCGCTAGCAAATGAATCGCGTAATGCCTTAAAAAGCTGCATTTTGATGCTTTTAGGTAATAATTCGTTGACAATTTCTTCTTGAGTTGGCTCAAAAATATAATCGGCTATAGTGCTTGAATTTTCCTTTGCTTCTGCAACAATTGGCAATAGTGTTTCTGTTGTTATGATTTGTGTAGCTGCGTTTTTAAAACGGTTATAAATCACCACAACTTTATCGTACTCTTTGTTGGCAAAGGCATCCATAAAGCCTTCTGCTATTTTACTTGCGTTGGCAAAACTTAGGTCATCAAAAATACCATTGTCATTCGATACAATGGTATTGCTTTTAGACAAGATATCGTTTCCTTTTTTTCCCAAGGTAATTAAACGTACCTCTTGCTTACTGTTTTGCTCAACATATTGGTTGACCGCCTTAATAATGTTAGAATTGAATCCACCGCAGAGACCTCGGTTGGAGGTGATTGCTACTAACAATACCTTTTTGACAGGGCGTTCTTGGGTATATGGGTTAGGCGTATCACCATCAATGGAATGACTCAGGTTTTGGATCAATTCAGTCAACTTATCGGAATACGGGCGCATGGCAGTAATGGCATCTTGCGCTTTTTTAAGCTTTGCCGCCGAAACCATTTTCATGGCCGAGGTAATTTGCATGGTCGAAGAGACCGATGCAATCCGATTCCGTATTTCTTTTAAGTTCGCCATAACGGTCTATTCAAATTGTGCTGATGTGCTTTTGGCCACAGCGTTCAATGTATCAAACACATCGTCGGTTAATTTCCCCGTTTTGATGGTATCCAAAACATCGCGGTGTTTTTCATTTAATTCTGCTAAAAACGCTTTTTCAAAGGCCTTCACTTGATTAACAGGAACGTTACGCAACAAGTTTTTAGAGCCTGCATAGATGATCGCTGTTTGATCTTCTACCGTATAGGGGTCGTTCTGTGCTTGTTTTAGTATTTCTACGTTACGGCGCCCTTTTTCAATGACATTAAGCGTCGCGGCATCCAAATCAGACCCAAATTTAGCAAAGGCTTCCAATTCGCGGAATTGAGCTTGATCTAATTTTAATGTCCCTGATACTTTTTTCATGGATTTGATCTGTGCTGATCCCCCTACACGTGATACAGAAATACCTACGTTAATGGCAGGGCGAACTCCAGAGTTGAATAAATCGGACTCCAAAAAGATCTGTCCATCCGTAATCGAAATCACATTGGTTGGAATATAGGCAGATACGTCTCCGGCTTGGGTTTCGATGATCGGAAGCGCTGTCAATGATCCCCCTCCTTTTACTTTGTCTTTTAAAGCTGCTGGTAGATCGTTCATTCCTTTTGCAATGGTATCATCTGCAATTACCTTGGCGGCGCGCTCCAATAAACGGGAGTGTAAGTAAAAGACATCTCCAGGATATGCTTCACGTCCTGGTGGGCGACGCAATAACAATGACACCTCACGGTAAGCAACTGCTTGCTTGGATAAATCATCATAAATGATTAATGCAGGACGACCTGTATCTCTAAAGTATTCGCCAATGGCAGCTCCTGCCATAGGGGCATATACTTGCATTGGTGCAGGGTCTGAAGCATTTGCTGCTACAATTGTTGTGTAAGCCAGTGCACCTTTATCTTCCAATACCTTTGCAATTCCAGCAACTGTAGATGCTTTTTGTCCAATAGCAACATAGATACAATAAACGGGCTCCCCCGCATCATAAAATTCTTTTTGATTTAGAATAGTGTCAATACAAACGGTTGTTTTTCCTGTTTGACGGTCACCAATCACCAATTCACGTTGTCCTCTTCCAACAGGAATCATTGCGTCAATTGACTTGATTCCGGTTTGCATAGGCTCGTTTACTGGCTGACGGTAAATTACTCCTGGCGCTTTACGCTCCAAGGGCATTTCGAAAAGCTCGCCTTCTATAGGCCCTTTCCCGTCGATGGTGTTTCCTAGCGTATCTACAACACGTCCAACAATGCCTTCACCAACTTTGATAGAGGCAATGGTATTGGTGCGTTTTACCGTATCCCCTTCTATAATTTCTTTTGATGGCCCTAAAAGTACCACCCCTACGTTGTCTTCCTCTAAGTTTAAGACCATGCCCTCGAGGCCTGAGTCAAAACGAACCAATTCACCGTATTGAGCATTAGATAACCCATACACTCGGGCGATTCCGTCTCCTACTTCCAATACAGTTCCTACTTCATCTAAAGAAGAAGAGGTGTCTGTTCCTGCGAGTTGATTTTTTAAGATTGCTGAAACTTCAGCGGGTTTGATTGCTGCCATAGTTTTTTCTTTATGCGCTATAATTCGTTTGTGTAAATTCTCTTTTCAATTGATCCAATTGATGGGCAACACTTGCGTTGTATTGCAAGTCGCCAATGCGTAAAATAAAGCCTCCAATAATGGATGGATCAATGGTGTTTTCTAAAGTGATCTCAGCCGTAGACAACTGACTTGCTTTGGCTAAGATTATTTTTTCCAAAGCAGGAGTTAGTGCCACAGCAGTGGTCACTATTGCTGTTTCCTTTCCTTGGTGTTCTTTTAATAAATCTAGATAAGCAAGAGCTACTTGATCCAATAAATCGATGCGATTATTGGTCACGAGTAAAGCAATTACTTTGCTGGATATTGAGCTTAAAGAAGTAAACACTTGCTGCAAACTGTCTTGCTTGACTGAGTTGGTAATAACCGGGTTTTCTAGGAGTTGACCCAATGCTTTGTTTTCCGCAAATACAGACACAATGTGTTCCATGTCTTGCGCCAAAACCTCTTCTTTGTTTTGTTCCAAAGAAATGCTAAGGGCTGCCTTGGCATAACGTAATGCTGCGCGGGTGTTTCTCATTGCTTAATTAATCTCTATCTCCTTAACTAGTTTTTCAACCAATTGTTCTTGTTTCTTTTGGTCAGACAATTCACCTTGTACAATTTTTTGTGCAATCTCGATTGAAAGACTTGCCATTTGATTTTTTATGTCATTAATGGCGGCATTTTTTTCCTGTAAAATAGCCTCTTGTGCTGCTGCTGCAATTTTATCCGCTTCTGTTTTGGCGGCGTCTTTTGCTTCATTTATCATCTGAGTACTTGCCTTCTTGGCTTCAGCCAATAAAGCATCGCGTTCGGCACGAGCTTCTTTCAAGATTCTCTTGTTGTCCGCCTGAATGGCTTCCATATCCGTCTTTGCTTTGTCGGCGGCTTCTAAAGAATCTTTTATGGTGTTTTCACGCTCTTCAACTGCAGTAAGGATTGGTTTCCATGCATATTTGGCCATCAACAAGAGTAACCCCACAAAAAGTAAGGTTTGCCAAAAAAAGAGTCCAAACGAAAATTCTTCTACTAATTTTTCCATATCATTTAAATGTGTTCAATTAAGAAAAATAAAGCTGCCGCCAACCGCGTGCAGCTTTATTTAAAAAATGATTTAGCTCACTGCAAAAAGGGCAGCAAAACCAATTCCTTCAATCAATGCAGCTGCGATTAACATAGCTGTTTGAATTTTACCGTAAGCCTCAGGTTGACGTGCAATAGCGTCCATGGCAGATCCACCGATACGACCGATCCCCATTCCAACACCAATTACGACTAAACCTGCTCCTACCATTACTGGAATTTCCATAGTGTGTAATTTAAATTAAACAATCATTTTCAATACTCAATTGAGTAGTGTTTGGTTAATGATGCTCGTGCTCTTCGGCAGCAAAGCCAAAGTATAGTGCAGAAAGCATCGTAAATATATACGCCTGTAATAAGGCAACTAAAACTTCAATCAAAGAAATGGCGAAAGCAAGTCCAAAGGACAATGGGCTTCCTAGCCAGCTTTTAAATATAAACATTAATCCTATTAAGCTCATTAATACAATGTGCCCTGCCTGCATGTTTGCATACAATCGAATTAAGAGTGAGAAGGGTTTGATAAAAATTCCCAACACTTCAATAGGAATTAAAATAACGTATAATGGAACCTTAGCATACCAAACCATTGTACTTCCAAGGGGATCAAAAATGTGTAACCAATAATCTTTTGTTCCTGTAAAATTGGTGATTAAAAAAGTTAAAAGTGCAAGGCCAAAGGTAACGGCAATGTTTCCTGTAACATTTACACCAAGAGGGGTTAGGCCTAAAATATTTAAAAACCAGATGAAGAAAAAGATGGTCAACAAAAAGCTCATGTACTTTTTGTACTTTTTCTCCCCAATATTCGGTCGGGCAATATCATCTCTTACATATAAAACGATGGGTTCGAAAAAGCGCCCAACGCCCGCTGCAATTCCACCATTTTTAGCGTAAGAATCGGCCAAGTTTTTAAAAAGAAAAAACATGATCAAAAACACAAACATCATGCTCACCACGCTTTTGGTGATCGATAAGTCTAGTGGTTTACTGTTTGTTGCATGCTGTTGCTCATCATAATTAATGGTTCCCGCAGCATCAGTTTTGTATATTTTATTGTGGTGAAGAGCGTAATAATTGCCGTCAACATTGGCTACTGTTTCTCCATGGTGAAATTTTGAGGAGGAAAAAACTTTTAATCCATTATCCCATAAAATTACGGGAAGAGGGAGGCCTATGTAAACATGTTCTCCTTGATCGTTGGTATATGAGAAAAAACTGAAGTCATAAGAGTCTTGCAGGTGGTGGGCAATATATTCTTTGATTTCAGCTTTGAGGCTACCGCCCTGCTTTTGTTCTTTCGTTTCTGCTAAGACAACACCCGAGCAGAGAAGGGCAAGAACAGCAGCGCTTTTTTTAACGCGATTTAAAATAGTTGATTTCCTCTTCATTTCGAACTAAAATTCGTGTGCAAATGTAGTGCTTTAAACGAAAAGGAAAAACAGTTCTGCCTTATATTTTATTCAATTTGGAAATTAAGATTCTTGTTTCCAAAAACAGCCCTGTAAAATAGGGTACAAGAAAGCTTGTTTTTTCTAAAATAGTCACTTCGCCATCTTGTTTAAAAACTGGCCACAAAAGGAAAAAGAATAGAAGAAACTTTACAGCGCTTAATAGCATATAAAGCCATGCAACATAGTGACTGTAACGATTGAATGCCGCGAGTAAGCCCCACAAAAAAAGAATGCTTAATGCAAAATTCCCCAGATAAACCTCAACGAAATAAGCTTCTTTAAGGCTATACCCCAGCAGGAATAAAGCGATTGAATGAAGCACACAGACCAACGCAAAGAGTGCTGTAAAAGGAAGGTAAATTGTGCGAATTGAGGGTGTTATAATTTCTTTGTTTGTTGAATGATTCGACGAATAATAATGAGTAGAGCAAAGACACAGCAGCCAAGGGTCCAACATGGTTTTGCTGTTGCGTTTTTTTGATCAAGATATTGACCTAAGGCAACGGCAGCATACATCAAAACGCCTATTTGAATGGCAAGGGAGGAAAAGACCAACCAAGCACTAGGCCGTTTTTTCATGTTTCCCTGCTATGGATTTTACATCTGTAGCGGTTTTCATTGAACAGTTTGCGTTTAAGGTCGCTCCTGACTCAACGATGAGTTTTCCAATAACAACGTCTCCTTCAACAACTGAAGATGCTTTTAATGAAAGACTTTCTTTGACTGCAATCTTCCCGTTGAATTTCCCTTCAATATCTGCATAGGTACAACTCACTGAACCATTGATATAGCCATCTTTTCCAATAACCACTTTCCCAGAAGTAACAATAGATCCTTCTAAGGTTCCGTCAATTCTAAAGTCTGCTTCAGAGGTAATATCTCCCTTGATTTTAGTGCTTTTTTCAATTCTGTTGGGCTGTCCGTTGGTTTCGTTGTTTTTCATAATCCTTTACTTTTATTGATTGGGGTTCCAGTTTTTAAGTCGCTGTATCTCTTCGTATTGAGCCGACAAAAGTACAAAATTATTGGTTGTTTTGTCAAAATTTGGGATTTCTCCCCATAATTTTAAGTAAAATTGTTGTTCGGGGTATTGGTTGCTCGTGTGAACAACAATAAAATCCGTTGTTTTATCGTATACGTCTCTTGATATTTTCCAGTTGCTATTCGGGTCATTTTTCAGTGCGTTTTTCATGTCGTCTACAAGGGTGTTTATTCCTTCTTGTTTGGCGATGGCAAAAATCCACTTATAGCTTTTAACGGCAATTCTTTTATGTTCCTCTTGAACCTCTTTTTGAATGCGAGACAATATGGTTTTTACAGCGGTAGCCTCATTTGCATTAGGGTATTGCTTTAAGAATTCCTCAAGAGCTTCTTTGTATTTTTCTTCCCCAAACAATCTCCCTTTTGCATTGGCTTGAAGCAGGGCAACTTTTGGGGCTAAAGAACTCCCACTGACAAAAACCTTAAGCTTTTCGCCTTCATCTAAAACCCACTGATAATCTTGATCAGCAAAAGCCTCATATAATTTAGCGTAAATGGAAGAGGGGGTTTGATTTTCGGCCAATGAAAAATTATCTGGGTCTACTAAGATTTGAGCAAAAGCAGAGTTCGGAAAGTTTGACAATAATTTTTTCTTGTATTCCTCTGCCTGCTTTGGGCTCTCTTTCTCGTGCAGTTTAAAACAGTGGTAAAGTGCCGCTTCTTCTTGACGTGCTGTTGGGGAAAGGGTCAATACTTTTTCGAGTCTATCAAGGGCTAAAGCTTTATTCGCAAATTTTTCTTTGTAAATTATACCAACATCTAAATAGGCTTGTTTTCGAACCAAATCCAAACTGTCGATTAAGGATTTACTTGTGGGGACTTGCTCCATAAAAAAGGCTGCCGATTCAACAAAAAAGACTTCTTCTTTCTCCTCCCCCTGTACTTGTGTGTCATTGGTTTCAGTGAGGAATTGAGACGTTCCTAAACGATTCCAATTGTCCACATTTGGACGGTTTCCCCAGGTCGATAGAAATTCTTGTTTCCCGCCCACCAACAAACGTTCGTTATAGAAATAAAAGTTGTTCGAGCTTTTTCCTCCGAGGTTGAATATTCCTTTTTTTTCTTGAGCAACCGCTGCTAATTCTTTTGCTCTTTTTTGGTCAATTCCTGCTTGAAAAAATTTGCGTTGCTCTTCTTTGCTCATCGCTGTTATCTGCAATATACTATCGGTAGTACGAATGGTTTTCTCAAGCTTTATTACATCATCCAAGCCCTCGCGTTCTCGTTGTACCGTTTTTTTAAATCGTCCTTCTTCAGGAATTTGTGCTACAAGGCTGTCCAAATGGGCTCCCGTTTTGACATAATTTCCTTGACTAAAGTTATAGTCGGCAAGTTCTCTGTAATTGGCCCGTTGTGTCGCTGGATCTATATAATCGCTTTTTAAAGATTTGCCATACTGCTTTAGCGCAAGGCTGTCTTTTCCAATGGACAAAAGATAGCGCGCTTCTTGCTGATGAATAAGGTGCAAATAGGGTTGATTTTCGAAAAGTTTACCCAAACGATCTAAGGTTGGAAGGGGGCTGATGCTGTCTATTTTTGCTCGCAATCGAATGGATTGTAACTTGGCTTGCATCCAAAAAATTCTAGGCGCTTTTCTTTTCCACTTTACAATGGATTGGTAGGCTATTTGGGCGCTATCTATGAGGTGCGCACGCTCTAACAACTGCGCCTCTATATAGCGATAGCGCGCTTTGTTTACTTTCTTTTTTTCAGCCAAGGCTGCCCGAGCAATATAAACCCGTGCAGAATCTTCTTCTTTTAAATTGATGTATGCTTGAGCAATTGTTGCGTTATATTCTGGATATAATTTTTCGCCAAATGAAATTTGATTTGCATAGGGCTTTAAGTTTTTCAGAGCAAGGGCGTCGTTTTTTAAACGTAAATTGGTTTTTTCTCGCCAAAGTTTTCCTTCATAAAAAGCGTCTTGACTTCCAAAGCCTTCCAGCAAAAAGTTAAAGGCTTCGAGCGCGGGTAAAAACCGTCGATCATAATAGCGTGCTTTCCCAAGGAGCAAGTAGGCTTGTTGAATTTGTCGGTTGCGCTGTTCTCCTTCAATGTTCATGGAGTGCTTTTGTATTGCTTTCACTGCTTTTTCTTCGGCAATGGAAAAACTTGGAATGCTGGCCTTTTTCTCTTGGTCTTCTCCAGCCAAAAGAATGGGTTCTACTGGTAGAATATTGAGAAAGTCTTCTTCTAGGTTTTGGTATAAAATTGCTTTGCCAATAGAAAGCGCTTCTTTTCCATTAAAAACCACATTGAATTTGGTGTTCAATGTATGGTACTCTCGATTTATGAAGTTGTTTTTTTGGGTAGAACATCCAAAAACAACGACCCACAGTAGAGGGAGTACGATAGAGGCAGGTTTTCGTTTCAAAAAAAAGCGTTTATATGATAACTGAAAAAAGCTCTTTTTAGTGTGTTATTGCCCTGAAAAATATGCTTCTAATTCTTTTAAGGTTGCTTCACTCTTTGGTGTGTCTTTGATAACAACTCCTTTTTCCAACAAAACAATGCGATCACAGACTTCGGTCACATGGTTTAAATCATGCGAAGAGATTAATAAGGTGCAGTCCAAATTACTTTCATTCGACAAAAACTTTTTAAATCGAATTTGAGAAGATGGATCAAGGTTAGCAAAGGGCTCGTCTAAAATAACCACCTCAGGCTTGCCTATAAAAGCGGCTGCTAAACCAACCTTTTTTTGATTGCCCTTCGAAAAATCGCGCAAGTATTTTTTTTGTCCCAAAATTTCACCGTTGAAAAACTCTTCAAACTGTACTAAAAAAGAATTCAGCTCGTCTGTAGGAACCTTTCGCAACTGAGCAACAAAAGCAAAATATTCTTCAGGTGTGAGGTAATCTATCAAGAAGGCATCGTCTATAAAAGCGGCTGTGTCTTTTTTCCAGGCTTCGCTTTTGGACACGTCAATGGTGTTAATGCTAACTTTTCCAGAACTAGGCCGAATCAGGTCCAACAAAAGGCTAAAAAGCGTTGTTTTTCCTGCTCCATTGTTCCCTACAAGTCCAAAGTGTTCTCCTTTATTTATTGTGAGAGAGGCTACATTTAAGACCGTTGCTTCATCGTATTTTTTAGAAAGATTTTCCAGCGCTATCATATGCTTTATTTGTTAAATGCTTCAATGGTTTCATGTTTCTGTTTTTTATACAATACTGTCACCCAATTGGCCAATTTGTCTTTAAAAAAAATGGCCAAAATTCCTGAACCAGCAAGAGAGATAAATCCCGCAGTAGGGGAAATAAAATAACTGGGTAGCCAGTACAAAAAGACAGGCAGAACCATTTTAGGAATAACTAGGGCAAATTGTGTTATTGAAAAGCTTTGGGTGTTCTCAAAGGCCTTTGCTTTTACATTTAATTTCATGGGGGTTTTGTTCAACAAGCCGCCAAAAAGAGTAATCCAAGTGCCCAGACCCATATTGAAAAAAGCGCCTGCAACAATAATGGCTAAAATATCCCACCCAAAGTATACATATGGAATTGCCAATACCGTAGAAACGGCCGTGACAAAAACCATTAAATTCCATTTAGACAACAAGTATTTTTTATAGGAAATGTTTTGCGTCATGAGCAATTTATAATAACTACTGTCCCAGGCCGGCACATAATTCCCAAAGGTCAAGGTAAATCCTCCTGTTACAAATAAACCTGCAAAGACCATGACATATTCCATGTCACGATAAATGTCTTGACTAAAAAACACCAAACCATAAAACAAAAACAAAAAAGACATTAAGGCGATTTGACGAGGTCGCACATTGCGAACGATCATACGTAAATCGTTGCGTAAAATCAGGGCATCGTCTCCCAAAAAATTCAGCATTTTGAATTCTCCTCCGCTTGCACGTGATTTTTTTTGCGCCAAACCAGCGTCCATATAAAAGCCTTTCTTCAAAAAACGAAACAGTAAACCATACATCCCAACAAGAAGTAAGGCAAAGCCTAAAAGGTTCTCTGGGTTTTTTACAACGGCATCAAAAGGAATCCCAACGATTTTTCCCAAATCGATTTCAGCATAAATATCCAGTACAATTGTCCCTGCCAAAAGGCCTAGCAAGACAACAAAATAGGCATTGTTTTTATTGATAATATAAAGGAGGAAATTTAAGCACAGAGTAGTCATCAACAAGGCAAGCCACCAAGCAACAACTTGGGCTCCCAAATAATCGTCTCGGTACATGGAGATGGCAAAAGGCAAATAGATGATGAATGGAAAAAGGTTGTAGGCAGAAAAAACAGACCGCAGCATTACGTGGTTGACGATTTGTCTTTTTTTAAAGGGTAACAAAATCAATGATTGTATATTGGTTACTGGCAATTGCTGTAGGAAAAATCGAATCACAAGCTCTACAAAAAAGATAAACAAAAGAATTCCATTGAACACTTCCAAAGGCTCTCTGTCCAATACTTTTTTATTGAGAATAGTGTAGACAAAACTCGACAGAAAGACGAAGGCCCCAATAAGGTATAGCGAAACTAAACCAATTAGAATTTTAATGGTCACTTTAGCCTCCCACTGCGGGGCGCGAAATGTTTCTTTCCATTGGAGTGAAAATAAATTCATTGATTTGTTTATTATTTGACGTCAAAATATAAAAATAGTTACAATTGAGGAGATTGTTCGGTTAATCCCTATTTTTACCGAAAAAAGAATGAGCGCATACCACCGTCTAATTGTAGAAGAAATTGAACGCCTAACCCCTTCCTCTGTGGCCATATCACTCGCAATCCCTGAGGAACTCAAAAAGACATTTATTTTTGAATCAGGTCAATATCTAAGTCTTGAAGCTCAACTAAACGGAGCATCTGTTCGCAGATCGTATTCACTCTGTTCTGCTCCTCACCAAGCCAAAGCTACTGTAGGAATTAAAAAAATTGAAGGCGGAAAGTTTTCTAGCTATGCAAACGATATTCTCAAAGTGGGTGATTCCTTACTCGTTGCTCCTCCAGAAGGGCGCTTTCTTTTTTCGCCCAGTGATCAAAAGCAACATCTCCT
>Ga0115550_1002056_pt1 | contig 14266 bp, 11 predicted proteins | sample COGITO_mtgs_1005_FD_87177 | JGI IMG/M metagenome (GOLD analysis project Ga0115550, IMG submission 87177) | Pelagic marine microbial communities from North Sea - COGITO_mtgs_100511 | ecosystem: Environmental > Aquatic > Marine > Epipelagic | place: Germany:Helgoland, sampling site Kabeltonne... | reverse complement strand
TCCGTCCAGAAGAAAACGCTTGCTTATAACCATATGAATGTAAACACAAATGTCGTTTGAAGCCTGTATTTCACAGAATTTAAATCTAAAAAAAGACATTAAAACAAACACTTATAAATTGATCTGCTTATATTTCAAACCGTTACCGCAAACGTTTTTCCTTTATGATCTGCTTGACCCGCTCCATGGCTCACTTACAGTTAGCCAGCGTGCTTTATGCCTGCTCCGGCAGGCTGTGGACCCTCACATAACAATCAAGGATACGATCGTGACTAAAGTGCTCAAGCTGGCCACCGTGGCCGCCCTCACTCTCGCTGCCCTCTCTGCCCAGGCAACCACCCAACCCGCCGTCATCTATGACACCGCCGGCAAATTCGACAAGTCGTTCAACGAAGCCGTGTTCCGCAACGGCGTCGAAGTCTACAACAAGGACAAAGGGGTCAAGGTCAAGGAGTTCGAACCCCAGAACGAAGCCCAGCGCGAGCAGGGTCTGCGTCGTCTGGCCAGCCGTGGCAACGGCCCCATCGTCGCCGTCGGCTTCAACATGGGCTCGGCCGTCGAGAAAGTGGCAACCGAATTCCCGAAAACCCAGTTCACCATCATCGACATGGTGGTCGACAAGCCGAACGTGCAATCCATCATCTTCAAGGAGCATGAAGGCTCCTTCCTGGTGGGTGCGCTGGCTGCCATCGCCTCCAAGAGCGGCAAGGTCGGCTTCGTGGGCGGCATGGACATACCGCTGATCCGCAAGTTCCAGTGCGGCTACGAGCAGGGTGCCAAGTACGTCAATCCGAAGATCGAAGTGTTCCAGAACATGACAGGCTCCACCCCGGCGGCGTTTGCTGACCCGGCCAAGGGTGCCGAACTGGCCAAGTCCCAGTTCGCCAAGGGTGCTGATGTGGTCTATGCCGCCGCTGGCGGTACCGGCATCGGTGTTTATCAGGCCGCCAAGGACGAAGGCAAGTTCGCCATCGGCGTTGACTCCAACCAGAACCACCTGCAACCGGGCACCATGCTGACCTCCATGGTCAAGTCGGTCGGTCTGGCCGCCTACCAAACCTGGGATGATGCCGCCAAAGGCACCTGGAAACCGGGTATCAAGAACCTGGGTCTGGCCGAAGGCGGTGTGGATTGGGCACTCGACAAGGACAACGAGAAGCTGATCACCCCCGAGATGAAAGCCAAGGTGGAAGCCATCAAGGCCGACATCATTGCCGGCAAGGTCAAGGTGCATGACTACATGAGCGACAGCACCTGCAAATACTGAGTTACCGCTACGACTCTCAACCCGATGACCGGCCCGCACGGGCCGGTTTTTAGTCTCTTTTCATGACTCGCAAGGACTGCATCATGGACCAGACAGATCGCTATGCCATCGAATTAAGGGGTATCGATAAGCGGTTCGGCGACGTTTACGCCAACAAGCAGATCGACCTCAAGGTTCAAAAAGGCAGTATTCACGGCATCGTCGGCGAAAATGGCGCCGGCAAGTCGACCCTGATGAGCATCATCTACGGTTTCTACCACGCCGACAGAGGCGAGATGTTCATCGACGGCAACCCCTTCAACCCCCATGGCTCACAAGATGCGATCACCGCAGGAGTGGGCATGGTGCACCAGCACTTCATGCTGGTGAACAATTTTTCCGTGCTGGAGAACGTCATCCTGGGCGCGGAGAACGGCTGGCACCTGGGCCAGAGTCTGGCGGCGGCCGAGAAGCTGCTCGGCGAGCTGGCGCGGGACTATGGTCTCGACGTACCGCTGCACGAGAAGATCGAAGACCTGCCGGTGGGCCTGCAACAGCGGGTCGAGATCCTCAAGGCGCTCTATCGCGGCGCCCGCATCCTGATCCTCGACGAGCCGACTGGCGTGCTGACCCCGCAAGAGGCGGATCACCTGTTCGAGGTGCTGAAAAAGCTGCGGGATCAGGGCGCGACCATCATCCTCATCACCCACAAATTGCGGGAGATCCTGGCCATCACGGATCAGGTCTCCATCATGCGCCGCGGCGAGATGGTGGCCCACGTGGCGACCAAGGATACCGACAAGGAGCAGCTGGCCGAGCTGATGGTAGGCCGCAAGGTGCGCCTCAAGGTCGACAAGGGCCCGAATCTGCCGGGGGCAGCCAAGCTCAGGGTCAACGGCCTCAGTTATATCGATGACGCCAGGGTGGAGCGGGTCAAATCCGTCAGCTTCGAGGTGCGAGCCGGTGAAGTGGTCGGCATCGCCGGCGTATCCGGCAACGGCCAGTCCGAGCTGCTCAGTCTGCTCGGCGGCATCCTCAAGCCCAGCAAGGGCAGTTTCACCATCACCAACGACGGCAAGACCCACGAGGTGAGCCTGACTCATCCAGCCGACCCGGAGCGGGTGCGCAACTATGGCCTCGGCCATGTGCCGGAAGACAGGCACAAGATGGGACTCATCAACCGCTTCGAGGCGAAAGAGGCCTTTATCCTCGGCTATCACCGCCGCCCCCAGTACAACAAGGGCTGGCTGCAGAACAAGGAGGCGATCCAGCAGGATTGTCAGGCCAAGATGGAGAAGTGGGATGTGCGTCCGCCCCACCCCGATCACAAGACGGCCAACTTCTCCGGCGGCAACCAGCAGAAGCTGGTGATCGCCCGGGAGGTGGAGCAGGACCCGGATGTGCTGTTGATCGGCCAGCCGACCCGCGGGGTCGACATAGGCGCCATCGAGTACATCCACCAGCAGATCATCGCCATGCGCGACAAGGGCAAGGCTGTGCTGCTGGTGTCGGTGGAGCTGGACGAGATCATGAGCCTGTCTGACCGGATCCTGGTCATCGCCGACGGTCGCATCGTCGGCGAGCTGGATGCCGCCAAGGCAGATGAACGCACAATCGGCTTGATGATGGCGAACATAGTTCCCGACGAGGTGGCGGCAAGCCAATCGCAAGGAGCCACATCATGAATGCTCTCTCTAGCTGCATCGTATCTGGTTGGATGATGGCACAGCGGGTGCCTGACGAGATTGCCAAGGAGGCCCACTGATGAGCCAAGCACGTATTCCTGCCTGGATCTCCGTGGGCGTGCTGCCCGCGGTCAATATCCTGCTGGCCTTCCTGGTGTCGGCCATCCTGTTCTACTACCTCGACATCAATCCGGTCGATGCCGCCCAGATCATGTGGTATGGCGCCTTCGGTACCGGTGAAGGGGTCGGTTTCACCCTCTACTACGCGACCGGTTTCATCTTCACCGGCCTGTCGGTAGCGGTGGCCTTTCACGCCGGTCTGTTCAACATCGGCGGTGAAGGTCAGGCCTATATCGGCGGCCTCGGAGTTGGCATGGTCTGTCTGCTGCTCGGCGACACCTTGCCGTTTGCGCTGCTGCTGCCGCTCTCCATCATAGCCGGTGGTCTGTTCGGTGCGGCCTGGGCTTTTATCCCGGCCTGGCTGCAGGCCAAGCGTGGCAGCCACATCGTCATCACCACCATCATGTTCAACTTCATCGCCGCCTCCCTGATGGCCTATCTGCTGGTAGAGGTGTTCAAGCCGCCCGGCTCCATGGCCACCGAGAGCAAGGTGTTTGCCGTCACGAGCTGGCTGCCCAAGATGAGCGAGCTGGCGAGCGGTGTTGGCATGGAGATGCCGAACAGCCCGCTCAACATCAGCTTTTTCTGGGCGCTGATCTGTGCGGCCCTGGTGTGGGTCTTCATCTGGCATACCCGCTGGGGGTACGAGATCCGGGCAGTCGGCGCGAGCCAGAGCGCCTCCGCCTACGCGGGCATCTCCTATCCCAAGGTGGTGATCCTGGCCATGGTGATCTCCGGCATGCTGTCGGGTTTCTTCGCCCTCAACGTGCTGCAGGGGGAACTGCACCAGATCAAGCTCAACTTCGTGGAAGGGTTCGGCTTCACCGGTATCGCGGTAGCGCTGATGGGGCGCAACCATCCGGTCGGCGTCATCATCGCCAGCCTGCTGTTTGGCTTCCTCTATCAGGGGGGCGCCGAACTCAGCTTCGAGTTCGGGGTCGACCGCAACATAGTGGTGGTGCTGCAAGGCCTGGTGATCCTGTTCTGTGGCGCCCTTGAGCACATGATGCGTCCGCGCATCGAGCAGCTCTATCTGGCGTTTGCCAATCGCTCAACCGCGCAAGCCAAGGGAGTGTGATCATGTTTGAACTGCTGATCCTGATGCTGGATGCGACCATTCGTACCGCACCGCCGCTGATCCTGGCTGCCATGGCTGGCATGTTTTGCGAGCGCTCCGGTGTGGTCAACATAGCGCTGGAGGGCAAGCTGCTGGCCTCCGCCTTCGCCGGGGGAGCGGCCGCGGCTGTTTCCGGCTCTGCCTGGGTAGGTCTGGGCGCCGGCGTGGGTGTCTCCATCCTGTTCGCCCTGATGCACGGCTTTGCCACCATCACCCACAGAGGCGATCAGGTGGTAAGCGGCATGGCCATCAATATACTGGCGGCCGGTCTGACCGTGACCCTGGGCCGTTACTGGTTCGATCAGGGTGGCCAGACTCCGGCGCTATCCGGTGCCGCCCGCTTCGCCCCCATAGAGCTGCCCTATGCCAGGGAGCTGTATGACGTGCCCGTGATAGGCCAGCTCTACAGCGAACTGCTGAGCGGTCACTCCCTGCTGGAGTACGTGGCATTTGCCTGCGTGCCGCTGGCCTGGTGGGTGTTGTTTCGCACCCGCTTCGGTCTGCGTCTGCGGGCGGTGGGCGAGGCCCCGGCGGCGGTCGACACCGCAGGTATCTCTGTGGTGCGGATGCGCTACACGGCGCTCATTATCGGCGGCCTGCTGGCCGGTATCGGCGGCACCTATCTGGCAGTAGCCCAGACGGCCCAGTTCATCCCCAACATGAGCGCGGGAAAGGGCTTTATGGCACTGGCGGCACTGGTGTTCGGCAAGTGGAAACCCTGGAGTGCAATGGCAGCCTGCCTGCTGTTCGGCTTCCTCGATGCGGTCGCCATCCGGCTGCAAGGGGTCAGCATAGGTGACTTCGCCATTCCAGTGCAGGCCATAGAGGCGTTGCCCTATATACTGACGGTGTTCCTGCTGGCCGGTTTCATCGGCAAGGCGGTGGCCCCCAAGGCGCTCGGTACCCCTTACGTCAAGGAGCGAGAGTAACCCTGTTGCTTTCAACAAGAGGCCCACGGAAGTGGGCCTTTTTTATGTCCTCTCCATGCCGCCCGCACACTCAACCAACCGGGCGAACCAGGGCGGGTTGGTTAGGATCGCTCAGCCGCTCGGCCAGATAGTCCACCAGCAACCGTACCTTGGGAGATAGGTGGCGGTTGTGGGGATAAAGTGCCCAGATCCCCTCCTCCGGTGCCCGCAGCTCGGGCAGCAGTTCGATAAGCTCCCCCCGGGCCAGGTGGTCACTCACGTAGTAGTCCGGCAGCTGGATGATGCCGATCCCCTTGAGCGCCGCATCCAGCAGGGCGTGGCCGCTGTTGCACTGCAACAGACCGTGCACCCGGACGCTGTGAGGGCGGCCATCCAGGGTGAAGTACCACTCGTCGCCATTGCCCACCAGACAGGTATGGCGGGTCAGCTCGGAGAGGCTGTTGGGCATGCCGTGGCGGGCTGTGTAGGCTGGTGAGGCGCACACATAGGGCACCCGTTGCGCCAGCTTGCGCGCCACCAGACTCGAATCCTTGAGGTGGCCAAGCCGGATCGCCAGATCGTAACCTTCGTGCACCAGATCCAGCAGCTGGTTGGTGAGGTTGAGCGTGACCTCCAGCTGGGGGAAACGCACCATGAAGTCGTTTACCAGCGGGGCAATGCGGCTTTCACCGTAAGAGACGGGCGCCGTGATGCGCAGAGAACCCTGCGGCACCGCCTGATGGCGTCCCACCGCCAGCTCTGCCTCGTAGAGGTTGTCCAGCAGCTGACGGCAGTGGCGATAGTAGATTTCGCCTAGCTCGGTAAGCCGCACCTGACGGGTGGTGCGCAGCAACAGCTTGGCCTGCAACCTGTCTTCCAGTTGTGCCACCTGCCGGCTGACTTGCGCCACCGACACCCCCAGTTTGCGCGCTGCCGGGGTAAAGCCCCCCTGCTCCGCCACGCTGACAAATTCACAGATCCCTTCCCAGCCGAGCATTATTACCTGTGTGTAAAAGTGATTTGATATTTAGCCTTATTATCACCAAATCGAAGGGAAACTACACTGCATACCTGAGTTCATCTCTGTTCACCTACCGCAACAAGAAGGATGTCATTCATGGCACAGGTTCAAAGCATCAAGTGTAAAGCCGCCATCGCCTGGGGACCGGGCCAGCCCCTCTCCATCGAAGAGGTGGAGGTCATGCCACCCCAGGCCGGTGAAGTGCGGGTGCGGATCGTCGCCACCGGCGTCTGCCACACAGATGCCTTCACACTATCCGGCGAAGATCCGGAAGGGGTCTTCCCCTGCATCCTGGGCCATGAAGGCGGCGGCATCGTCGAGTCCATCGGGGAAGGCGTCACCAGCGTCAAGGTGGGTGATCACGTGATCCCGCTCTACACCCCCGAGTGCGGCGAGTGCAAGTTCTGCAAATCCGGCAAGACCAACCTGTGCCAGAAGATCCGCACCACCCAGGGCAAGGGACTGATGCCGGACGGCACCACCCGCTTCTCCAAGGATGGTCAGCCCATCTATCACTACATGGGCACCTCCACCTTCAGTGAGTACACAGTCCTGCCCGAGATATCCATCGCCAAGGTGGACCCGGCCGCTCCGCTGGAAGAGGTGTGCCTGCTCGGTTGCGGTGTCACTACCGGCATAGGCGCCGTGATGAACACCGCCAAGGTGAAGGAAGGTGAGAGCGTCGCCATCTTCGGGCTGGGTGGCATTGGCCTCTCCGCCGTGATCGGTGCCCGCCTCGCCAAAGCCGGTCGCATCATCGCCATCGACATCAACGAGAGCAAATTCGAGCTGGCCCGCAAGCTGGGCGCCACCGACTGCATCAACCCGAACGATTACGACAAACCGATTCAGGAGGTGATTGTCGAGCTGACAGATGGCGGTGTCGACTTCTCGTTCGAGTGCATCGGCAACGTCAAAGTGATGCGCGCGGCGCTGGAGTGCTGTCACAAGGGCTGGGGCGAGTCGGTCATCATTGGCGTCGCAGGAGCGGGCCAGGAGATCAGCACACGTCCGTTCCAGCTGGTCACCGGCCGGGTCTGGCGCGGCAGTGCCTTCGGTGGCGTACGCGGTCGCAGCGAACTGCCGAGCTATGTGCAGCGCTACATGCAGGGGGAGTTCAAGCTGGACGACTTCATCACCCATACCATGCCGCTGGAGCAAATCAACGAGGCGTTCGAGCTGATGCACGAAGGCAAGAGCATCCGCACCGTCATTCACTACTGAGCATGATCACCCCGCCCGTCCCTCGACGGGCGGGGAGCAGGAGTTCCTCGATGAATCTGGACATTATCAGCAGCAACAAGAGCTTCGATGGCTGGCACAAGCGCTACAGCCACAGCTCCAGCGTGCTCGGCTGCGAGATGCGCTTCGCCATCTATCTGCCGCCCCAGGCCCTCACCGGCCAAAAGGTGCCCGTACTCTACTGGCTCTCCGGCCTCACCTGCACCGATGAAAACTTCATGCAGAAGGCGGGGGCGCACCGCATCGCCGCCGAGCTCGGCATCGCCCTGGTAGCACCGGACACCAGCCCCCGCGGCGAAGGAGTGGCGGACGATCCCGCTTACGATCTCGGCATGGGCGCCGGTTTTTATGTCAACGCCAGCCAGAGCCCCTGGCGTGATCACTACCAGATGTATGATTACGTCACTCGCGAGCTGCCTGACCTGATAGAGACCCATTTCCCGGTCTCGACCCGCCGCGCCATCAGCGGCCACTCCATGGGGGGGCACGGGGCCCTGATCGCCGCCCTGCGCGAGCCCGGTCGCTACCGATCCGTGTCAGCCTTCAGCCCCATCAGCCATCCGAGCCGCTGCCCCTGGGGGCAGAAGGCGCTCGGTGCCTACCTCGGCAACAATCCCCTGCTGTGGCAGGAGTGGGATGCCTGCCAGCTGCTGCGCCACCACCCGGTAACACCGCTGCCGACCCTGGTGGATGTGGGGCTGGACGATCCCTTCCTCGCCGAGCAGCTGCACATCGATGCCCTGGCGGATATTGCCGCCAGCAAGGCCTGGCCGCTGGAGCTCAATCGCCACCCCGGCTATGACCACAGCTACTACTTTGTGGCGAGCTTTATCGAGGCACACCTGCGCTTCCACGCCCGCCATCTCTGATCAAAACAGGCCCATGAAGGGCCTGTTTATTTTCTATTTTCGATTATCTGCTGACGGTCAGGCTTCAGCTGCCCTGGCGGGTCACGTCCCCCGAGCCTGCGATCTCGCTCTGCAGCTTGGGATCTCCCCAGTAACTGACCGAGCCGGATCCGGCGATGCCGACCTTGAGCCGCACCTGCGCCCGTACCTCCACATCCCCGCTGCCTGCTATGTTGACCTCGACATCTTCGCTGGCGAGCCCGGCCCCCAGCACGTCGCCGGAACCGGCGATGTTCAGCGCCATGGCTTTGGCTGATCCCTCACCCAGATCCAGGCTGCCCGAGCCGGCTATGTTGCCCTCCAGACGGGTCAAATCCAGCTTGCTGGCGACTATGTCACCCGTTCCGGCCACAGACAGCACCAGCCTGTCCCCCTTGAAGCCATGCAGATCACCACGGCCCGTGCCCGCCAGCGCCAGTTCATGGAGCTCGGGCAGAGTGATGGTCAGATCCAGCGGCTCCGTGGGGTCAAGCCGGTAGCCATCCTTCACCTCTATCTCCAGCTTGCTGCCACTCTCGGTCAACTCCAGATAGGGCAAGAGGTTCTCCTGTCCCTTGATATGAATGCCGCTCGCCTCACCCGCCACCAGATGAATATTGGCGGGCACACCGGCCAACACCCGAGTCACCTGTTTGCCCATGGGTTGATGCTGCTCGATGACAGCCCCCGTCCCGGTCACCCGTGTCTCATCCAGCCAGCTGCAGCCACTGAGCCCCATGGCCAGCATCATTCCCATTATCAGTTTCATCGTCACTATCCTCGTTGTGTTCTGGCCGTGTCCGGACCAATTCGGTCTCAAAGAGGGCAAACATCGTGCCATATCACCAACTATATGATTTTTATGAACATACCTATTATTCATGGCATCGTCATCAAAATGTAGAGAGCCATTCAGACCATAAGTTGGTAAAGCTGACCATGCCCGAATGGGGGAAAGTCCCAGTCAGCTTGCAGCCGCCAGCCGGGCCACCCTGCTGACGGGCCAGGGAAGTTTTTGGTTGTCGCACCTGTCTGTTGAGCCAATAGTGATACCTTGTGCGTATAAAGCTCTCCATTGCGGTAATCCATTTGCTACTGCCAACAAGGAGTCAGAGTGTGACCCAAGTCAGCACCCAGTTTTCCACCGCCGTCGGCCTGCCCGCGCCGACCCGTACCCCGCTGCTGACCGGCAGCGATCCCGAGCAGAAGCGCCGCGAACTGCTCGGCTACTTCTGCCAGACTTTCGATCTCTACGAGAGTCTGTTCGATTGCCTGGCCGATGAGCACGCCTGGTTCAACAAGGCGATCCCGCTACGCCATCCACTCATTTTCTACTACGGCCACACCGCAGCCTTCTTCATCAACAAGCTGCTGGCAGCCCGGCTCATCGATAGCCGCATCGACGCCCGCATCGAGGCCATGGTCGCCATCGGTGTGGATGAGATGAGCTGGGACGATCTGGATGAAACCCACTACGACTGGCCCAGAGTGGCCGAGCTGCGCAGCTACCGCGCCAAGGTACGCACCCGCGTGATTGACTTCATCCGCCACATGCCGCTGACCCTGCCCATCGACTGGCAGAGCCCGGCCTGGGTCATATTGATGGGGATAGAGCACGAGCGTATCCACCTCGAGACCTCCAGCGTATTGATCCGCCAGCTGCCGCTGGCCTGGGTGCAACCACAGCCTTATTGGCCCGCCTGCACAGAAGCTCGCCACCGGATTGACGAAGTGCCTGCCAACAGCCTGCTGCCAGTGGCCGGTGGTCAGGTGCGCCTCGGCAAACGGGACGCTACTTATGGCTGGGACAACGAATATGGCGAGCGCCACATCGAGATCCCCACCTTCCAGGCCAGCCGCATGCTGGTGAGCAATGCCGAATACCTCGACTTCGTTCAGGCCGACGGCTATCAACAGCAAGAGTGGTGGGATCAAGAGGGCTGGGGTTGGTGCCAGTATGCCAGGGCGCGCATGCCCACCTTCTGGGTCGGTGACCCTGCCGAGCCTGAGCAGTTGCAGCTGAGGTTGATGACGGAGCGGGTAAGTATGCCCTGGGATTGGCCCGCCGAGGTGAACCAGCTGGAAGCTGCCGCCTTCTGTCGCTGGAAGGCGGCCCAGACCGGACTACCCATCCAGCTGCCGAGCGAAGGGGAGTGGATGCTGCTGCGTGAACAGCTGGCAGGGGATCAACCGGACTGGCTCGACGCACCCGGCAACATCAATCTTGCCCGCTTCGCCTCCTCCTGCCCGGTGGATGCCTGCCCCCAGGGCAGCTTCTTCGATCTGGTAGGCAACGTCTGGCAGTGGACCAGCACCGCCATCGATGGCTTCAACGGCTTTCGGGTTCACCCGCTCTACGATGACTTCTCTACACCCACTTTTGATGGCAAGCATACCCTCATCAAGGGCGGCAGCTGGATAAGCACAGGCAACGAGGCGCTCAAGTCGTCCCGTTACGCCTTCCGTCGCCACTTCTTCCAGCATGCGGGCTTCCGCTATCTGGTCTCACGTTATCAGGAACCCGTCATAGTGAATCCTTACGAAACCGATACCCTGGTCGCCCAATACCTCGACTTCCAGTACGGCCCGACCCACTTTGGTGTCGCCAACTACGCCAAGACCCTGGCAGATCTTGCCAGCGAGCTGTGTGGCAATCACCAACGGGCGCTGGATATCGGCTGCGCCACCGGTCGTGCCAGCTTTGAACTGGCTCGCCACTTTCAGCATGTGGACGGGGTGGACTACTCGGCCCGCTTCATCGACGTGGCACTCTCCCTCGCCAGTCAGGACAGCTTCCGCTATGCCGTACCGCTGGAGGGAGATCTGGTGGAGTATTGCGAGGCGCGTCTGTCGAGCCATCAGCTTGGCACCGAGCAGGCCGAGCGCATCCACTTCAGTCAGGGGGATGCCTGCAACCTCAAGCCCAAGTACGACCACTACGATCTGGTGCTCGCCGCCAACCTGATCGACCGACTGCGTGAACCGGCCCGCTTCCTGCGGGACATTGCCCCTCGTCTGCGCAGCGGCGGCCTGCTGGTGCTCACCAGCCCTTACACCTGGCTGACGGAGTACACACCAAAGGCCAACTGGCTCGGTGGCATCCGTGAAAATGGCGAAGCCCTCAGCACCTATCAGGCGTTGCAACGTCTGCTGGCGGAGGAGTTCGAGGAACACTGCCCACCGCGAGATGTCCCCTTCGTCATCCGCGAGACCGCCCGCAAGTATCAACATACTGTGGCGCAACTGACCGTCTGGCGTAAGCGTTGAACTGACGTTGCGGGTGACACAAGCCGGAGAAACAAGAGAGGGAGGCCAGCTGGCCTCCCTCTCTTTTCAACTCGGGTGACGTCACCCCTCCCGGCTTGGAACAAGGGGGCTGGTCTCCTGCTCATGATAACGGCGCGCCAGTACGGCGCAGACCATCAACTGGATTTGGTGGAAGATCATCAGCGGCAGCACCATGACCCCGACGCTGGCGGCCGGGAACATGACGTTGGCCATGGGCACCCCGTTGGCCAGGCTCTTCTTGGAGCCGCAGAAGACGATGGTGATCTCGTCCGCCTTGTCGAAACCGAGGCGGCGGCTGATCCAGACGTTCCAACCCAGCACCAGCGCCAGCAGTACGCAACTCAGCAGCACTATACTGGCCAGATCGTACCAGCCTACTTGATGCCATATCCCCTGCACCACGGCCTCACTGAAGGCCACATAGACCACCAGAAGAATGGAGCTCTGATCCAGTTTGCCGATGAGCGGGCGATGGCTGTCGACCCAGCGGCCGATGAGTGGCCGGGCAAGGTGGCCCACCACGAACGGCAGCATCAGCTGCACCATGATGGCCTGGATGGAGTGCCAGGTATCGATCCCCTCCCCCTGCACATTGATCATCAATCCCACTAGCACAGGGGAGAGAAAGATGCCGAGGATACTGGAGGCCGAGGCACTGCACACCGCCGCCGACACATTGCCCCCCGCCATGGAGGTAAACGCGATGGCCGACTGCACAGTCGCGGGCAGAGCGCACAGATAGAGGAAGCCGAGGTAGATGGCCGGGCTCAGCCAGAGCGGCACCAGCGGAGTGAGCAGCAGTCCCAGCAGCGGGAATAGCACGAAAGTGCTGGCCATCACCACCAGATGCAGTCGCCAGTGGCCGAGGCCCGCCAGCAGGTTCTGGCGCGACAGCTTGGCACCGTGCATGAAGAACAGCAGTGCCACTGCCAGCTTGGTCAGCAGACCGAACCAGACGGCCACCTGCCCCTCGCAGGGGAAGAAGGAGGCCAGGGCCACCACAGCAATCAACACAGAAGTAAAGGGATCCAGACGCACAAGGAATCTCCATCAGAAGCGCATCCCGCCTCCACGGCGGGAGTCAGGCTCGGGGAGGGAAATAAACACAACGGCAGGTGTCTGACACCTTCCATTGAGACGAACCTCCAGCTTACCGTGATAACCAGGAGGCGCAAGGTTGAGCAACGACCAGTGGATAGAGGGAAATTAAACATGCCCGGATCACCCCAGTCCTGACAGATACCGGACCAAAAGGTGATCGCCCGGCACCTCCAGCTGAATATCCCCGCTCAGGGTCGCGCCAAGGGCGGCATCAACCAGCACACCTGACCAATCATGGATAAAGAGCCAGGCAGCCCCGTATCAGGGTCAGGCGGCCGAAGGTAAGCAAGTTTTACTAAAACTACCGGGTAGTACCACGCAAGATTAGCCGGCTGGGCACCAATACTCGCAGTGGTACAGAGCGCTGATCGCGCAGCCGTTCGACCAGCAGATTGATCCCCTGGGAGCCCATCAACTCGGAGTGGATCCGCACAGTGGAGAGGGGCGGGAAGGTGAACTTGGCGGTGGGGATGTCATTGACGCTGATAAGCTCAATCTGCTGGGGGATGGCCAATCCCTTCTCGTGAATGGCCCTCAATACCCCGATCGCGATGGAGTCGGAGGCGACGAACAACGCCTTGGGCCAATCCCCCTCCAGCATCTCTTTTGCCAACCGATAACCAGAAGCGCTGGAGAAATCCCCGCAGTAGAGGTCCCTCTCCTGCACGACTCCCAACCGTTGGCCGTAATCGAAAAAAGCCAGCTCACGCAGGTCCGGTGCCTCATTCTGACCACCGATATAACCGATACGCCGGTGCGCTTGTTCGATAAAGTAATCGACCACCTGCTGGCTGATCAGTGCCAGATCCACATCCACAGAATCGAACTCTTTCTGGGAGCGGCAATCCACAAACACCAGGTGGTTTGAGAGGCCGCACAGCATGGCAAGACGCTCTGGTGGCAAATGGCCGACGACCAGAATACCGTCAACGGCGGAGAGTTCACGACCTTCCCCACCGTTATAGAAATGGGTCAGCTCGATATTGAGGCGGGCACACTGGGTCTCGATGCCATATCGGATGGCGAGATAGTAGGGATCATTGACCTCGGTACTCTGCGGGTAGGCATAGACAACCAGAAAGTGCAGCTTGCTCTTGTGAACCCCTTTGCGGGCGCTGCTGGTCTTGTACTCCAGACGCTCGGCAATCTCGAATATCTTCTGTCGGGTATCTTCCTTGACGCTCAGCGTAGGGTCTTCATTGAGCACTCGCGATACAGTAGCCTGGGACACCCCGGCCTCCTGCGCAATTTCCTTCAACGTGGCCATGCATACTCCTTTGGCGATGGCTCCCGACAACATCAGACAAGACTATCGGGCAACGTATTGGCGTCCCAGCTTTTTTACTAAAAAATGACTTCGCGGAAGGAAAAATTCCAAAGCAAAAAGGCCTCCCGAATGGGAGGCCTCTTCTAAATAGGTGCCTGACAGTGTCCTACTCTCGCATGGCGAATGCCACACTACCATCGGCGCTACTGCGTTTCACTTCTGAGTTCGGCATGGGATCAGGTGGTTCCACAGCGCTATTGCCGTCAGGCAAAAGCTTTAAAACTGGTGCTGATACCCAGAGTCGAACTGGGGACCTCATCCTTACCAAGGATGCGCTCTACCAACTGAGCCATATCAGCACACTAACCGGTAAAGACCGCACTG
>Ga0115550_1002054_pt1 | contig 14300 bp, 9 predicted proteins | sample COGITO_mtgs_1005_FD_87177 | JGI IMG/M metagenome (GOLD analysis project Ga0115550, IMG submission 87177) | Pelagic marine microbial communities from North Sea - COGITO_mtgs_100511 | ecosystem: Environmental > Aquatic > Marine > Epipelagic | place: Germany:Helgoland, sampling site Kabeltonne... | reverse complement strand
GAGACGGGGCTCTGGCCTATGCCGCCGCGTTCACCATCCCCAATACCAAGCAGACTGCATTGGTGGTTGGTTTCCCCGAGCAAAACGGTCTGGTGCTGATGGCGGACAAACAGCCCTGAGTCACTGTTGAAGCCGCCTTGGCTGACGCATAGCGCAGCCAAGGTGTAGACCAAAGTGTTTTATGTTCCACCCCGTGTTTACCCCGGCCATGCCGGGGTCTTTTTGCTGGAATAAAAGCCTGCGTCGGTGAGAACAGGACGTTGTTAATTCGCAACCGTATGGGGGGATTGGGTGTGAGCATTCGCAGCCATTGTGCTCAATACCCCGTCATCTCCAGATAGCCCAGCCCTGTTGCATCCCCCTCCACAGTCACAGCGCCTTCCCAGTAATCGAAGCGCCCCGTCATGGCCTGATTGGGCTGGCGCGCCTTAATGCGGAGCTTTAGATCTCCGGCCTTAAGCTGCCACTCGACGGGATAGTCTTGCCCCTTGGGGCCGCGCCAGGTTTTGCCCGGGGTGAGGACGATGGATTCGGGGGAGAGCACCCGACTGCTGCCATCGCGCTCGATCAGGATGCCGTAACGGTTTTCGGGATTGGCGCGGCCCGCCTTGGTGCGCAGGCGAAACAGCATCAGCTCGCGGCCATCGCTTAATTGCAGCGAGAACCAGTCCCAGCCTGACTGCCAGTCGGCCAGTACCGAGCTGCTCCACTCGTGATCAAACCAGCCCTGACCCGTGACCTTGCGCGCCTCGCCATCGAGGGTCAAAGTGCCGGTGAGCGTCAAGCGTGGGTAGGAGTAGTAAAACGAGGCGTTGCCTGGACTCTTCTCGCTGTAACCCTGTATGCCCTGCAAGACCACAGGCTTGGCGGCATCGACCTTGAGGTTCAGCTCGCCAATCTTGCTCTGCACCTTGAGGGTGGCGGGAAAGAGTGGCTTCCCTTGTGAGGCAAGCACCCATTCCCTGAGCCAGTACTCGCCGCCGCTGGCCCCCGCGAGTCCCGGCCCCTGGCGGCTGGTGCGCTCATCCTGTTGGTGGCTGCCTTTGCCGAGGTCAGTGATGGCAAACTGGGCCAGCCAGAGCTGGGGAGTGAGCCAGGGGTTGTCCGTTTTTATCTGCTGTTCAATACCCTGGCGAAACAGGGTCCACTGCATGCCATATTCGCGCCCCTGCTCATCCTTGAGGTTGCCAGTGAGATACCACCACTCGGAGCGGTAGTCGGGGTGGGCAGCGTGATCAGCGGGCAGCGTGATGGATTGGCCCGGAAGGGCCTTTTTGAACTGATCGCTGTGGCCACCGAGGATGGTGCCCAGATCGTTGGCCCAGGCCGCCCCGCCATACAGGGTGCAGGTGAGCAGCAGTAGCCAGACATTGCGTTTTTTCATACCACTTTCCTTGCGGCAAACCAGGATGCGAGCGCCGCGCACACAGGGGCCAGCAACAGGGCCGTGACGGCATGCAAGGGGGCGGCCTCGAAGGCGAGACGCCAGCCAAAGGCGCGGGGGTTGACCACCTCGATCAGCACCCAGGCCAGCCCATAGCCTACCGGCAGCGCCAGCAGCGCAGTGAGCAGCCCGAGGCCAGCACCTTGCCACACCAGCAGGCGGCGACAATGACGCGGGCTCAATCCCAGACTCTGCAAGGTCTGCAACTCGCTGCGCCTTGCCAGCCCCAGCACCATGAAGGCCGAGCCGATGCCGACGAAGGCGATGCCCAGGATCAGCAGTTTAAGCAACTCGGTCACCACAAAGGTCTGGTCGAACACCTTGAGGGCGGCGGCGTGAATGGCAGGGGCCGCCAGCAGGTTGACCCCTTCGCCAAAACGGGTGCGCAGGCTGTCGGCCAGCTGTTCCGGCGTTTTGCTAAAGAGGGCGAGGGATTGCACTGGGCCATCTTCGAAGGCGTGCAGAACTTGCCCCTTGTCGCTGCCGTAATCCTGATAGACGCCGGTGACGGTGAGCTCCCTTGGGCCCTGTTCGCTGGTGATGCTGAGCGTCTGGCCCACTCTGACCCCGAGCCGTACCGTCAGGGGTTCGCTTGCCAGCACCTCGTCTGGGGTCGCGGGCCAGCGACCGGCCAGCAGGGGATAGGCCTCCTTGAGGGGCGGGATAAAATCCATCTGTGCCCACTCTATGGGTTGTCCCTGCCAGCGGGCGGGCTGCACAGAACGCCGCGAGGCTTGAGCCACGGCGGGGTTGTCGAGAATGGCATCCAGGGTGGCCTGGTTCAGTATGCCCCTGCTGCCCGCCGCGCCCTTGGGGGCGGTGACATAGAGATCGGCGGCCAGACGCTGGTCCAGCCAGATCTCCACGCTCGAGCGAAAGCTCGATACCATGACCCCTATGCCGATGGCTGCGGCGATGGCCAGTTGCAGTGCCATGACGGCGATGGCGGTGCGATCCAGATGATATTGGGTCTCGGCTACCGCCAGTTGGGCGGTCAGGCTGCTGCGCCCGTGCTGGCGACCCATGCGCTGGCGTAACTGACCCAGCACCCAGCGCAGGGCATCCGGCAGCCAGAGCGCCATGGCCAGCAGCCAGCCGCCGGCGATAAACAGGGCACCCGGCAGCCCTGTCCGGGGCAGGGCGAGGCAAAGGGCGCACAGCAGCAGTATGGCGATGGCGAGCAGGCGCCGACGCCACGGATGGGTGGCGGGGCGGCTGTTGCCCTCACGAAGCGCAAGGGGGGATTGGCGCAGCAGTTGCCACCAGCCGGGCAGGTTGGCGGCAAGCGTCCCGCCAAGGCCAATCAGCAGTGCCTTGAACAGGCTGATGGGGGAGAGGCGCAGCAGGTCGATGGGATTGGGGCCATAAAGGTCGGCCAGCGCCTGGGTCAGTTGTCCCATGAGGGTGAGGGCCAGGAGGCTGCCGAGCACCAGTCCGAGCAGGGTGCCCAGAGTGGCGAGAAGGAGCAGCTCCAGCACCAGCCAGTGCAGTACCCGGCGAGGCGGCAGCCCCAGAATGATCAGCTGGGCCAGCAGGGGGCGACGCACGCTCTGTACAAAGCGCTGGGCGTTGAACACCAGAAACAGTCCCACCGCCATGGCGAGCAGAGAGAGGGCGGTGAGGTTGAGCGCCAGCGCATCGCCGAGCTGGCTGGCATCGAGCGCCGGGCTGATGGGCTCGAGCCAGAGCGGCTGATGGGGGAGATAGGCTTGCAGAGTCGCTTGCAGGGCGCGGGCTTCGGCGTCACTTAGCTTGAAGACGATGCGATCCAGCCTTCCCGCCTTGCCCAGCATGTGTTGGGCCAGACCTATGTCGGTCACCAGCAGCCGCTCCATGGGCACGGCACCGGGCTCGAAGGTGCCCGCCAGAGTGAGGATCAGCGGGCGATCACTCTCGCCACCGCCGCCCAGCACAAAGGTGCGGGACTGCCCCGGCAGCCAGCCTAGCCGTTTGGCCTCCGGCGTCGCCAGCCAGACGCTGTCTGCTTGGCTCAGGGAAAAAGAGGGGGCTTCTTTACTCGCGCTGGCAAACAGCTGGCTCAGGGGGCCGGGGTTGAAGAGATCCATCCCCAGCAACTGGACGCTGCGACCCTGCTCATCTTTGAGCCAGGCGTGCAGCTGCGGCATGGCATTGAGGCTTGGTTGGCTGCGCACCAGTTTGACGTAAAGCTGCTCATCCAGGCCACCGCTCGGGGCCAGTCGATAGTTGGCATCTCCCGCCAGCTGGGTGCGGGCGGCGACGAAGTTGGTGCTGGCGCTGTGGTTGAGCAGATCAATGGCCACCACCAGCGAGACCCCCAGCATGAGCCCGGTCAGACTCATCAGCAGCAGCCAGGGATGCCAGCGATAGAGGCGCAGCAGCGCCTTCAGCGGCAGCATAAGGCGGCCTCGCGATCACGGCTGGCCTCACTCATGGTGCGCCCCCTTGAGCTCAATCAGCTGGCCCCCTTCGAGGCGCAACACTCTGTCTGCCAAGGCGCCATAGGCGGGGTTGTGGCTCACCAGCAAGAGCCCGGCGCCGGTTTCACGCACCGCCTCCATCATCAGTGCCATCACCTGCTCGGCGTTGTGCTCATCGAGGCTCCCCGTGGGTTCGTCGGCCAACAGCCAGCTGGGCTTGTGAATGAGGGCGCGGGCCAGGGCCACCCGTTGGCGCTGGCCGCCGGAAAGTTGCTCCGGCCAGGCGTGGCGCTTGTGGACGAGATCGAGCCTTTTCAGCAAATCGTCAATCTCTGTCTCACGGCGTGGCAGGCCGTTGATCGAAAGGGGCAGGCAGAGGTTCTCCTCCACTGTCAGGGTCGGCAGCAAGTTGAAATCCTGATAGACGATGCCAAAATGCCGGCCGCGCAGGCGGGCTCGTTCATCCGGGGATTGGGTGTCGAGCCGGGTTTCCCCCAGCCAGATCTCACCCTCATCCGGGGGTATGAGTCCAGCGATCAGGTTGAGCAGGGTCGACTTGCCACAGCCGCTCTGCCCCAGTAGCAGGGTGATCTCGCCAGCGGCCAGGGTGAGGTCCAGACTGTGGAACAGCGGCAGGCGTTCGCTGCCGTTATCAAAGCTCTTGCAGAGGTTGCGCAGGGTCAGCATGGGATAACCGCTTGATGGTCAATGGCTTTCATCATGCCATCTAGGCTACCACGGCCGGGAATGATCAACACGCCTTGCAACTGATCAAGAGCGCCAGTTAGTGATCCCCCCAGCAAAAGAGGTGAGGATCCTCGCTGGATCCCGCTTGGCAGAGGTGGTTAGAATAGGAGCTTCCATGGGTCACAGGATGAGCAAGGATGTTACACAAGCAAGTCAGTTTTATCATCGATAGCAAGGGCAACAAGCAGGCTGCCGTCGTCCCCATCGAGATTTATAACGAGCTGATGACCCTTCAAAAGGCGCTCTCCGACAACAAGCCCGGGGAGCGCGAGCTCTACCACTTCAACGGTAAGGGTGCCGAAGCTCACGGTTATCCGGTAGGCAAGCGGCAAAATCCCGGCTTCATGGTGCTGGCGGGATCCACCGCCAATGGCGAGGATGCGGCCTCCCTGCGTGAAGCCGTGATCGAACTGCGCCAGGAGCTGCTGGGCAAGGGGATCCTCACCCCTCGCAGTGAAGGGGGGTTTGTGTTCACCGCCGATCAGCTGTTCAACAGCCCGAGCCTGGCCGCCAGTCTGGTGGCGGGCAACAACCGCAGTGGCCTGGATGCCTGGCAAAACAGCGCTGGCTACACCCTCAAACTGTCGGGCTTTGGCAAGAAGTAAGGGTTTGGGTCCGGCCGCACATTAATTGATAATTCATTGACCTGGATGAACTTTTGTTTTCATCCAGGTGCTAGCATCACAGCCAGATGGTTCCAAAAGGAAGAGGCCCATGTCTGTGCTCACCCGCTTTGCCGTATTGCTGTCCCTGTTCATCTCTCCTGCCCAGGCCAGTAGCGGCCCCATTCCGTTAACCCTGTCCACTATCGGCCTGTTTTGCGTGGGCCTGTTCGTATTGGCCTATGCGCTGGTGATGGCCGAAGAGTATTTGCAACTGCGCAAGTCAAAACCCGTGCTGGTGGCCGCTGGCGTGATCTGGATCCTGATCGGGATTGCCTACGCGCAAAATGGCATGAGCCCGGCCGCAGAGCAGGCATTTCGCCACACCCTGCTCGAATATGCCGAGTTGATGCTGTTTCTGCTGGTGGCGATGACCTACATCAACGCCATGGAAGACAGAAATCTGTTCGATGCGCTCAGAGCCTGGCTTATCCGGTCCGGCTTTCAGTTGCGAACCCTGTTCTGGCTGACGGGGGGGCTGGCATTTTGCATCTCGCCGGTGGCCGACAACCTCACCACTGCACTCTTGATGTGCGCCGTTGTGCTGAAAGTCGCCAACGGGGATCGACGCTTCATCAATCTTGCCTGCATCAATATCGTGATCGCGGCCAATGCCGGTGGCGCCTTCAGTCCCTTTGGCGACATCACCACCCTGATGGTGTGGCAGGCTGGCAAGGTGCAATTTGGCCAGTTTTTCGCCCTGTTCATTCCGTCCCTGCTCAATTTCCTGGTGCCAGCCCTGCTGATGAGTCTGATGGTGCCTCGTCATGTGCCCGATGCCGCCAGTGAGGATGTCGATTTGAAGCGGGGGGCCAGGCGCATAGTGCTGCTGTTCCTGCTGACCATCACCACGGCTGTGCTCTGCCACAGTTTTCTGCATCTGCCCCCTGTGCTCGGCATGATGCTGGGTCTGGGATACCTGCAATTTTTCGGCTTCTATCTGCGCAAGTCACTGCCGCACTCCCTGGCGCGCAAGCGGGCACTCTATGAGCGCACCGGGGATCACGAACGGCTGCGTCGTCTCGGCTCCATAGTGCCATTTGATGTCTTCAACAAGGTGGCCAAGGCGGAGTGGGACACACTGCTGTTCTTCTATGGCGTCGTGATGTGCGTGGGGGGCCTGGGGTTCATGGGCTATCTGGAGCTGGTGTCGCACTTGCTGTATGACGGTGGCAACCCGACGATGGCGAACATCTTTATCGGTTTGCTCTCCTCCGTTATCGACAATATTCCTGTGATGTTTGCCGTGTTGTCGATGAACCCGGACATGGCGCTGGGTCAGTGGCTGCTGGTGACCCTGACCGCCGGTGTGGGGGGCAGTCTGCTTTCCATCGGCTCTGCGGCCGGGGTCGCCTTGATGGGGCAGGCGCACGGCATGTATACCTTCTTTAGCCATCTCAAATGGTTACCGGCCATCCTGCTCGGCTATCTGGTGAGCATAGGTGCGCATCTCTGGCTCAACAGTGCCATGTTCTGATACACACGGGGCGGCTGGCCCGATCCGAGGCAAGAGTCGATTGTCCCAAGCCGACTCTTGATACGAAAAAGCCCTGTCATGCAGACAGGGCTTTTTCAGGATCAGAGTGAGGTGCAGATAATCAGGCCACAGCAGATCGCTTGCCGGTCAGCAGCCAGTAACTGATGGCCGAACCAAAGCCGCAGCCGGCGATGGCGATGGCCATGGGCAGCGGGGATTGCGGTGGGTCGAGGTTGACCAGGATGCCGACCACGGCGCCGATGCCAAAACGCAGAGTGCCGGCCAGCGCGGAGGCCGTGCCCGCCGATTGGGGGAAGTGCCCCATCAGGCCCGTCATGGCGTTGGCCCCCACCAGACTGATGTGACCGACGAACAGCACCACGGGGATGACGATGCCCCACAGGCCGCCGGTCTGGCTCCAGGCGTTGTAGATGAGCAGGGCGCCGGCACAAGGCAGCATCAGCAGCCCGTATTGCAGCATGCGCTCGGCGCCCACCCCTTTCACCAACCGGCTGTTGACGAAGGTGACCAGCATCATCAGCAGGATATTGAGGCCGAACAACCAGCCGTAGTGCTCGGTCGGCACCTTGAAATACTCGATGTAGACGTAAGGAGATGCGCTGATAAAGGCAAACATGCCGGAGCTCGACAGGGATCCGCACAGCACATAACCCATGGCCCCGCGATGGGAGAGCACACTCCAGTAGTTCTTCAGGATCTGGCCCAGCTTGAGCGGTTGTCTGTGCTCAGGCTTCAAGGTCTCCTGAATTTTCCACTGCATCACCACGCAGACCAGCAGGCTGATCCCCACCAGCAGCCAAAAGATCACGCGCCAGTCGCTGTGGGCACTGATGTAGCCGCCGATCACGGGGGCGACCAGCGGTGCCAGTGTCATCACCAGGATGACAAATGACATGGCGCGGGAAAATGCATCCTTTTCAAACAGATCTCGCAGCAGAGCATTGACCACCACCGAGCCCGCCGCCCCGCCTGCCGCTTGCAGCATCCGATAAGCCAGCAGCTCGGGCAGGGAGTCGGCCATGGCGCAGCCCACAGACGCGATGGCAAACATGGTGAGCCCCGCCAGGATGACCGGTTTGCGGCCATAGCTGTCTGCCAGCGGGCCGTAAAACAGCTGGCCGATGGCAAAGCCACCGAGGAAGGCACTGATGGTGAGCTGGGCCCCATCTATGCTGGTGGCCAGATCCCGGGCGATGGCCGGAATAGCGGGCAGGTACATGTCGACCGCCAGCGGGGTCAGGCCCGCCAGAGCGCCAAGCAGGATAAACAGAAAGCGGGGAGAGAGGGGTAAGGGTTGGGGCATAGGATGTCCGATCGTGAGCAAGTTCGCGTGAAATAAGGTAACAGGGGTGAGTCTATCAGTTTTGGCAGACTTGGGCAGGACTATGCCCAAGCCCGCCCCCCGTCACGCTATCACCCCTGTCCGGGTCACACTCTTTTTGGGGTGTTGGCCCCCAGGCAGGCGAGCACCAGCCAGCAGAGCCAGCCGAACAGGGAGAGCCCAATTCCCCACTGCTCTGGCCAGCGTGCCGCCAGCTTGAGAGTGAGGGTGTGCTGACCCGCCGGTATCCAGACCTGCAGCAGTCCTTGCCGGTTTGCACTGACAGCGAGTGCCAGCGAATCATCCAGTCTGGCCTGCCAGCCGGGGTAGTCATATTGGTGCAGTATGAGCTTGGTGGGCTGCTGCGCCTTCACGTCCAGCTCCAGCCATCTGGGTTGCCAGCGAATGATCTTCCACGCAGCACCCGGCTGCTCTGTGGTGACGGGGGGTTGAAACTCCCCTTTCCAGGCGAGCAAGGTCGGAGTGAACTGCTCTCTGGGTACCTGATTGGGGCGATATTCCTGGGCACTGCGCTTGCTGTCGAATTCGCTCTCAATCATGTCCTTGCGCGGTGCCTGGGTGAGAGGGGAGTAAGCCACATAGGCAAGGCTGGAGACGAGCGTGACCAGCAGCAGGCCCCACCAGATCCACTGCCAGGGCCGGTCGACAGGGGTGCCCTGCGCCACTACGGCCACCGTTGCCAGGGCCAGGATCAGGTTGCACCGCCAGGGAAATTGCACCCGTTGCAACGGTGGCAGCAGATGCCAGATGGGCTCGCTCAGGGGCAGCATCATGAGAAAGGAGACTGACCCTATGATCCCCCACATCAATAATTCGGGATGACGTGGCTCCCGGGTCGCAGCCCAGGCGACCAGCAGCAGCCCCATGGTCAGCATGCTTTGCCAGGCCAGGTGGCCGCGAAAGCGCCAGTCACCCCAGCCAGAGGGCAAACGGTCGAGAAAGTTGCGTCTGAAGTCGAACATGCCGCCCCGCATCAACTCCATGGAGATGGCGCCTTGATCCAGCAGGGCGGGCAGCAGCAGGGTCGCAGCCATGACCAGCCCCAGCACTTGGGCCGTTGCCACTAGCTGGATCGGAAACAGGATGCGGGATCGCCAGGCTTGCAGCAGGGCGCGCAGTGTGATCAGCCCCATCATCAGCAGCAGGCTGGGGAGGTGAGAAAACGCCAGCAATGCCAGCGCCAGAGTCAGCAAGGGGAGTCCCTTGCGACTGCGCTGGTTGGCGAGATCTTGTCCCAGCAAGATCAGGGGAGCCCAGACGAAAGCCCAGAATTCGGCTAGGGCAAAGCGGGCATAGAGATCCATGCCCAGATGATAAGGCAAGGCGAGATAGAGCAGGGTGGCGGCCAGGGCCCGCAAGGGGGAGGCAAAACTACGCAGCCAGAGATAGGCAAAGAGGCCGGATAGCAGCAAGGCCAGACTGGCGCTCCAGAGCAAGGGCGTGATGGCGTGATGAAGGGGGGCCTGGGGGCCGGCAAACAGGGCGCTGGCATAGTAGGGCAAGGGGGGATAAAAGAAGAAGGTGGGGCTGCCAAAGCCGCCATTCATGGCCATCAACCAGCGTGGGTAGATCTCCCCCTGCCACAGTTGCTGTGCAAAATAGTGGCCGGAAAGCAGGTGATGAAACAGGTCATGCCCCTGGCTCCCCCCCTGTAACCAGAGTGGCAATAGCAAGGCTCCGCTGGCCAGTATCAGTGCCAGGGGGATGAGAAACCACTCGCTTGATCTCTTCATGGATAGACTCACTTGTCACGGATGCGCAGTGAGTGTAGCCGACCGGGGCACCAGAGCCGTTAGTCAAATGGTCGCCAAAGTGCGTTGCACTGCCAACTAAGGGTAAAAGTAGGCGGGTATCCCGAGCCAGATACCTGGCTCAGCATGAAAGCGAGGTGAAAACCAGTACAGCTGGTTTGGTGTCGGCATGTCGCCGGTGGCGATGGGTCGTCGGCTGAGGCGACAGGCCCCCTGTGCCAGTGCGAGCCTTGCATCCCCCCGATACCAGCCATCGGTGACGGCCAGGGGAGTGGTCTCTCGCAGCAGTCGTACCCCCCACTGAGTCACCAGCGCAGGACACGCTTTCTCTGCCACCCTGGCCGCTTGCACCATGGCAGGTAACGCAGGTGGGGTCAGGGTAACGCAGAGCAGCAAGAGGGCAGCCAGGGTTGTGAGCATGTCACCGCGCCTTGGCAACCAGCCAGCCAGCAGCACGATACCGAGCAGGGTGATGGGCGCCAGATGGCGGGGATTGTCGGGATTCTGGCCAAACAGGGTCCAGAGCAGCAGGACGAGCCAGTAGAGCGTCCAAAGCGGCGAGAGGGCGGTCGCTTGGCCTTTTGCTCTTTGCCAGAGCGGCAGCACCAGCAAGGCTCCGACAGCCAGGGGCCAGAGCGGGGTGAGCTGATCGTTGAAGGTGCGCGCCCAGCTCAGCAGTCGATCGCCGTGGGCCGCCGCCGTGTTGCCCCACAGGGTAAAGTGGCCGTCGGTAAAGCGCCGTCCCTCGCTGAAATAGGCCCAGCCATCGGCCTGCCAGACAAAGAGCAGGCTGGTGAGCCCTACCAGCGCGATGGGGAGCACAAACCTGACGCGCGTTCCCTTCTGCGCCATCCCGAGCCAAAGGGGCAGCAGGGCCAGCACAAAATAGGAGGGGCGCAGGGCCAGCATGAGACCCAGCATGAGGCCTGCCAGCGCCATCTTGCGATACTGCAAGGCCAAGAGAGCCCCGAGCCATGCCGCCAGCGCCGGCCCGTCCGAGAGGCCGGAAAGGGCCAGCGTCGGGGTGAGCGGCAGGGCCAGCACCAGCAGCCAGATGGGGGTGAGCAGGGTAGGGCGATGCCACAGCCTGACCGCCAACAGTGCCGCCAGTGGCGCCAGCAAGCTGGTGCCGAGCAGGCTTGCCCACTGCACAGCGCGGGCCGGATCGTCCACCAGCAGATTGACAAGACGCGCCAGCCAGATAAAGGCGGGGTAGCCCGGAAAGTGGGGGGAGAACTCTAGCACGCTGAAACGTGTTACCCCGCGGGCGAAATTGAGGGCATCGTCGGAATCGAGCGCCACCGGAAAGGCCAGCAGCCAGCCGAGCCAGGCCAGTTGCAGCAGAATGAGCAGCCAAATGATGATTGAGCAGGGGGGAACCCAACGCCGAGATGTTGCCTTTCCCCTCATCCCACCCCTTCTCCCGCAAGGGGAGAACCGGCGTCCGTGTGCATCTATCGGCAGGCCGTGCGTAGGGTGGGTAGAGCGAAGCGAAACCCACCGTTTGTCTCAGCGAGATGGCGCAATGATTGGCAGGTGGTCATCAGAGTTGCGCCAGCACGGCCATCAGCGCTTTTTGTGCCTCGGCGAAGGCGGTCGCGTCGGCAGGCTTGGCCCCCACCCCGAAGACACCCGGGTTGCCGATGGCATCCAGCACCTTGGCCAGCGCCTGTTCGGCCGCCTTGCGATCCCCTTCACTGAGGGAGGGGAGGATCAAGTCGAGGAAGCGCTTGCTCTTGACCACCAGCACCTTGGCGGTCTGGTAGTCGCCAAGATTCTGGCTGGCCCCTTCGAGGCGGCGCTCGATCTCCGCTTTATAGGCGCGGTTGAGCAGGGCGGCGGTGGCGGCAGCATCTTTGGCCTTGATGGCGGCGGCCAACGGCGCTTGCAGATCCACCTTGTGGTGCTGTTCCAGATAGGTCAGCTCGTCGGCAATCTCGCTCAAGGTGGTGCTGGCATCTTTGCCGTCAGTGGCGGCGCCGAGCAGCGCCTCACGGGCGTCGATCAGCGGCTCCTTGCCTGCGGCGGCGTAGGAGTAAGCCTGTACTTGTTCGCTGAGGGTCAGTCCGCTGAGGGCCAACAGCAGGGTGAGGGCAAGTAAACCTGGGCGGATGGTCATCCTGTTCTCCTTACTTATGCCAAGAGGTTATGCCAATGGCGCGGCCCTCAGGCCAGGCTCTGGGTCTCGATCACGGTATTTTCATTGCGGTGGTTAAAGGTGCTGCGGCGTCTGTTTGCCGGTTGAACAGCTTTAATCGCCCTCATGCCACGCTCTGGGTTTCGATCACGGTGTTCTCGTTGCGATGGTTGAAGATGGCGTGGCGTCTGTCCACCCCGTCGATCACCATGTCGGCCGCCATCATCCCCATCTCCATGGCGGTGTCGGTGAAGATGTAGCGGAATGTCCCCTGACGGCCGGTCATGATGAGGTTGCCAATCGGCATCAGCGCCTGAATGGCCGCGTCGCGGCGTGCCTGATAGCCGAGATCCATCAGCGGATAGGCGTACTCGCTGCGCGCTTCGAAGGTCTCATCGCCAAGCTTGGTGGTGTCCACGCCAAGGCTTGCCAGATCGGCGGTGACCCGACCGCGCAAGTCGGCAAGCGGTGCCTGCCAGGTGGCATCCCCCGGATTGCAGGGGATCTCCAGCATCACCGATGTCTGACCTTGGGGCGCCATAAAGGGGCTGCGGCGGCGCGGCTCCTGCAGGCGGGTGGCCAGAATATGGGGGTCGGAGAGGTACTGCCAGGTGTTGTCCGACAGGTTCTCCTGTTTCAGCGGCATATTAACGAAGCGAAGCGACCGGTAGTGTAGATCGCACGGCAAGCCCAGATGCTGGCAGGTGAGCGGCAGCGGCAGGGTGGAGATCACCTGATCAAAATGCTCGCTCTGATCGGCGCCATCTTGTTTCCAGTGAACCTGATTGATCCGGCCATCAGCCTGCTCAAGGCGAGTGATGGTGGCGCCGGTTTTCAGCAGGACCCCCTCTGCCACCAGCCGCTCGCCGAGGGTCGCGAAGATCTGGCCGAAGCCATATTTGGGGTAGCGGTATTTGCGGGCATAGGTGCGTACCGAGAGGCTGCCGTTGCGCCTTGGCAGCAGGCGGCGCGCCACGTCTTTGAGATCGATCAGGCTGATGCGCTGGCCGGCCCAGTCGGCGGAGAGTTGGTCCGGGTTGATACCCCACAGCTTACCGGTGTAGCCCTCGAAGAACTGGCGGTAGAGCGTGCGGCCGAAGTGACTCTGGATCCACTCGGCAAAGCTCGCTTTGGCAAAATCATCCGGCTTCTTGCTAAAAGGCAACAACAGCAAGTCTTTCACCGCACCGGCCATGAGGGCGAGCGGCGCCGTCTTGAGCAGGTTGGGCAGGTTCAAGGGGTAGTCATAGGTGCGCCCGCCAAAGCGGATCACGCTCTTGCGCTCGGCGTGGAGCAGGTCGTCACCCATCAGCTCGTCGATAAAGGCGAGCAGCTCGGGGTTCTTGGTGATAAAGCGGTGGCCGCCGTAGTCGAAGCGATACTCGCCATCGCGCCCCTTGAAGGTCTGGGTGGCGCACATGCCGCCGACGACCGGCTCCTGCTCGAACAGGGTGACCGCAAAACCGGCGCGGCGCAGGCGCCAGGCGGCCATCAAACCGGCGGGGCCGGCGCCCAGCACCGCAATTTTCTGCTTGTTGTTATCGCTCATGACCTATTCCGAAACTGCTTGATAGATAAGGGAACCGTGCCAAGGCGCGGTCCCCGAATGATATTGTCACCGCAGGGGGTGAGGACTCAGCCCTTGCTGGGCGCGGCGCTCACTTGCGGGCGATAGCTGCGCTGCCAGAGGGTGACGAAAATTGCCAGATAGAGGGCCCAGGTCAGCAGCTGCAGGCCGGCCGGTGAGGCATTGTAGCCAAACAGGGCGCGCAGGAAGGTACCAAATACCCCCTGATCGTCGAGAATGTGGCTGATGTTGAATACCGGCGTGGTCCAGAAGGTGATGATGTCCGCTGCCTGCAACATGTTGACGGCAGAGGAGAGCAAGCCGGCGGCTATGATGATGATCAGCAGCCCGGTCCAGCGGAAGAAGGGGGCCAGCGCCACCTTGCGGGTGGAGCGCAGCAGCCCCCACACCAGCGCGATGGAGACCAGCAGTCCCGCCAGCGCGCCAATCAAGCCGGATTGCAGATCCACCCCTTGCCCGGAGTAGAGCAGGGCGGAGAAGAACAGCACGGTTTCAAACCCTTCGCGCATCACAGCCAGGAAGGCGAGCAGCACCAGACCAAACAGGTTGCCGCCATCGATGGCGGCATCGATGCGCGCCGTCATGGCTCCCACCTGGGATTTGGCCTGCTTTTGCATCCAGATCGCCATATAGGTGAGCACCAGAGTGGCGAAAATGAGGATCCCCGCCATCAAGAGGTGGTTGTAGCGCTCGCTCTCGAACTGGCTCACCACCACCTGGAACAGGAAGGCG
>Ga0115550_1002032_pt1 | contig 14430 bp, 11 predicted proteins | sample COGITO_mtgs_1005_FD_87177 | JGI IMG/M metagenome (GOLD analysis project Ga0115550, IMG submission 87177) | Pelagic marine microbial communities from North Sea - COGITO_mtgs_100511 | ecosystem: Environmental > Aquatic > Marine > Epipelagic | place: Germany:Helgoland, sampling site Kabeltonne... | reverse complement strand
TCGACCTGGTGAGCGCGATACGCTCCCCCCTCGGGCATGTAACCCGCTTTGACTACGACGAATTTGGTAACCTGCTGCGGGAGATTTCTCCAGCCGGACGGATGGTCGAGTTTGACTACCTGAATGACACCGGGCTGGTGACTCGCTTTGTGGACGGTAGCGGCCACGCCTGGCACTACGAGTATGATGACCAGCAGCGGTTGTGCGCAGTCACTGACCCGCTTGGGCGCAGCAGGCAATGGCGCTTTGATGAGGCGGGCAACCCCGACAGACTGACCGGCCCGGATGCCAGCGAAGTGCATTTTAGCTGGAACCGTCATGGGCTGCTGACGGCGGTGAGCGACCAAAGTGGCAAGGTGCAAACGCGCCTGCAGTATGACCACCGCCAGCGTCTGTTAAGCCAGACTGATGCTGAGGGGCGCACCGAGCAGTGGCGCTATGATGGCCAGGACCGGGTTGCCCAGTGGCAACGTGCCGACGGTGCTCGCTATCAGTTAGGCTATCGCCGCCCCAGCTGGCAACTGCCAGAGCAGCTCAAACGGCCTGATGAGGTAGAAGAGCAGCGGCATTACGACCGCCACAAAAACCTGACCGACTATGTCGATGGCAATGGTCAGCACTGGCGCCAACGCTTCGGTGCCTTTGACCTGCTCCTGGAGCGCACCGACGCCAGTGGCCGCAGTTGGCGCTATCAATACGACCGCGATACCCAACAGCTGATAAAGGTCACTGGGCCAGACCAGCAGGTGTGGCAGTGGTGGCTCGATAACGATGGCCGGGTGGTGCGCGAGCAAGACATGGCGGGCACCCTCACCCACTACCGCTATGACGAAGATGGTCACTGCATCGAAGTCCGCAATGGCGAAGGTCAGGCTCGTCACTTCCTGTTTGATGGCCGGGGTTTGCTGCTACGAGAAACCAGTGACGATGACACCATTCATTATCACTACGACGGTGCTGGCAGGCTACTGGAAGTGTCATCCAACTCCAGCCATTTGTGCTTTGAATATGACACCCGCGACCGGGTTGTACGTGAAGAGCAAAACGGCGCCACCATCAGTCGCAGCTATGATGAGCAGGCCCACACCCTGACCCGAACCTTGAGCTGGTCTGAGGGGCACAAAGAGAATAAGGAAGACGAACCGGCCCTACTGACCACCACCTTTACCGTCAACAACGTCGGCGAATTGACCCGTGTTGGCTTGCCAGATGGGGCCGAGCTGACCCTGGGTCACGACCTGGCTGGCCGGGAGGCGCAGCGTCAGGGCGGTACTTTTGGTCTGAAGCAAGAGTATGACGCACTGGGCCAGCTCACTCGCGCCCAAAGCGGTCAATTGCAAGAGGGGCGCCTGCTGGCGGGGCTCACCCGCGAGTACGGTTATGACCGTGCTGGCAACCTGATTGGCGAGCGGCGCGGGCGCGAAGCACAGGGCTATCGGCTCGATGCCTGTGGCCGGGTGCTGGAGACCCTCAGCCTGCATCCCAACTCCGGCCGTCAGCGGGAGGCGCAATTTAGCTACACCCGTCAGGGCTTGCCATTAACCGACGGCGAGCACACCCAATGGCAGCAAGGGCGGGTCAGCCAGCGGGGGGATACCCACTACGACTATGACAAGGCGGGCAGGCTTATCAGCAAACGCCAGCTGCGTCCGGGCTTTCGGCCCGAACAGTGGCACTACCGCTGGGACAGTCGTAACCAGCTGAGGGTAGTCACCACCCCTGACGGGCATAACTGGTTTTACCGCTACGACCCGTTTGGCCGGCGCATCAGCAAGCGCTGTGAACAGGCAGGCGAAGAGGTGCGTTACCTGTGGGATGGCGACCAGATAGCCGAGGTCCGTCATTTCAAGCAAGGCACACTGCAACAGCGCCGCCACTGGGTCTGGCGTGGCTGGGAATTGCTGGTGCAGCAGCGTCAACAGATTCAAGCACAACTTGATCTCCAAGCTTACGCCCCAACGGCCTACATCGAGCAAGGCCAGCAAGCCGCCGCTGAAAGCTGGCAGACTGACTTTGCGGTCAGCCAGCAAAATGGCGAACTGCTGGGGCTATATAACCCGCAGGGAGAGCTGCACTGGCAACCGGCGAAAGCCTCGCTGTGGGGCCAGCGGTTAAGCAACCATGCCGATAACCGTGACCCCGGTCTGGCATTTGCGGGCCAACTGCGTGACGATGAGAGCGGACTCTGCTATAACCGTTTTCGGTACTACGACCCGCAAGGGGCCTGTTATATCTCCCCCGACCCGATAGGGATGCTGGGTGGGGAGAATAACTACGGCTATGTGTCCAATCCAGTGAACTTGATTGACCCGTATGGGTTAGCTGGGTGTCCTATGCGAGAAGTTAATGGGACAAAAATATTTGGCAAAGGTCAGAAAGATGGAACACTTGGACACGATCAATTTTCCGAGGCGATTGCCAACAAACTGGCTATGAGTGGAAAATTCAAGGCTGTTTATTTGAATCGCTCGTATAATTTCGCGAATGGGAAAGGCATTTCAGGTAGGCGCCCTGACATTATGGCTGTTGATGTAAATGGGAAAGTCCATGCTATAGAATTAGCATCCAAGACGGATATGGGTAAAAAACTACCTACACTTACTAGTCGTAATGATACAGCAATGAGAAACCTGTCATTAAGTAAGCAAGGGGAGGTGATTGTTTTTGAACACGCATACAATGCTCAAAATATAAAATTAACATTGGATAGCTTAATTTCAGGAATATAGGGGAGAGTATGTATTCTGGACTCGTTGCATACAATACAGACAATATTGACCCAAAGGCGGCATTTGAATTAAGTGTGAAATTCTTTGCGTATATAAAAATGCCTATTAGTGGTGCGGGCTATTATAGTTTATTAAAGCGTGGGGATCATCTAGGCGATCATGAGATCGTGGATATATCACTTTCTGATTTAAAAATAAAAATAAAAAATAACGAGGTTACTGCATTCAGAATGTATTCAGAAAGAAAGGGTGTGCAACCATGGCTTGCATCTTTTGGATACATGACTAAAGAGTTTGGCGGTTTCAACTATATTGATGCGCAATATGAAAACACCTCAGGAGAACTAGATGTCGCGAATAAAATTTTAATTGCTTTGTCTGATAACCCTCCATGCTCATATGGCATTGCATATTTTTCAGACAAAATTACCAATGCATTTTACTACGCTACTGGTGATAATATGGTTAATATTTATGCGTATGAAAGTTCATCACTATTTAAAAGAGAATGCCTGGGTAGATTTGAAGGTAGGGAGCGTTATAAAAAAACCATGTTAAGGATGGTATATCCCATTAACGTGATTAATCAAAGTCACCTTGAAATTTGTGTTGGTGGCGTGGAGTTAAAACAATGGATATCAAACAATGCAAAGCATGGGAGCCTTGAAGAGTTAAATAATGGATTGTGGTTGTGGGTAGTGTCAGATAATGACCTCGATTATATAAATGAATGTCTCGGTGAGGCTGGGGTTTTGCTCTCTTGGAAGCCTTTCACCATTAAAAAGTCATCTAAGAAGTTACCGTAGGTGATGCTTTCAATCAGTTGAAGTGATGCTTGTCGATGAAGGCGCCGATGACTTTCAACAAGTGGGTCGCACCTTCATCATGAGTAACTTGCCCTCGTTTTAAATGCTCATTACTCCGAGCTTCGGATGTCTTTCCGCAAACATTGGGCTTTTAAGTACTATGTTCGCCCCATTCTAGAGGCTTATTTCGATTCTTGGGCACAGCTATCCCATGCCCGTATCATCTGGTCCACTCGAAACAGGTTCGCCAGCGTGAACAACATCGCCAGTTGGTTATCGTTCTTCCAGAGTCCTTTGTACCGTGCTTTCACAAAACCAAACTGACGTTTGATGAGCCGGAATGGGTGTTCCACCTTGGCGCGGACGCTGGATTTGAGCTTCTCAAAGATAATCACCGACTTGTTTTTACGAGGATGTTTTTTTAAGTTCCTTGAGCTTGCCAGGGCGCATGGCAATCGCCCACTCAACCTTCACATCGGCCAGTTCTTCACGGTTTTCTGCCCCCTGATATCCTGCGTCAGCGAACACAAACGCTTCCTTACCATGGAGCAGATTACCGACCTGATTGAGGTCGTGCTCGTTGGCTGACGTGGTCTCCAGACTATGAGTCTGGCCACTCGTGGCATCGACGCCGATATGAGCCTTCATGCCGAAATACCACTGATTGCCTTTCTTGGTCTGATGCATCTCGGGGTCACGCTCTCCACGCTTGTTTTTGGTGGAGTTGGGGGCTTCGATGATGGTGGCATCGACCAGCGAGCCTTGCTTCATCATGATGCCAGCGTCGGAAAGCCACTGGTTGACGGATTCAAAGAGCTGGCGGGCCAGTTGATGCTGCTCCAGCAGATGACGGAAGTTCATGATGGTAGTGCGGTCAGGGATGGCCTAGTCCAGGGAGAGTTTGGCAAACAGACGCATCGAGGCAATCTCGTAGAGAGCATCTTCCATGGCGCCGTCGCTGAGGTTGTACCACTGCTGCATGCAGTGAATGCGCAACATGGTATCGAGTGGGTAGGGACGACGCCCGTTACCTGCCTTGGGATAAACGGGTTCGATGACCTCCAGCATCCTTGACCATGGGAGCAAAGCGTCCATGCGGGCCAAGAATATCTCTTTGCGGGTTTTGCGGCGTGTACCATTGAACTCGCTATCCGCGAAGGTGAGCTGGTGACTCATGCTGAACCTCATCACTGATGCCTAGTGGGGCTCATGATCTCGCGTCAGGGACTTGTTCGCACCTTCCTTAATCCTCCAGGAATGTAGAAGATTTCTATGTATGTATTAAATAACATTTTAGTCCCCCCTAGCCTCCCTAATGAATCTGGGATGGGGGAAGTTTGGCCTTCTATAGATGAACGTTTTAGTTTTCCTAAGGACTACATTGAATTTATTAATGTCTATGGTACAGGAAGAATTGCCGATTTTATGGTGATATTTAATCCATTTTCTAAAAATCAGGATATTAATTTCTTTGAGCAGAAAAAAATAATTATTGATGACCTCGGTTATCTTAACAATGAAGACCCTGAGTATTTTAAATACAATCTATATCCAGATATAAATGGTCTTTTGCCAATAGGAGTGACAGATAATGGTGATTATATTTTTTTGGGTTGTTTCTGACCTGGAAAATTGTAATGAATGGGGTACGACAATAATTGCATCTAGATCGCCAGATGTAGAATTTTTTGATGAAAATATAACGTCTTTGTTGGCCGGATTGTTATCAATAAAAATAATATCAGGATCATTACCTAAAAGTTTTCCTCTTAAAAAAATTACCTTTGAGAAAATGTAGATGATGACTCTAATCAGTTGAGCTTGTGCCTTTCGATAAAGGCGAGACAAGTTTCTCAGGCTAGTCGCTTGGGACTCGTTCAAAATTTCATGTCGTTATACTCGAGCTGTACACATTGCTCCGTCTTAACCGATCGAGGGCATAACTAATCTCTGATTGAATGGCAATACATCCACCCTGACAATATTATCTATTCAGATGATTTCGCCATAAGTAGCAAGATAAATTGCTAAAGATGACGGTAGAGTTATCTCTATTAAGTCCATTCTCCTTTGAGATGTTAATATTTAATTACACCGGTGGTTTTTTATGCAAAATAACTATCTAAACACACTACTTATATCTCTCACTCTGTTTTCTGCGCTTGTTAAAAGTGAGGAGCCTCAGTGGTTGGAAGGTGTGTATGTCAATGAAGATCATGACGCGCTAGCAAAATCGTTGACCTTTTGTAAGGCGGGGATGGCTCTTTATGATTTTATTAATGCAGGGTATGTTGTTGAAGGGGAAGGGAATGATAGGGTTATTACACTCTATTCCAACGGAGCATTTAAACTAAAGGTTGCAGAAAATGGAAAAATTTTGATGCCTGATGATGATTTCACAAAACAGTGGCTGACAAACAGTCGTCTTAAACTCGACGCAACACAACAGTATGAATGTAAACCTGGCTTCTGATTATCCTTGCACTGTTTGTACAGATCTCGTTATATCCTGAATCGTGAATTGCTAGGGAAGGAACCGTATCAGCTTTGTGCCAATCAGGTAGCCGTATAGCATATCTAGTGCCCCATCCGTCACTTTTTCACTCTGCGAAGATTTTCCCCATGACACATAAAGTCTTATGGCTAACGCTGGCAATCAGTATGCTTGCCGCCTGTACGTCCACTGCATCACTCACTGACGCCGAGTTATCCCAAGCAGCAAAGCAGGGGGATGGCCGAGCCCAATATGAACTCGCCAAACGCCTGGCCAGCCAACCCGATTACCCCAATGCCATGCACTGGATGCAGCAGGCTGCGGGGCAGTCCGGGTCATTGGCTGCCGATCAAAAAATCCGCGCCAACGCCGCATGGCAGGTAGGTGACTGGTATCAGGCCGGGCTCGGTGAGCCCAAAAATCCTGCGCTCGCTACACAGTGGTGGCAGCGCTCGGCACGTCTTGGCAACACCAATGCCAGCTATCGGCTGGGGCTGATGTGTCAGGAGCTGCATCGAGGCAAACTTGTTAGTGAATGTCTCGATTGGTTTGAGCAGGCTGCCAAACGGGATCATACCGGGGCGCAGTTGATCCTGGCCAAGTGGTACAGCCAACAACCGGGTGCAGATGCGGATGCCATCAAGTGGCTCGAGAAGGCTGCGAAGCTTGGTAACCGCGATGCCCAGTACCTGCTGGGTGAGCGTTATGAGCAAGGCCGAGGGGTAGCCAAACGGCCAGACCTTGCTCAACGCTGGAACGACAAGGCTGCGGCTCAGCAGCAACCTGATGCTTTGTTGTTGCAAGCTAAACAAGCCGCACCTGCCGATGCTTTCACGGCCTATCAACGAGCAGCCAATGCAGGCTCTGCTGAGGCAGAGCTCTGGCTAGGGATGGCGTATCTGGCGGGGGAACAGGTATCTGCCGACCCAGCCTTGGGACGTTACTGGCTGGAGTTGGCAGCCGGACACGGTTCCCACGAAGCCGAGTACCAACTGAGCTTGCAGCAGGTAGACCAGGAGCAGCAGATCCACTGGTTAACTCGGGCTGCTGACGGTGGCGTCACCAAGGCATGGTTTGATCTGGCGCAATTGCAGCAGGATCAAGGGGCGCTGGAACAAGCGAAGGCCAGCTATGCGAAGGCTGCCCAGCAAGGACACACGGCAGCGCAGTACGCCTACGGCGAAATGCTGCGTCTGGGCCAAGGTGGCAAAGAGGATTACGCACAAGCTCTCAAGCAGTATCGTCTGGCGGCCCAGCAAGGTGACCGCATGGCCCAATACCGGATGGGGACACTACGTGAGGAAGGTCTGGGGGCGCCGCGCAACCGAGTACATGCCTACGCCTGGTTGTCTATGGCCGCCACCGAAGGGATGACCGAAGCAGTACAGGCTCGTGACGAGCTGGAGGCTGCGATGACCAAACCGGAAGTAAAACAGGCTCAAAAGCTGTCGGAGCACTGGTTTAGCAAGATCCCATCATCGGTCCGAAAAAGCTAAAAAGAAACAGAGGGGAAGGCACTACAGAGTTGCAGTTTCTTCCATCAATGTTGGGTGTTGGCACCCGATTGCTCGATCTACTTTAAGGTATCTGTGCAGTTGGTAGAACAGCGTACTATTCACTCTCATTTATTGATGCTTATGATGGGACCTGGTGGCAAAGAAGTGAGCTCTTTGCCCTTGGTTTAGTCTCAGATTGGGCTCATCTCATGAGGTTGCTGAGCGTGGCTTCGATTGAAGTGAGCAATCAGACTGGGTGCCTTTGGCTGGTTTGAACCGGTACATGAACAGTTAATCCGTATGTCGCTGGTTCAAGTCCAGCAGGAGGAGCCAAAACAAAAGCCCAGCAGCAATGCTGGGCTTTTTCTTTGCCTGTTTTTTACGGCCATAACTGTGCTCGTCTCGCTATCAATCCCCATGGTCAGCCAACAGATGGTTTGCCGGTGCCGGATCATGGTGTCGTGCTCATCATGCTCGCTATAGTGCTCACATCTTCGGATATGTGTAGCTGTAATTCCGCTCCCGGTAACGGGGTGGGGACGAGGGTGGAGGAGAAGAACTATGGGGATCCCCCAAGACAAGGCCGAGCTGCTGCTCGCCATCGACACGAATTTTGGCAAGCTGCTCAAGGCGTTGCAGGCCGTACCTGAGAGCCGGGTGCAGGAGCTGGTGATGGAGGGGCACAGCAAGGGCACCTCCATGAGCGTGGCCAATCTGGTGGCCTACCTCATCGGCTGGAATGAGCTGGCGATCAAGTGGATAGAGCGGGATACGGCGGGCTTGCCGGTAGATTTTCCCGAGACGGGCTTTAAGTGGAACGAGCTGGGCAGGCTGGCCCAAAAGTTCTATCGGGATTATGAGGGGCTGGCCTATCCGGCACTGCTGGCCCGGCTGATGGCGGCCAGGGCCCGCATCGTCGAGCTGATCGTGACGCGCGGTGACGATGAGCTGTATGGTCGCCCCTGGTATGAGCAGTGGACCCTGGGGCGGATGATCCAGTTCAATACCGCCTCTCCCTACCACAATGCCAACGGGCGATTGCGCAAGTGGTTGAAGGGGAACTGTATTCGGGTATGAATGTTCCCGGTGTTGCAGGTGGCGATGCTGGCTGAAGTGGCCCGTATTCTTTCGCTGACTTGCCCCGGTTGTTATACTCCCGCCCCTCAATTCTCCCGGGTGCCGGGTTTATCTTCCCCCAGGCGTGAGGCGGCTTGCCATGCTGCCTTGTCTGGCAAACGGGTGTTTCCTCCTGAGTTCAGTCGCCAGTTCGGCGGGCTGTTCATCCGGTGTCACGAGTTCAATAACAAAAACAACGATTCACACAGAGACAGTCATCAGGATTGGTATGGAAAATCAAGCAGTTAAAGATTCGCATGCAACGCAAACCTCCCTTCGCCGCTGGCTGGAGCCGGTACTGGTACTGGCCATTCTGGGCAGCCTGTTCGGTTACCTCGGCAGCCTGATGGGGCTCTCCGCCCTGGTCAACACCCTGTTCAATACGGCCCATCAGCTGCTGCTCAATACTGTGCTCTTCATCATGGGGATTACAGTGCTATCCGGGGCGCTGAGCCAGCTGCTCAGCGAGTTCGGAGTGATCCGCCTGCTGGAGGTGCTGCTGGCGCCACTGATGAAGCCCATCTTCCGTCTGCCGGGCCGCACCGCCCTGGCGGCTCTGATGACGTTCTTTTCCGACAACCCGGCGGTGATCAGCCTCGCCAAAGACAGTCGCTTTCGCAAGGGCTTCACCCCCTGGCAACTGGTGTCTCTGACCAACTTCGGGACGGCTTTTGGCATGGGGCTGATCGTGGTGACCTTCATGGCCACCCTGCAACTGCCGAGCGGCGAATCCACTGCCAGTGCGGCCTTGATAGGTCTGCTCGGCGCCCTCATCGGCTCAGTGGTCTCGACCCGGCTGATGCAGCGCATGATCAGGCCGCTGGTGGGGGAGACCCTGATTGATGACGAAGTGGTGAGCGTGGGCGCCAAGCCCGGGCTGAGTCAGGAAGCGGCTCTCACCTGGCTCCGGGTGCTCAATGCCCTGCTCGATGGTGGCAAGTCCGGGGTGGAGCTCGGCATGGCGGTGATCCCGGGTGTGCTCATCATCAGTACCTTCGTCATGTTGCTGACCTTTGGCCCTGGAGACAAGGGTTATACCGGCGAGGCCTTCCAGGGGGCGGCGCTGCTGCCCGTGCTGGCGGCCAAGGTGGGCTGGCTGTTCGAGATGCTGTTCGGTTTTACCCATGCCGAGCTGGTGGCCTTCCCCGTAACTTCGCTGGGAGCGGTCGGGGCCGCCATGTCGCTGGTGCCTCCTTTCATCGGCAAGGGTTGGATCACCGGCAACGAGGTGGCGGTATTCACCGCCATGGGCATGTGCTGGAGCGGCTTTCTGAGTACTCACACCGCCATGCTGGATGCGCTCGGTTATCGCCATCTCACCTCCCGCGCCATAGTGGCTCATACCATAGGTGGCCTCTGCGCCGGTGTGGCGGCCCATCAGCTCTACCTGCTGCTGGGCTGAGTCGGGTTCAGATAACAAAAGAGGCCCTTCGGGGCCTCTTTGCATTGCTCGTTGCGATCACGCGGACAGCATCGAGACGGCCAGCCTGGCTTGTGATCACTCGACATGGCCTATGACAGTTTGTTCTATCACTGCTCCGGGCATCATCTGTTGTATGCCTTCAATCAGCTTGTTCCCGGCTGCTTGCAAAGCTTCCAGGGGCATTTCGGGCAAGCTCTCCAGAATGAACCACATCATGCTCGACTCCACACTGAGCCTGGTTCTGACACCCTGTCTCCAGTTCCAGCGTCGGCACGTCACCCCCTTGTCATCCCGCCATACCACTTCACCGGATTCTGGAGATTCATGAGCCACTTCGCTGCCTTTCATTGTGTCGAATAGCTCGCTGCCATCGGCAACTACCAACCTTGGCATCCCTTCATAGGTAGTCAGGTTTTCGCCCCCGACCGGTATGGCGTACTCAATGCTGATGGCGTTATAGAGGTCAACGACAGGATCGATACTCGGCAGGCTGCCATCACGGGCAAGCCGTTTTCTCAGGGCTTCGGCGGAGCAGGGAGTGCGCTGTGGTTTGGCGCCAAACTTTCTAAAGAGGTCCGCCCAGGCAGAGAGGTGTGCATCGGCCCAGGGGGCATCTTCTCTGGCCATGGCAAGGGAGGCTTGTTCCAGAGCCCGCGTCCCCACAGCGGGGTCTGCAATGGCAGCCGCCTGGACAGTGATACTCAAGGCCCGGAATCCGGGAGCCATATCGGTCACTTCAGGGGTGATTAACGGCTTGAACAACGGCATAGCGACTCCAGGGGATTCATTGATAGAGACGACATTTGATGTCTCGATGGCGCATGGCATCAGCCACATCAAACTCAATTTGAGAGCCATCTTGCTTGGGCGATGGCAATAAGAAAATTTACAAAATCTTAAGGCCAATAAGGATTTGGAATGACGAGCAGCCCGTCAGTGAACGACTGGCATGGGATCTCGATCCAGAAGGAAGCTCTGCCTTTTCGTTGATCTCTCGCGAAATGGGATGAGCCGCTCAGGAGCGCTATCTCTGATGTTGCTGAACAACATCAACAACAAGGGCGCCGAGGCGCCCGTTTGCTTGAGTGTCAGACTGACGACATTACAGATTGCCCGGTTTGGGAATGGGGATGCCGAGCAACAAGTTATCCATCATGCCGACCATGCGGCCCAGCTCGGGTTTGGTGATGGTGTCATTGGCCCCCAGCTGCAATGCCTTCTGGCGGTTGTCATCACTCATCAGCGACGAGAACATTATGATGGGGGTGGTCTTGAAGGCGGGGGTGTCCCGCAGCCGTTTGAGTAGATGCATGCCATCCATTCGGGGCATCTCGACGTCTGTGATGATGCCGCTGACAAACTCGGACACAGGTATCTTCTCCTCCTGTGACAGGCGGTCAAACTCCGTCAGCATCTCCAGCCCTTCTCCCCCGTCCTTGGCCGTCACCACGTTGTAGCCAGCGGTGCGCAACGTTGTCTCTATCATCTTGCGGATGAAGGCCGAGTCGTCGACCACCAGAACGCTCTTGGCCTGACGCAGTGCCATCATGCGATCGTCGATGATGACCTTGCGATCCTGGGTCACATCGTATTTCTCCATGCTGAGCTCTGGGTTGATGTCGGCGATGATCTTCTCGAAGTCGAGGATCATGATGAGGTTGCCATCGCGCCTGACCACGGCGACCACGCAGTCATTCTCGCCCGCTTCCAGAAACTGGCTGGGGGATTCAACATCCTCCCAAGAGACTCTATGGATCCTGCTGACACTGTCGATGAGAAAACCGTTCGCCATCTTGTTGAAGTCGGTGACGATAACCACTTTGTTGCTGTTGTCCGGGTTGGTGCGGATCCCGAGCCAACCCGCCAGATCCACCAGGGGGATCAGCCGTTCACGCAGCGAGAATACCCCGACCATGTGGCGCTGGGCATTGGGGTAGTCGGTAGTTTCCGGTACCCGGATCACCTCGCGCACCTTGGCGACGTTGATACCGTAATAGGCAATCTTCTCCCTGCCATCGGGCAGATGCTTCTTGAGATGAAACTCGATGATTTCGAGCTCGTTGGTCCCGCTCTCGGTCAGGATGGATTTACGCTCTTCCCCGTTTTTGGACATCATGGCGACTCTCGTGCTTCTGGTTGCGCTGGCAGCACCGGCTGCGGTTTTCCCTCAGTATAGGAATGGATCCGTCCACACCGGAGAGATCCACACAACATAACCCTCATAACTGCTTGATCCCGCAAGTAGGAAGGCACGTAACAGCTTAACAGGGAAACAAAGATGCGATGGAGAAGACCATCACACTCACCACAAACAGGAGCGGAGCATGGCAGAGGCTGTGGTTGTGATAGGGGCAGGGGGCGGAATCGGGCAGGCTCTGGTGGCGCACTGGCTGGCGGCAGGAGCCAATCCAGTCATTGCGGTCAGCCGACAGCAAGCTCCCGTCGGGTTTGATGATCCTCGCTTGCATTGGCTGCCCTGCGATTACAGCGACCAGCAGATGAGCCACTGCGTCAGCCATATTGCCGGACTGGCACCTGGTTTGCGCCATCTGGTGATCTGCAATGGGGTCTTGCATCAGGGGGAGATCAAGCCGGAAAAACGGTTGGAAGCGCTCAATGTCGAGGCCATGACCCGCCTCTACCAGACCAATGCCTTGCTGCCGCTGCGCTGGATCAACCAGCTGCTCCCGCTGTTTGGCACCTCACCCTGCACCCTGGCGGTGCTCAGTGCCCGGGTCGGCAGCATTGGCGACAACCGCGCTGGTGGTTGGTATGGCTATCGTGCTGCTAAAGCCGCTCTCAATATGTTGCTCAAGTGCGCGTCCATCGAACTCGCCCGGCGTGCCCCGGGCGTCAAGCTGCTGGCGTTTCATCCGGGCACTGTGGATACCCAGCTCTCGCGTCCGTTTCACGCCAATGTGCCGGCCGGCAGCTTGCAGACGCCAGAGCAGGTAGCTCACCATCTGGTGAGTTTGATGGCGCGATTGGTGCCTGACGGCGAACTCAGCTATCTCGACTGGCAGGGCAAGACTATCGAGTGGTAGGGGCATCCAGCATGCGAGCCAGCAGGGTCCGCAGCGCCTTTATGATGGCTGGCTTGCCCGCCAGTTGCAGCCTGGCAGCCAGTCGACCCCAGTCCGCGTATTGCCAGATGGTGGCGATCAGCAGCTGGCATTCGCTTGGCGTCAGGGAGGCCAGTCGTGGCAGATTGCCTGTCAGCCAGCGCTGTAGAGTGGATTGGCACAGCTCGAACGGCTTGTGGTGATGGGCGAAGCAGTCAAGCTCATCCTGTTCAAACTCATCCAGCTCAGGCACGGGCAGCTCTTGTCCCTTCACACATTGCCACACCAGTTCGGGATCCAGCTCTTTCAACTCCCCGGCCAGCAGGGTAGGTAGCTGTTGTACGAAGCGCTGGCGCCACAGGTCCAGCTCGGCTTGCCACTCGGGTTTTAACGCCTTGAGCAGCAGGGCGGCATGGCTGCCGCTGGCGGCATCCCGCTGCAAACCGATGCGCAGTGTCACCAGCCCGGCCTTGCGCCAGAAGGGCAACAAGTCGGCGCTGGCCGAGAAAGCGGAGCCGAGATAATCGAGCCCTTCCTCCCGGTAGTAGTCCTCCAGCTGACCGAGCAGTCGTGAGCCGAGCCCGTGGCGATGCAGCGTCGGGTGGATGGCGATGCGCATCACCCTAGCGTAGCTGCGTCCCCCGGCTGTCTTGAAACCAGCGTGGGCAAGCAGGGACTGGGGCAGCAGATGGCCGCGCGGGCGTCGTCGGCCCGCCCAGATAGCCTCGGCGAGTTCGGGGGCGATATTGCCCTCCCGCGCTACCAGCGCGACCCCCAGCAGGCTCTGCGCCTGTTCCAGCAGGTGGATGTCGAGATCCGGACTCTCCAGCAGAGATCTGAGGTCGCTCGGCGTGGTCTGGTAGTGGGCCAGCACCAGCAGGCCGAATACTTGATTCAGCAGTGCCTCATCGGCGGCCAGCGTCCCTTGCCCGATCAGCCGCCAGCTCGGGTTGGTCGGCGGTTGGGGAGCATCTACCTCGGTATTGAGGCCAAGGAGGCGAAACACCAGCGGTTCCAGCGGGTCGCGAGTGCTCCAGCGGATGGGCTCGGCCAGGTGGATCTCCTGCCAATCCGGCGTCTGGCGGTCAAGCACTCGCTTGAAACGCAGGTGAAAGCCGCGTCCCGTCCCCTCGTAGCCGTGTTCCGTGGTGGCGAAGACGATGCGACTGTGGCCGTCCAGCTTGTCCTCCAGCAGCGGCGTAGGGATGGCGGCGGCTTCATCCCCCCGCAACAGCTCGGGTTTCATTGCCTCATCTACCAGTCGATCCGTTGTACAGAACTCTAGGCCCACAAGCTGCTCTTGG
>Ga0115550_1002031_pt1 | contig 14452 bp, 7 predicted proteins | sample COGITO_mtgs_1005_FD_87177 | JGI IMG/M metagenome (GOLD analysis project Ga0115550, IMG submission 87177) | Pelagic marine microbial communities from North Sea - COGITO_mtgs_100511 | ecosystem: Environmental > Aquatic > Marine > Epipelagic | place: Germany:Helgoland, sampling site Kabeltonne... | reverse complement strand
CCTGCACCTAGATTAATAAGTTTGTTGATCTCCGTCTGTTGTTGTAATGTGTTAAATATTTCTGGTGTAAAAAAAATGAATTCAAACCATTGACTTGGAGTCGTCCTTTGCAAAGGTTGGCTCTTGGCGGTGGAATCCTTGAATCGCCACCACTGATAATATACAGCATACTTCCATATACTTCGTAATAGATAAAAAAAATCCGGATCCAAACCAGCATACAATATCTTCGGTGGTGGTATTACTTCTCTTATCATTAGTTCCAGATAAAATTCACAATAAAATAAGTCTTTCATTTCTTGGGAAGTTAATTCTATTATTGACATCATAATACGTTCCGTATTTGGCATTACCTCTTCAACCACATCAGGAGGAGGAGGAGGAAAAGCAGCAGCAGCAGCAGTGACTTCCATCGCGCCAGTACCAGCAGGAGGAAGAGGAGGAGCAGGAGGAAGAGGAGGAGCAGCAGCAGCAGCGATTTCCATCGCGCCAGTACCAGCAGGAGGAAGAGGAGGAGCAGGAGGAGCAGCGATTTCCATCGCGCCAGTACCAGCAGCAGGAGGAAGAGGAGCAGCAGGAGGAAGAGGAGCAGGAAGAGGAGCAGCAGGATTAATAGTTATATACTTTTGTAATAGCGGGTTAATTATTTTTTCAATAAAATCTTTTATTGGTATTCTATAATCTTTTATATCAGGTATACCAAGAAGATACGAGTCATAATTATCTATTAATTCAATTAAAAAATTGCTATCGTCTACGAAACATAATTCTTCTACAATCGCTCGTACTTCACTAATAATATCGAGTGATTTATCACCGCCACTCAGACTCCTTTTGGGTCCAACAAGAGGAAAGACACGAGTGACATCGTCTTGTTTCTCTAATAAATTAGAAATAGTATTGTATATAGTTAGCATTTTTCCGAAAACAAATTCTTTATTTGAAGGAGTTAGATTTATTTTAAAGATTGATTGTTCTAATTCTTCTACAATAAAATTGTTATATTTGTTTGAAATAAGGGACTTTATGGGGTTTATGGGGGTTATTGTTGTTGGTACTGTTCTTTTAAACTCGTTTTGTTCTAATGTGTCAAATAATTTGAGACCCCTATCGTTAATGGTCACCATATTAAATTCGGCAGCACTATTATATATCGGTATTCCTAATTCGTCTAAGTTAGTCAAAGTTAATTTGCTTAAACATTTTATCAAATAATTTTTTATAATTTGCCTAAACCATGGTGTTTTATTGATTGCGTCTATTATTACATTTAGTTCTGTAACATTATTATTTGTAATAAAATAATTTATTATCTCAAATAAGGCAATAATGTTTGCGATTGCTGTGGTTTTTGTATTCATGTTATTAGCAAGTAATCTATATTCTAATGTATCGTTTCTTGCTCTGCTATTAGGTTGACCTAACATTCCACGATATTTGTTAAGCTCATTAATAGTATCGTTTTGGTTTGAAAGCGCTTTTATATAGTTGTTCGCATCGTTTACTTTCTTAAATGTTGTATATGCAATTGTTAATGAGGTCCAATTTGAATCTTTTTTAATGTCTTTAATAATTACCATCTTGTCTGCGTTGGTGACGGTGGGGTTATCTAAATCAGTTAATCTACTGGACAGATTGTTTTTATATGTGTCGTTAATGATAAATTCATTATTGTTTTTGATTTCATTCAAAAAATTTGTGAAATTATTTATTATACTATCATGATTTTCAGTCCAATATAAATAGCTATCGTTATCTAAAACACCAGACGAGTATGGTATTGTATATAATTTTGTGGTTGGATTCATAATAACAGATTTTCCTGAATTTACTAATCGTATAAAAAATGGACGTTCCGAAACTAAATATATAACTTTATTTTCAAACTGGTTAATTGTTAAACACTTTTCAATAAATAATCCTGTTACTAAATGAGAACTATCTCCGGCAAATTTTAGTATTGAACCAACTAAACCAGTACAAAAATTTAATTTGCGTGTCTTTTCTTCGGGTGTCTGTTCTGGATTCGTATTAGGAACTCCATTAAGAACATTGGTGACAATGTTCTCGACTAGAGTAACTGAACCATTTTTTTTTTCAGATTTACACCCATCGCCTCCTCTAGGAATACTACAATAATTTTCTAATTGCGATATTGTAGATGTAGGTGACCCGGAATGTGATGTTGCAGGGGACCCTATACGGGATGTTGTAGGGGATGTTGTAGGGGATGTTGTAGGGGATGTAGCTAATTTTTTAAAACTTTTCCCAAGTAATAAACATAATGTTTGTTGTGATGTAATATAAGGTGAACTTTGGGTAATTGTAGACAAATTACATTCAGGGTCTTTAAAGTCGTCATTAATAATGTTAATCGAGTTTTTTCGAAAATAATTACACATAAATGCTCCAATACTATTTTTGTTAATTTCCCGTGAACCAATAGTTGCTGAAATCGGTTCTATAATTTGTATAGTTTCAAAATATATGTTTCTTAAAGCGTTACTTGTTGTCGTTCCAAATTTTAAAACTTTCTCACATAAAATTTGTCTAGTATTATGATTAATATATTGATCATTTGTCATGGCAAAGTTACAATAATTTATCAAACGTTGCCATATGAAATTTAGACAAACCAATGAAATTCCATCGATAAACATTTTTTTTCCCTGTATATCCACATTCTTGATATATTCTTTATAAAAATTTAAAAACACTGGATAAGATAGCGGCAATGGTGCTGCTGCTGCTGCTGGTAGTACTGATGGTGCTGCTGCTGGTAGTACTGATGGTTCTGCTGCTGGTAGTACTGATGGTTCTGCTGGTGCTACAAAATTTTCCCAAATTTTTATGATATTAGCTGATAAAGCATTGGTACCATTACTTTCTATATAATTACTTTTTATATAATTATAAAACCCAAGTTGTCCCATTATTGTATAAAACATGAGTAAATCGCAATTAAACACTGCTGTGAAATCAAAATGCGTATATTTTGTAATATCATTTAGATTTGTTGAACTTGGAAAAAGATTACAATATCCCCCAATATTAATTAACCCATCTACATTTTGCAGAACAGTTAACCCAGCAACATTTTGCTTTAAATACTTTAAATTTGCATCATGTGAATGACCAGCTTGATCAAAAAACATTGAATTAAAACTGGGAATAACTGCCAAATTATTATCAGTTCCATTGGTAAATACATCTCTTAAAAAAATGTTCTTAAAATCTTTAAATAACAAGCCATAAAGATCATTTTTTTTAACAGGGATACCACTTCCTTTTAACAAATTTATTAAGTCGTCATTATTAAGCATATCGTCTTCTAATGAAGCTGGTTTATTTTTTATGACAGGACATATTTCGTCATGTAATGTATCATACGTAAATGCAGATAATTGATTATATTTATTCCCAGAGTTTAATTTTATTAAATTTTCTACACCAACACCACCGATTGTAAAATTACAAAATGAGTTATATTGATCAGTTACAGTATCATCATTATCCTCGACAATAGGACCACTCATTATATATTATATACATATTTCTTATTTCTTCTTATTTATTATTTATTATTTATTATTTATTATTTCTTATTTCTTATTTCTTATTTATCTCACGTTCATCGGATTCATTAAAATTGTCAATTATTTGGTCTAAATTATCAGGATGTTTATCTCTGTATGCTTTCATTGAATAGTCTAAACTAGTGCGTAGTTGTCTGAATATTTCTTGATTAACTGATTTTATTTTTTTATCTTCTTTTTTTACCGGAATTCCCATATAATCCTTTAAAACAAGCATAAAGTCACAATTAAATTCTTTTAATTTTTCTCGTGCTTCATGTTCTGTATAATTAGTTTGGCTCATTACCTTTTGTAAATGCTTATTCAAGTCGTCATTGCTAAAAAAACTTATACCGTCGCTCATATATAATTACCTTAAATGTTTTTTAAATCATATTAAACGAATCTTTATATAGTATATTATCTATAGCGAATGACAACAATGAATAACCTGGAAAAAATGATTCAACTTGCCACAATTGAACATATGTATTCTATGTTAGATAAATTGACTAATAAACAAAATAATCCAAATAATACAAATAATCCAAATATTATTGACCCAAATATTGTTAAAGATAATCTTATATATAAAACAGATATGCGAATTTTAAATAATCATATAGATATTCTAGTGAAAGAAAATACACATGCTATGGAAACTATTATGAACCTTTCTATAAGGGTTGGTATTTTGGAAAACACATTGGTAAATGTTAAAAGTGATACAAGTAACAATAGTAAATATCTATGTCAGCAAATTCGGGGGCAACAGGTTTTAACAAGCTATCCTGGGTTTTTTACCCAACAAATTGGAAATACAGAAGAGCCTCATATTAAACTGAAGATTGAAGAAAAAAATGAACAAGAGGAAGAACAGGAACAAGAGGAAGTAAAAGTAGGAACAGATGAACAAGAGGAAGAACAGGAAGATGAACAAGAGGAAGAACAGGAAGAAGAACAAGAGGAAGAACAGGAAGAAGAACAAGAGGAAGTAAAAGTAGAAGAGGATGAACAAGAGGAAGTAAAAGTAGAAGAGGAGGAGGAAGAACAGGAGGAGGAAGAAGAGGAGGAAGAAGAGGAGGAAGAAGAGGAGGAAGAAGAGGAGGAAGAAGTAGGAACAGAGGAGGAAGAAGAAGTAGGAACAGAAGAGGAGGAAGAAGAAGTAGGAACAGAAGAGGAGGAAGAAGAAGAAGAAGAAGAAGAAGAAGAAGAAGAGGAAGAAGAAGAAGAGGAAGAAGAAGAAGAGGAAGAAGAAGAAGAGGTATTTGAGATTGAGATTGACGATAATACATATTTTGTAACAAACGAAGAAAATAGTGTATTGTATGAAAAAGATGAAGACGGTGACGTTGGAAATAAAGTTGGAATAATTAAGGATGGCGAAGCTATTTTTAATTAAACATTTTTCTTATTATACCTCAATTATATAATGTTACTTGTGAATACCGATAACAAAAGACGAAATTATCATTATAATACATATGATTAAATATATTATTTTTAACAACAATTTAAAAACAATTTAAAAACAATTTAAAAATAAAATAATATAAATGATAATACAGATTGGTTGTGCGTTACTATTATTATATAATATATTCAGTACAGATTTAAATGAATTTAATACAGAATATGAGTACATCGATGAACAGTATTATGCTTATCAGGTATATTATAATATATTATTAACCATAATTGTGATAAAGACAAACAAATTAAAAGCATTTTTAGAGCCCAATATGTTGACTATTGGATACAATTCAATTTACTATTACAGTAAGTGTCAGATTATATTTAATAATTGCAAATCTGTTATAGTGACTCCGGTTATAAATTGTTTAAAAAGATTTAAATTTACGAACGACATATTATTTGTAGAAATACCAATAATCCAATTTTATAATAATGGAAATGAAAAATATAAGAGGGTGTATAATGGGGTTGTCGACAAGGCAATAACGGAAATATTATTGGAAACCGATTTAGTAATTTTAAGCGATAAAAACAACGAAACTGATTGTATGAATAAAATTCATTTTACAGTATATCCTGAAAAAATAGAATATATTGTATCAAATATAAAATTTATCTCGTTGGTGCTGGAGTATAATACAAAACTATATACAATTGATCTAAAAACTGAAAATTATAATCATTATATTATAAATAACATATTGAACGTTAGTTTTTTTAAATATTATTTAATTAATATATTAAGTGAAAAAATAGATAAAGAAGAGGAAACTGATTTTAATTATAAGTTAACTTTAATAGATCATAATGTAGATATATTTGAATTAACTTCTAACCAGTATTTAGTTATAAAAGAGAACGGTTATGAAATAGAAGAAGAACAAAAAGAAGAAGAACAAAAAGAAGAAGAACTAAAAGAAGAAGAACTAAAAGAAGAAGAACAAAAAGAAGAAGAAGAAGAAGAAGAAGAAGTCGATTCAGATAACTCATATGACAATATTAAATTAAATTAACTTATAACTATAATAAATCTATTTAAAAAAATTGACTTATTATAGTTATAATGGAACCCTCGTATATTGATTCAAATATGGATACCACCAGTAACAATGAAAACAATACCGTTTTTCATAAAATCAAAAATAATTGGAATTTATGGGCACATTTGCCCCAGGATCCAGACTGGACTGTTAAAAGTTATAAAAATATATCTAAATTTAAACATATAGAAGAAGTTATAGGTGTTACCGAAATGCTTCCAGAAGGATTAGTAAAAAACGCAATGTTATTTGTTATGAAAGACGGTATTACTCCTATGTGGGAAGACCCAAAGAATAGAAATGGAGGTTGTTTCTCTTATAAAGTTTCTAATAAAAATGTGGTAGATGTTTGGAGAGATTTGTCCTATGTCCTAATAGGAGAAACTATTAGCAATAATTCGTCTTTTGTGAATAGCGTCACTGGGATTACAATTTCGCCGAAAAAGAATTTCTGTATTGTTAAAATATGGATGACAAATTGTGACCATCAAAACCCACACGTCGTTACACAAGATGTCAGTAATTTGACACCTCAAGGATGCTTATTTAAGAAGCATACACCAGAGTTTTAGATATTTACACCAGAGTTTTAGATATTTACACCAGAGTTTTAGATATTTACACCAGAGTTTTAGATATGTATATAAATATATTTATATAAATATAGTTATTTAAATATAAATATAGTTAATTACTTAATAATAATGGAGATTAACATTTCTGAAAAAACACCAACAATATGTTTGAATATGATTGTTAAGGACGAGTCTCATATAATTAGACACACGTTAGAATTGTTATGTAACAAAATACATTTTTCGTATTGGGTCATTTGCGATACAGGCTCAACTGATAATACAAAACAAATAATTGTTGATTTTTTCGCCGAAAAGGAAATCGACGGCGAACTTCATTCACATGTCTGGAAAGATTTTGCTCATAATAGAACATTAGCATTAAATGAAGCGTTTAATAAAACAGACTTATTGTTTGTATTTGACGCTGATGACGAAATTCATGGAGATATTAAAATGCCGAGAAGCGTTGATTTCGATGGATATTTATTAAATTTTGGTGCTTCTTATGTAATTGCATACCAACGAATATTGCTAATCAATAATAGAATACATTGGGGGTATAAATCAGTTGTTCATGAATATATATATTGTTTGAACCAAACTTGTAAGACTACTGTATTAGATGGAGATTATTATGTATTTTCTGGAAGAACTGGTAATAGATCAAAAGACCCAAATAAATATTTAAAAGATGCAGAAATTCTTAAAGACGCGTATTATGAAGCAAAAAAAATAAACGATGCTCTCTATTTAAGATATGGATTTTACTGTGCGAATAGTTATAGGGATTTTGGAGATTCTGTGGAAGCAATTAAGTGGTATAAAGTCGTTTTACAAAACGATAACCCTAATCAAGAAAAATATATAAGCTGTCTTCAAATATTTAATATATATGACAAAATTGGAGAAAAAGAGTCGGGATTTTTTTATTTGGTAGAATCGTTTAGATATGACATTGAAAGATATGAATGTATTCAAATACTTATTCAATATTATAGTGTTACTGGAAATCCGTTTACGGCATATCAATATTATAATATTTTTAAAGATTATTATGAAACAAAATATTTGTCTGTAAATTTAATTTTGGAACATAAAATATTTATTGAACCTGCATCAGCAAATATATTAATACCATTTTATATGATTTTAGTAGCGAATGAAGTTAAAGAAACATACCCAGAGGCGAATAATACCATTGCAAAAATGTACGAAATCATATTTACAAAAAAATACCCAATGGTAAACGACCATGTTACTGGAAGTTTATTAACCAATTTACCGTTGTTTTTCAATATATGTATGGAACGTGTGCCTGATTTTTTAATTTTATTTCAATCTTATATAACATTTTTAGAAAAAATGAATTATTCGCTGTATAAATACGAGTTTTTAAAACAATATCAAAGATATGGCATAAAAATAAAGGACCTTACTGCAATTAATACAACACCGAAGTTTGATAAAGACAGTTGTAAAAATAGTAAAAATATTTTGTTTTTCTCTGGGTTTATGGATATTCCGTGGAATTACACATATTCCCTAAAACATGCATTAGGAGGCTCGGAAACAGCTCTCGCTAATCTAGCTAAAGAATTTCCAAAAACATATAATATTTATATTTGCGGACAAGTAACCGACGAAAAAATAGATAATGTATCGTATGTTAGTTTAAATAACATCAAGGAACTTGTAAATACTATTCCGTTTTATAATGTAATTGTTTCGAGAAACATTGTGTTTTATGAGATGTTTCCTGAAACATCTTTTTACCAGTCTTTTATATGGGGACACGACACCCGTTTGACATGCTTAGGTTCTAACGCGGATATGGATACAATTTCAATACTAACAAAATGGGATACAAAAATAACTGGCTGTATTTGTCAAACTGAATGGCACAAAAATGTATTTACTAATTTATATCCATTATTAAAAGATAAAATCCATGTTATCAATAATGGGATAACAACTGAACTATTTATAAATCCTTGTATAAATCCTTGTATAAATCCTTGTATAAATCCTTGTATAAAAAAACAGAATAGATTTATATATTCTTCTCGTTCAGAACGTGGTCTAGACACGGTTCTTAAATTATGGCCTGAAATTATAAACAATTTACCGGACGCTGAACTGATGATATCCAGTTATTGTCTATTTCCCAATAATGAATATGATAAAAATTTACAGAGTATAATAAATCAACATATAAGTATAACCCACCTTGGGAAATTAAGTAAAAGTCAATTATATGAGTTAATGTCAACTTCAGAATATTGGCTATACCCTAGTAATTGGACGGAAACATCATGTATAACCGCAATGGAAATGTTAATGAGCGAAGTTATTTGTTTATATTATCCACTTGCTGGACTAACAGATACAATGAACAATCATGGTTTACAAATTAAAGATGGAAATGAAATAGAAACGATAATGAATTTGACCGCTGAAAAAAAGACACTATTGAGAGAAAAAGGAAAAGAATATGCATTAACATGTTCTTGGAAAAATAGAGTAGTTGAATGGTCAACTATATTAGGACTAAATCAAAAGAAGTGGATATTTTATACATCCTCAGAACATGGGTTTGAAAACAAAACGATTCAACAATATATTGATAATTTAAACAATGTTTATAAAGATTATTGTATTTGTTTAACGAGCGATAAAGAGTTAATATTTGCAACATCTCCTGAAAAATTAACATTTATACAGTCAGATTACGGAGACGTGATACATAAATTACCAAATACTAAGTTAAGTTTATTAAATTTAGAGCCATTAAATATTCCTGTTAGATTAGACTTTATTTATAAATGTTTTGAATTATTTCCTAATCTTGAATATTATGATTATAGTAAAAGTAATTTCAAAATATTAGAGGAAAATAATATTTACATTGAATCCAAAACGTATTTGCCGTATAAATGTAGCGAAACAGAGCTTAATTTATTAACCAGTTTAAATAAACATACTAAAAAAGAATTCGATTTTGGTATTATAACTGGAACAAAAGGTTATATTGTTGAGCGAAGAAATAACATAATTAATTTTTTAAAGGAACATAATTTTTCAGTAATTGTAATCAGCGGTTGGGAACACGATAGAGATATAGAACTGGCAAAGTGTAAAATAATTTTAAATATACATGGATTTTGGCACATTGCTTCAAACATATTTGAACATATACGATGCGATCGCTTATTAGAATCCGGATTTAATATTTTATCTGAAACGAGTTATAAATTAGATAAAGAATTTGTTAGCAAATATCCTAATCTTAAACAAATAGAATATAGTGATTTTTTCAATATTGATGTTATTAATGAATATTACAATAATAACTTAGGTACTCTAGAACATGATAAATATGTATTGAATGTATTACAGAATACTAGTAAACGAATTAATATACCCGACGAACGTATATATTTTTTAGAAAAATTAAGTAAGGAATTTTATCCAGATAATATGATGATTTATGATATTGGTTCTAATGTATTACATTGGACACAACAAGCTAGTAAAATTTGGAAAAATAGTACAATTTATTTATTTGATGGTATGACAGAAACAAAATTATTTTATGATGATTATAACAAACAACATAATACAAATTATCAGTACAATATAGGTATATTGTGTGATGAAGATTATAAAAGAATAAGTTTTTATCAAAATGATGAAATCCATTCAGGAAATTCTTATTATAAGGAAATTGGGCATAAAGATTCGCATATGATTTTTACTGAAAATCACATTAAACATAAGATTGGAATGAAGTTAGAAACTATTGTAAAGAATAAAAATATCAAAATGCCTGATTTAATTAAAATAGATGTTCAAGGAGCTGAATTAGATATATTAAAAGGTTCTATGAGTATTGTTAATAAAGCCAAATTTCTTATTGTAGAATTACAACATACTGAATACAATGAGGGAGCACCTTTATGTAATAAAACACGAGATTTTTTAATAGAACATGGTTGGCAAGTATATGCGGAAAAATTTTGTAACAATGGTCCAGATGCTGATTGGTGCTTTATTAATACTAGATATAATGATATTAATGATCATACTGATTTTAATGATCATAATGTATCTAATTCCAAACAAACCATAAAAAATATATATGATACGTTGTGTGTAAATAAGAACCCATTTGATTATTATTTGAATCCTGTTGATATTTATGAACACTTACCTACTTTATATAAATATGCGTCTGAATGTAATTCTGTTTTAGAATGTGGAGTACGTGCTTCTGTATCATCTTGGGCGTTAACACACGGATTAATAAATAATAATAGTGATAATAAAAAATTAATATTAAATGATATTGAACCATGTGATGTGAGTAAATTACTTGAATATACAAAATCAATTTCTCATTTAAATGTTTCATATGAATGGATAAGTGACTTAGATTTAGATTTGAAAGAAAATGTTGATTTAACATTCATTGATTCTTGGCATGTTGGTGGTCATCTCAAAAAGGAATTGGCAAAATTCAGTAAATTAACTAATAAATATATTATTATGCACGATACTACAATTGATGAATTTACGAGCGAAGCTATAAGAGCTAACTTAACAGAAGAACGAATTAAAGAATTATCTATTTCATCTTCAATGTCTGTTGAGGATGTTAAAATGGGATTATGGACTGCAATAGAAGATTTCTTAGAGAATAATAATGATTGGGTTCTACATGAACGTTTTACAAATAATAATGGACTAACAATATTAAAAAAAGTTTATAATAAACCAAAAATAATAGACTGTTTTATTTTTTATAATGAATTAGATTTATTAATATATCGACTGAATATATTGAATGATGTTGTAGATTATGTTGTATTAGTGGAAGCAACACATACTCATGTCGGTAAAAAAAACCCATTATTTTATCAAGATAATAAACATTTATTTGAAAAATTTAATCATAAAATTATACATATAATTGTTGATGATTTTCCACATAAATATCCCAATATAGATATTAGTAAAGATGAACAATGGATTAATGAAAGGTTTCAACGAAATTGTATTTCACGAGGAATAGATAAATTATCTTTACAAAATAATGATGTTATCACTATTACTGACGCGGATGAAATACCAAATCCTAAAATATTAGAACAAATAAAAAACAAAGAGATTATAGCAGATATAAATATACTTGAAATGGATTTCTACTATTATAATTTAAATTCTAAGATGGACCATTTATGGCATCATTCAAAAATACTATCATTTAAAAAATATAAAGATCTACAATTGGGTTGTGATAAAATTCGGTTTTATAATTGTCCAATCATAAAAAACGCTGGATGGCATTTAAGTTATTTTGGTAATGAAAAATTTATTAAAAATAAATTAGAAAATTTCTCTCATCAAGAATTCAATAAAGTAGAATTCACTGATGAAAAACTAATAAAAGAGAGAATAAACAATGGAAATGATCCTTGCAAGCATTTAAAGAATATTAAAACAATTTGTATGAAAGATAATAAAAACTTACCAATTAATTATGATATCTATTTGAAGAAATTTACAGAACCATATAATTCCTATATACCAGGATGGGGTAAAATGTGTATAATTACTGCTGCAACAGGAAATTATAATGTCAAGTTACCACCAGTAAAAAAACATAATATCGATGCATATGTTTTTGGAGATGCTAACATTACGGTTGTAGAAGGGTGGACACATATAAAGAAATCCTTTTTTGAACATGAAGATAATTTTGTGAAAGCAAAATATTATAAAACTCAGTGGCATAATATTCCAATATTAAATTCATATGATACAGTATTATGGGTTGATAGTATTGTTGACATAATACAAATTCCTAATCCAAAAAATAATGTTGAACCAGAATTAGTGACAATTAATCATCCGTGGAATAGATGGTTACATGATGAGATTAAGGATAGCATTGATGCGCGATATAAAAATTATCAGTCTGGATTACAAAAACAAAGGCAAATATATGAAAATATAAACTGGGTTCCTCATACTTGTTTTATTATAAGTCGTAGAACCCCAAATGTAATAAAAATGAATGATATTTGGTTTGAAGATAATATACAATATAGTCCTCAAGATCAGGTAAGTTTTCCACCTTCTTGTATAAAATCCGGAGTGAATTTTCAACTTTTAGATGGTGGTGATAGATCCGGGATGCCATCACCCTACTTTAAAAAAAACCGACATCCTGTAGATTATGACCAATACAATAAAACATTTTAATAGATGTGCGATATTTAATACTTCAAATAAAAGTATTCATGGACATCCTGAACCTTTACACCTTCCAAAAGATATGTGAAGACAATATATTGCAATATACTATTATTCAAAAAATCAGAACGTAGATAAAGATTTTGAATAATAGTGTAATGAAGAAATTATCACAATACTGGTTATAATATTGAGCATTTATTCTAATAATAATACTTGAAATAGTAGTCCATCGTTTTTGTCTGTTCCAAAGTAATATTGACACATATGATAATTAAATGAATTAAAAATTACTAATCGATTAAATACATTTCCTACTTGATCTACTAACTCCCATTTCGTCATATATTGACTCGATTTGTCAATTATTTCTTTATTTACACCAATTTATAAAACTCAACTAACACAAGATGTTATTTTCTATATCCAATAACATCTTCCAATAACATCTTCCAATAACATCTTCCAATCTACATTTTATCAAAATTATTTTTATTTTAATTTTTACTTGTATTAAGGAAGCGGAAATGGTCTTTGATATTTAGGAATAGCTTGTGGAACCGGCATAATAACATTACCAGTTATAAAAAGATTTGAGCTTTGAATATATTTCAATTCGGGGGTCAACGCCCCAGCAGGATTTACTAAATTATTAGCATTAATACCAAATAAAAAAGATTCTATATCAGCAGGGTTATGAGACAATGTGTTCCAAGGAAGTTGTCCTGGGTTTAAACCATTGCCTGCCAATTTAGTATCATATGCTGTTCCATGTGCTCCATTTTTATAAAGCTGCCATCCTTCAGTTCCTGCATATTGTTTTTGTTCTAATCCATAATTTCCGCATGTATTTTTATTGCGAGTAGATGCCATTTATATATACTTTTAAAAAAAAGTTATATAAATAAATATTTAATTTAATTTAATTATATAATTATATAATTAAATATTTATGTTATGAGTTAAATGTCATACAATAAAAAATAGAATGCCTTAATTCAAGCAATAAATCATTATCGATACTCCCTAGACATAATTGTTGACAAATACATTTATGTGTTATGTGAAAAACAGGTTGACTAAACAATGTTATATTAATAATATGTTTGCAATTATATTTAAGGATCTCTTCCCTTTCGCTTTCTCCTTTTCCTTTTCCTTCCCTTTCGCTTTCTCCTTCTCCTTCTCCTTCTCCTTCTCCTTCTCCTTCTCCTTCTATCAAATCATTGTTATTATTACATCCTTGATAATATAACTCGCTCATTTCGTCAATAATTGATTTAATTCCTGCATTTACACATATATTAGTAATAATAGAATGAATTCCTTCATCAATTTTCTCGTCGAAAATATTTTCAGCATGAAACACAGAACATAACTCGTCTTTGTAAAGTTTATCACATATATCTAAAATGTCCTGTTTCTGGTATTCGTAAGGTGTTTCGTCATCTCTGTCCTTATCATCTCTGTCCTTATCAACTCTGTCCTTATCATCTCTGTCCTTATCATCTCTGTCCTTATCATCTCT
>Ga0115550_1002019_pt1 | contig 14517 bp, 10 predicted proteins | sample COGITO_mtgs_1005_FD_87177 | JGI IMG/M metagenome (GOLD analysis project Ga0115550, IMG submission 87177) | Pelagic marine microbial communities from North Sea - COGITO_mtgs_100511 | ecosystem: Environmental > Aquatic > Marine > Epipelagic | place: Germany:Helgoland, sampling site Kabeltonne... | reverse complement strand
GAGCGTAAGCCATTGACATTAAATGAAATAATACGTTCGGGCAAGGCTATTTCTCTCCATTCTGGCGCAACACTAACAGTTGCTTATTATTGGGTTTTGCAACTATTCGAATCTGGTCAGAAAGAATATAGCCGGCTTCCTGAAGCATGGGGTCAGATTCAGCAATATCTTCTTCTTCCTCATCCTCTTCTTCCTCAGTCTTATTTTTAGCTACTTTTTCTTCGGCTTCCGGCTTGTTGTCTTTGCTGCTGTCATCGGCATCAGCAAGCTTGTCTTCTAGACCTTCTTTAACCTCTTCTTTAGCTTCATCATCGTCTTTATTGGCCGCTTTCCATGCTTCTCGGTCAGCATAGAGTTCGAGACCTTTGCTCTTACGGCGCTGATTTTCCAGCAGCAGCTGCTGATTATCCCATTCGGTCGAGCGCAGGCGGCGCTTCTCAATATTTAAATAGATGGTTTTATCGGCATCCCAGCTATCGCTAAACTCAAGCTGTTTAACCAGATGAACAAAGTCCGGGTCACTGTTAATACGTTGTTGGTGGGCTGTATGCAATAGCGGCACATAATGCTTTACCCCTTCAGAGCGCTTATAGGGCACGGCGTGAATATTATCCCAGGGTAGGGCATTGTCCTTGTGGCTTTCGCCGACTTCTTCTTTATCGTAAAGCGAAGGAAACTCTATATCTGGCAGTACGCCGCGATGTTGGGTGCTATCGCCTGAGACGCGATAAAATTTAGATATTGTCAGCTTGAGCTGGCCGCTGCTAAGGCCGGTAACATCCTGAACCGTACCCTTGCCAAAACTTTGACTGCCAACCACTAAGGCGCGGTCATAGTCCTGAATTGCACCGGCAAAAATCTCCGAGGCAGAGGCGCTAAGGCGATTGATCATAACCAGAAGAGGGCCGTTATAGACTGCTCGAGAAGTGGCGCGCTGATCGCGAGATACCTGCTGATAGGCATTGCGAATCTGTACCACCGGGCCTGAATCTATAAATAGATCAGTAAGCATGGTGGCTTCGTGCAGAGAGCCACCGCCATTGTTGCGCAGATCGAGAATAATCCCATCAACTCGCTCCTCACGTAGTTCCATCAATAGTTTGTAGACATCTCTGGTAGTGCTTTTATATTCCGGGTCGCGCTTGCGATAGGCTTCAAAGTCCATATAGAAGGCAGGGATATCAATCACCCCAAGGCGCATTTCAACCCCATTCTGATTGATATTGATAATTTTGCTCTGGGCAGATTTCTCTTCGAGTTTTACCTTGTCGCGAACAATGGCAATAACCTCTGTGCTATCTGCTGAGTCGCTGGCACCATTAATCAGCTCAAGGCGAACCGTTGAATCCTTGGGCCCGCGTATAAGATCGACCACATCGTCAAGGCGCCAGCCAATCACATCGACCAGTTCTTTATCATCCTGGCCGACACTAATTATTTTATCTTCAGCTTTTAGAAGTCCCTGCAGATCTGCTGGGCCACCGGGAATAATCCGCGCGACCTTTGTATATTCATCTTCAATGGTCAGCTCAGCGCCGATACCCTCAAGGGAGAGCGACATATTGATCTGAAAGTTCTCTGTGGTGCGCGGTGAATAATAGGCTGTATGTGGGTCATAGAGCGAGGCAAGGGCGTTGACATAGAGCTGGAATACGTCCTGACTATCGCGTTGTTGCATCTGCTTTTTTTGGTTGGTGAATCGCTTAATCAGCAATTCTCGGGCTTTAGCGGGCTCTTTATCATTGAGCAGTAAGCGGATCATTGAGTCTTTAATACGCTTGCGCCAGTATTCATCGCGCTGCAGAGGGTTTTCCAGCCAGTCACGCTCTTCACCATCTAATACAATGGTTTCGTCAGCGGTGAAGTCGAACTCGTAGTCGCTTTCGAGTAGCTCGATATTGGCTTGATGCTGGGCAATAGCCTGAGTCCGCAGGCGGTTAAACATAATAAAGCCGGGGTTTACATCACCTCGACGGGCGAGATCGTCGAGCTTGGTCTTCCACTTTGAGAATTCTTCGATATCAGACTGCAGGAAATAGCTTTTAAGCGGGTCGAGCATTTCAATGTAAGTTGTCAGGTAGCGCTCAGAGAGCTCGTCATTAATCTTCTGACCGTGATAATGGCGAGTTGCCAGTCGATCGAGAATTTCACGGAAGAGTGCGGTTTGCTCCGATTGTTTTTCTATTGGCCCTAGTCCGACATCTGTGGATGCGTAGATAGAGCTATATAAAGTAGTGACGCTGATAAAGCTTAAAAGAAGAATGACGATAACGCGCTGCATGGTTAATTTCCTTGTCTGGATGCTTAAGTTTACCAGAAGTGAATATAAGTAATATAGACAACGCAATTCTTCTCAAACTCCTCATTTAGATAGAGTTGGGCTGCTGCTTTTCGAATGCGGTGTTAGCTCTTTTCGAATGCGGTGTTAGCTCTTTTAGAAAGCGAGGTAGGTGAGGCTTATATTATGTCCTCTAATCTCAATTAGTGGACATAGATAGACAGTAGGAAAACAGGCTGTTACAGTGCATAGCAATAAATCCACGGCATCTAGCCGCTATTAATAGCTACTCAGGATATCTGATACCAATGGCCAGCAAGTTTAAAGCGACTCCACTGTTTGATGCTCATAAAGCATTTGTCCGCTTACCTATGGGCATGGCCATGCTCGACGGGTACCCGGATTCAAAACAGTTTATTGAAACACTCTGCGAAACCATTCCCGATGTGCGTCAGGATCTTTTGCATACTCAGGCGTTCCTTAAAAGTTATAGCCGAAAATCTGAAGCGACTTTTCGTGGTTACCGCAATGAAGTTGAGCGCTTATTGCTGTGGGCATGGACTATCGCCAATAAGAGCGTTATCCAGCTTAAGCGGCCAGATCTTGAAGCGTACTTTGATTTTGTCCACAGTCCAGCATCAGCCTGGGTCGGCAGTTCAGTCCAGGATCGCTTTAAAATAATCGGCGGAGAGTCCCGTCAAAATGAAAACTGGCGGCCATTTGCCGTAAGAATCGCCAAGGAAGACCGTAAAGAAGCCTTATCTGAGGGCCTGAGTGTCGAAGTTAGCCGGGACGGGCACCTGCTATCTCATGAGGCGATGAAGATCTGCTATTCAGCAATTTCCTGTTACTACGACTATTTAACGGATGAGGGTTACGCCTTTGGTAATCCAATCCCGGCGATTCGCAAGCAGTCGCCATTCCTTATTAAAGGTGCCACGCAAAAAAATATAAAGCGCCTCTCTGATCTACAGTGGGAATATGTTCTCGATTGCGCACAGAAAGCGGCAGATGACTCGGCTACTCATGAGCGCACGCTATTTGTGATCGCCATGCTTAAAACCCTCTATTTAAGAGTCTCTGAGCTATCTGATAGAACCAATTGGCAGCCAGTGTGGAAGCATTTCTGGCTGGATACGGACGGCAATCGATGGCTTAAGGTGCTGGGTAAAGGCAATAAGATGCGCGATGTTTCAGTGCCAAGTGCCCTTTCTCCCTATATTGATCGCTACCAGAAATACCGCGCATCGATTAGCTCAACATTTGGTGTTAACTCGGCGTTAGTGGCCAAGAACCGCGGTGTTGGCGGTATGACCTCACGCCAGTTGCGACGTATTGTTCAGGAGGCCTTTGATTTGGCTTATGACAAGATGATTACCGAGGGCTTTAAAGATGAGGCCAAGGCGTTGCGGGAAGCCACCACGCACTGGTTGCGTCATACCGGTGCTTCACAGGATATCGCCACCAGACCCTTAAAGCATATGGCTGATGATTTGGGCCATGCCAGCATGGGCACTACGGACCAAGTCTATATTCAATCGGATATGAAAGAACGTGCCAGATCAGGCAAGAAGCGCGATGTTTAGTTATAGCTTCAAATAGTTACAGTAGCTTAGCCTTGTCGCGTAAGACCAGAATCACTTTCTAAATACAGTCTCCATCCAACAGTCAAAGTAGCCTCCCCAGTGCCTAATATAGGTGCTGTTGGACGCCTGTTTCAGTCCTTTTTAGCAAATAATTGTAAGTAATCACTATTCATTCTGATCATAGCTAGATTGCAGTCTATCCACAGCTTGTATAAAACTTTTGATTTTTCGCAATTTATTGAATCATTATTCAATAATATTTGAATAATGATTCAATAAGGTGCTATTCTAGCATCCATTGAAAACCTTATATTTCAGCAATAGCAGGCCTTACAGATGATTTGAAGCTTGCAGAGCTGAAGTTAAAAAACCTATTAGAGTGATGATATGTCGAGCACTAGAAAGTTAACCCCAAGATCTGAGCCAATCCAAAAGCGCGCCCTCGAGCGCAGGGCTAGTATTCTTCAGGTAACCGCCCTACTGCTTGAGGAGGTTGGTCAGGATGACCTGACAACTATTCTGGTCGCCAAGCGCGCAGAGGTCTCTGTGGGCACGCTCTACCACTACTTTCCCAATAAATACGCGATTCTTCATGCTCTCGGTGAGCAGTGGCTTGAGGAGATTGAGATCGCACTGCAGGAGCTGGAGGGCTTTAGAGTTGAATCTCTAAGTCTCAAGCGCTTTGTGGAGAGTTGCGTAGAGCGAATGCTGGCGGCCTATACGGCGCAGCGTGGCCTATTGCCGCTGGTGCAGGCCATGAAAGGGGTTCCGGAATTAAAGGATTTGGATGGTACCTACAACAGCCTGATTATTAGCGCTATGGCGCGAATGTTTGAGCGGGTGGAGGTTGCTGAGCGCCCTGCTGAGCTGTCTAGGCTTGGGCTTGCCTATCATGAGATCAATCATGCAATGCTATTGCTGGTAGTGAATCAGAGTAAAGCTGATAGCCTTAAAACTTTAAATGATCTTAAATATTTAAGTCTATGCCTGCTTGAGCGCGCTAAGAGTCAGTTTTAAGCTGTTCCACAGAGGAGAAAATGCTTTATTAAATCCAGCTATCTTATTGATATATATCGAATTGAAGTCGGGAATTTTCTATCTAGCCTGAGTTCTCATGGTGACAAATTCTTCTGCTGCTGAGGGGTGAATCCCCACAGTGGCATCAAAATGAGCCTTAGTGGCACCGGCTTTAAGCGCAATTCCCAGCCCCTGAATAATCTCTGCGGCATGCTCACCGACCATATGACAGCCAACTACCCTATCGGTCTCTGTATCTACAACCAGTTTCATGGTGATACGGTCTGCGCCGCCACCCAGGGTTTGCAGCATTGGCTTAAAGTCTGAGGTGTAAACCGCTATATCAGCGTACTCAGAGCGCGCCTGCTCTTCACTTAGGCCAACAGTGCCCAGCTCTGGCTGACAGAACACGGCCGTTGGAATATCGCTGTAATCAATTTTCGCACTGCCATCACCATAGAGATGATCTACCAGTACCATAGCTTCCTGAATCGCCACTGGGGTTAACTGAACGCGATCAATCACATCGCCCAATGCGTAAATACTCGGCTCTGCCGTGGAAAAATACTCATCAACCACAATTGAGCCGTTGTCACGCATGACGACAGCAGTCTTTTCCAGGCCCAGATTAGCCGTATTCGCCTGACGGCCGGTGGCATAGAGAACCAGCTCAGTATCCAGTGATGAGCCTGTATGTAGGTCTACAGACAATCCATTAGCGGTTTTATTAATCTCATTGATTTGAGTATTGAGGTGAATATTCACCCCTTTGGCCTGCATACCCTCTTTTACCTTATCGCTCATTTCGCGATCGAAGGACTTAAGTAGCTGTGGGCCACGATAAACTAGATGGGTCTCGACACCCAGACCATTTAAAATACCGGCAAATTCAACCGCGATATAACCGCCTCCGACTACCACGGCGGTTTTGGGTAGCTTATCCAGAGAAAACATCTCGTTAGAGCTAACTGCGTGCTGACTACCGGGAAACTCTGGTATATAAGGCCAACCGCCGGTCGCTATAAGAATATTTTTGGCTTTATAAGTCTCGCCATTAACAGTGACAAGATGAGGCCCTGCAACCGTTGCTCGGCCATCGAAGAGATCGGCACCACTATTGTCGATCAGATTGTTGTAGATGCCATTTAGGCGCTCAATCTCAGCGGTTTTGTTATCCCGCAGTGTCGCCCAGTCGAGACTAGGCGCCCCGGAAATAGTCCAGCCAAAGCCCTTACTGGCGTGAAAGAACTCAGGAAATTGCGAGGCATAGACAAACAGCTTTTTCGGCACACAGCCAACATTCACACAGGTGCCGCCAAGATAGCGATCTTCTGCCACTGCGACTTTTTTGCCTTTGGACGCCGCCATACGGGCAGCGCGCACACCGCCGGAACCGGCGCCAATAACAAATAGATCGTAATCAAATTCAGTGGCCATCTATCCTAGTCCTTTACGTTAAACCAGTTGAGTTTGTTATGCAGGCTGACCACATGGCCAACAATAATCAGGGTTGGCGCTTTGGCACCAGCCTCGCGAACGATTGCCGGCAGTGTATCCAGATCGCCGGTAAACACGCGCTGTTTATCCGTTGTGCCCTTTTCAACCAGAGCTACAGGTGTATCTGCGGCAAGGCCGTGATCTTTAAGATGCTGGCAGATAGTTTCCATACCGCTTAAACCCATATAAAACACCAGAGTTTGGTTAGGCTGGACTAATTCAGGCCAGTTTAGATCCATCTTTCCTGAGCGCAGATGACCGGCGATAAAGCGTACTGACTGGGCATGATCTCGATGGGTCAGCGGTATACCGGCATAGCTTGCACAGCCAGAGGCAGCGGTGATGCCCGGCACTACCTGAAAGGGAATATTGTGTTCGGCAAGGGTTTCAATCTCTTCGCCACCGCGGCCAAAGATAAACGGATCGCCGCCTTTGAGGCGCACCACGCGGTTGCCTTCGAGGGCGTAGTCGACGAGCTTTTGATTAATATTCTCCTGGGTTACCGGGTGGTCACCAGCGGTTTTACCCACAAAGATACGCGAGGCATCACGGCGTACCAGATTGAGTACTTCCGGTGAGACCAGACGATCGTATAGAACGATATCGGCCTGCTGCATTAGGCGTAGAGCTTTAAAGGTCAGCAGATCAGGATCACCGGGGCCTCCGCCAACCAGATAGACTTCACCGGTTTTAAATTCATCAGTGTTATCGAGTTTATCGGTTAACAGGCGCTCGGCTTCGTCGAGATTGTTGGCATAGGCCTGCTCGGCGATTGGGCCATAAAACACCTCTTCCCAAAACGCCTTGCGGTCTGCGCCATTGGAAAACTTGGCTTTTACCCGCTCGCGAAAACTGCCGGCCAGTGCGCCGAGCTTGCTCATACCTGCGGGGAGTAGAGCCTCGAACTTGGTACGCAATAGTCTTACTAGTACCGGCGCATCACCACCGCTGGAGATGGCGATTTGAATCGGTGAGCGATCGACAATTGAGGGGAAGATAACCGTTGAGAAACCCGGGTCATCGACCACATTGGAGAGGATATTGGCGCTTTGGGCATGCTCTGATACCAGGCGGTTAAGATCGCGATCATTGGTCGCGGCAATCACCATAACTATATTGGGAATATCCAACATATGCTGATGTTCGTAAGCGGCGGTAACCAGATGCAGGCCATTGCAGCCATGCTTCTTATCGGCGGCATCCATTGCTAAAAGGTCTGGGCAGAAGTCTTTGGCGACGATGGTAATAATGGCGCTGGCTTCTTGCACCAGACGTACTTTGCGCAGGGCGATTTCACCGCCGCCGACGACCATAATATTGCGGCCTTTAAGGTTGTGAAATAGTGGCAGGTAATCCATTTTTTCTCTTTGGTTTAATGTTTTTAACTTTATGTAGATCGGAGAGGTCAGCAGGAGATCCCTCGTCGCTGCGCTCTGTCAGGATGACTAGATCCTTCGTTGCTGCGCTCTGTCAGGATGACATATTGAGTGTCTCTGACACTCAATATGTCACTTAATAACCGTCAGCCCGTTCATTAGTGGCTGCAGCACTTCAGGAACGGCAATCGAGCCATCAGCCTGTTGGTAATTTTCCATCACTGCCAAAAGTGTACGCCCTACCGCCAGTCCTGAACCGTTCAGGGTATGCAGCAGCTCGGGCTTGCCATCGGCATTTCTGTAGCGGGCTTTCATACGGCGTGCCTGAAAATCAGCGAAGTTACTGCATGAGGAGATCTCGCGGTACTTCTCCTGCGAGGGCAGCCAGACTTCAATATCGTAGGTCTTGGCGGCAGAGAAACCCAGGTCGCCACCACAGAGAATAACCGTTCTGTATGGCAGGTCGAGCTTCTGCAAAATAGCTTCTGCGTGTCCTACTAGCGTATCCAGTGCATCCCAAGAATCATTGGGATGAACAAACTGTACCATCTCAACTTTCTCAAACTGATGCTGGCGAATCATCCCTCGGGTGTCACGGCCATAGCTGCCCGCTTCACTTCTAAAGCAAGGAGTATGGGAAACAAATTTGATTGGCAAGCTATCGACGATTTCATTGCGATATATATTGGTAATCGGCACTTCTGCTGTGGGGATCAGGTAAAACTCACGCTCGTCGTCGAGTTTAAACAGATCCTCTTCAAACTTGGGTAGCTGACCTGTGCCATATAGTGATTCGCGATTAACGATATAAGGTACATAGACCTCTTCGTAACCGTGCTCCTGAATATGGGTATTGAGCATAAATTGGGTCAGTGCCCGGTGCATGCTGGCAAGACCGCCGCGCATTTGCGAAAAGCGCGAACCGGTAATTTTCGAGGCGGTATCAAAGTCCAGCCCATTGAGTGCATCACCGAGATCCACATGATCTTTTACCTCAAAGTCGAAAGTCTTCGGCTGACCCCAGCGACGTACCTCAACATTGTCATCTTCATCGTTGCCTGCGGGAACAGAGCTGTGAGGAATATTGGGAATGCCCTGCAACATCTCATCAAGGCTGCCCTGCACTTCTGCCAGATTGGCATCAGCCTGAGCACTGTCATTTTTCATCTGCTCGCCTTTAGCCTTAAGAGGTTCAATATCCTCACCTTTGGACTTGGCTTCACCGATCAGCTTGCCCATGGATTTTGCATAGGCGTTGCGTTCCTGCTGCAGGCTCTCAGCAGCTAGCTGAAGCTCTTTGCGCTGAGCTTCAAGGGCGAGAAAAGCCTGAGCATCAAGGTCATAGCCCTTGATTTTAAGACTAGCGGCAACGGCATTTAAATCCGAACGTAACAGCTTCGGGTCGAGCATGGTGGTTTCCTTAAACTATTTTTGAAAACAAAATTATATTAAACGAGCAAGCCAGATTGCACAGCTAATGGCAACAAGACACAGAACAACGGTTGCCAGCACATAAACTAGCGCCAGAAAAAGGTGGCCATTTTGCCACAAACCTAGGGCATCAAGCGAGAATGTTGAGAAGGTTGTAAAGGCACCGAGAAAGCCAATCATTAACAGACCGCGCATCTCTGCCGGCAAGGCGGCTCTTTCAACAATAATCACAAACAATATGCCCATTACAAAACTACCCAGGACATTGACAGTTAGAGTCGCGTAGGGGAATTTATGGCTTGTAGCATTAAATATCCAGGTGCTTACAGCGTAACGAGCCATAGCCCCCAGTGCGCCGCCAATGGCAACAGCTAACCAGTGCATTATTTTTTATCCTTTTTATTGGGGTTATCTAGCGAGCGTAAATAGTCGAGTTTTTCAGCTATCTTTTTTTCCAGCCCGCGGTCAGTGGGAAAGTAGTATTGCTTGTCGGCCAATTCATCCGGCAGATAGGTTTCACCCGCCGCATAGCCGCCCTCTTCATTGTGGGCGTATCTATAGTCCTTACCGTAATCCAGCTCTTTCATTAAACTGGTTGGCGCGTTGCGCAGATGCATAGGCACTTCGTAACTGGGCAGCGAGCGAACATCCGCCATGGTCTGGTTATAGGCACTATAAACCGCATTGCTCTTGGCGGCGATGGCAATATAAACCACTGCCTGAGCCAGGGCCAATTCACCCTCAGGGCTACCGAGGCGCTCCTGCACATCCCAGGCTTTCATACAGATATCCAGCGCGCGAGGATCGGCATTGCCAATATCTTCACTGGCCATACGCACCAGTCGTCTGGCTATATAGATCGGATCACAGCCGCCGTCTAACATGCGACAGAGCCAGTAGAGAGCGGCATCAGGTGAAGAGCCACGCACCGATTTATGCAGTGCGGAAATCTGGTCGTAAAAATATTCACCACCCTTATCAAAGCGTCGGGTATCGCCGACTAATACCTGCTCGAGAACCTGCTTGTCGATCACAGCTTGATCGCCCTGCTCGGTTGCAAGATCATTGGCAATTTCTAAAAGATTTAGCACACGGCGGGCATCGCCATCAGAGGCAGCGGCTAAAAGATCCAGCGCCTGATCGTCGAGTTTCAGTTGACGCTCACCCAGACCGCTACTCTGGTCTGCCAGTGCCTGCTGGATAACCGTTTTAATCTGCTGCACTTCGAGGCTTTTCAGCACATAGACACGACAGCGAGATAAGAGTGCATTGTTGAGTTCAAAGGAGGGGTTTTCTGTAGTCGCACCGATAAACACCACAGTGCCATCTTCAACAAAGGGCAAAAAGGCATCCTGCTGTGATTTGTTAAAGCGATGCACTTCATCGACAAACAGTATGGTTTTACGACCGCACAGATCGCGCTGTTCTGTAGCCTTGGCAATAGAGGCGCGAATCTCCTTAACTCCGCACAGCACTGCCGAGATACTTTCAAAGTGCGCATCTGCAGAGGCGGCAATAATCTTTGCTAAAGTCGTTTTACCAACCCCGGGTGGCCCCCAGAAGATCATTGAGTGCAGCGCCCCGCTCTCAATCGCCTCGCGGAGCGGTTTGCCAGGGCCGATAAGATGTTCCTGCCCGTAGAAGCCGTCTAGAGTCGCCGGCCGCATACGCGCTGCCAGTGGTCGATACACTTGTTGGCTAAACAAATCAGTTGGCATTATTAATAACATCGACCCCATCAGGGATTTGGAAAACAAACTGATCCGCAGAGAGTGGCGGGTTAATCTCCAGCTGGCTAAAGTCGATTTTGGTTGTCTGCTGAAGATTGTCCGTTAAGGTAATACTGGTTGGCTGCCTATCAACAAAGGTGATTTGCATGCTGCGAAACAAACTGCCGGCACGCTCGGGCGTAAGCTTAAAGTGACCCGCGGATTGCTTTTCAATTAAATAGGCTTTATCGAGCTGTTCAAGATCACCAGAAAAGAGAATCGCCGGTGTTGCGGCAATATCCTGATTAAACGGTTGCACAATAACCTGTTCAAGATCTGGATCAAAAATCCATAAGCTGATGCCATCGGAGATAATTTGTTGCGGCATCGGCTGCATCACCTGCCAGTGCAATTTGGCCGGTTGCGAAACTTGGAATAATCCGCTCGAGGATTCTAACTCAAAGCCGTCGGCATCGGTTATCTGTTGGGTGAACTGGGCTGAGAGACCGGTTATAGGCTCTAGAAGGTTACGCAGCGCCAGAACATCTTCGGCATTATCGGCTGCCTGAAGTTTGCCGCAGGCGACAACAACAAACATTAAAAGCGAGCTTTTAATAGATATTTTAATAAAGTGCTGAACAAACAGATTGCTAATGCTAAGCATTCTATTCTCTACCGCCGGACGCCAAAATCTCACGACTGCCATTACTGCTCATCGGGCTGACCACGCCGCTCGCTTCCATCTGTTCAATAAGACGGGCTGCACGGTTATAGCCGACCCGTAACTTGCGCTGCACCGATGAAATTGAGGCTTTGCGGCTCTCCAGTACAAAGGCGACTGCTTCATCGTAGAGTGGGTCTGACTCGGCATCATCTTCACCGCCCTCTTCGCTGCCGCTATAACCGGGGACAGCAATATTGGAGACAGCTGCTTCATCAGTGATTTCGGAGAGATAGTTGGGTTCGCCGCGACGCTTCCAGTCGGCAACTACTTTATGCACTTCATGGTCATCGACAAAGGCGCCGTGAACACGTTCCGGAACACTGGTTCCCGGTGGCAGGTAAAGCATATCGCCATTACCCAAAAGCTGCTCTGCACCGCCCTGATCAAGAATAGTGCGGGAGTCAATTTTAGATGAAACCTGAAAAGCGATTCGGGTGGGTACGTTAGCCTTGATCAGACCGGTAATAACATCCACCGAGGGTCGCTGGGTGGCCAGTATTAAGTGAATACCTGCGGCTCGGGCTTTTTGCGCGATACGGGCAATCAGCTGTTCAACTTTCTTGCCGACAATCATCATCATATCGGCGAATTCATCGATCACAACCACTATGTAGGGCAGTGTTTCCAGCGTTGGTGCTTCCGGTGGCTCTTCAGTGCCGTCCCAACCCACTTCAGAGGGATCAAAAGTCCACAGCGGGTCGGTTATCGGGTTGCCGGCTTTGATTGCATCTTCAATCTTGCGGTTGTAACCCGCCAGATTACGCACGCCGAGGGCGGCCATCAGCTTATAGCGTCGTTCCATCTCGCCAACACACCAACGCAGACCGCTAGCGGCATCTTTCATATCGGTAATTACTGGTGTTAACAGGTGCGGAATACCATCGTATACCGAGAGTTCGAGCATCTTCGGATCGATAAGGATTAACTTAACTTCTTCCGGTGAGGCTTTAAACAGCAGGCTTAAGAGCATGGTGTTAATGCCGACTGACTTACCGGAACCGGTTGTACCAGCTACCAGCAAGTGCGGCATACGGCCGAGGTCGGCAACCACCGGCGAACCGGCAATATCATGACCCAGGGCTAATGTGACCGGCGAGCTGGAGCGGTCGTAAGCCTCCGATGAAAGGATTTCGCTAAGGCGAACCATCTGGCGTTTTTCATTGGGTATTTCAATACCGACAACAGATTTTCCGGGGATCACTTCAACCACTCGAACGCTGATAACTGCCATTGAGCGGGCCAGATCTTTGGCCAGTCCGGTGATACGGCTAACCTTAATGCCGGCGGCGGGCTGGATTTCAAAGCGGGTTACCACTGGGCCAGGGAGTACCTCGACCACATCGGCTTTAATACCAAAGTCCAGGAGTTTGTGTTCCAGTAGGCGCGATAGATGCTCGAGGGAATCGGCGGAATAGCCGCTGCCGGAGTTGTCGTCAGCCGGGTCAAGCAGGTTGATCTGCGGCAATGTGCCGATCACGGCTGTGTCTTCAAACAGCGTCTGTTGCTTCTCTCGCTCTATGCGTTTGCTGACCACAGGCTTAGGCTTGGGTGTCTGGATAGCCGGTGGGGTTCGGAACTTTTTCGCTTTGGTCTCTATGTCAACTTTGACCTGTCGCTCGATAGTGGCTTCGCGAGCCTTGGCTTTCTCTTTGCGCGCCAGCTGCCATTCAGTGAATTTGCTGCGGGCTGCATTGGACAGGTTTATAGCAATAATGCCGAGACGATCAATTAGGGCAATCCATGAAATATCAACAAATACAGTAAGGCCAAACAAAAACAGCGATAGCAGAATTAAGGTACTGCCGACATAGCTAAACACAGCCATGGTGGCATCGCCGATCTTATTACCGAGTATGCCGCCAACCCCAAACGGGTAGCTGTTGTGAACTTCGGCATATTGAATATTGGCCAGTGAGGTGGCACTGATCATCACTAATATAAAACCGATAACACGCAGGGTGAAGGTCACCGAATCAAAGGGTTCCGCTTCACGGAGAATATAGTTTCTGAGTATTTGTGTGGCGCGAACCGCCAGTAGCGCTGGGAATAGATAGGCCATAACACCAAATAAGGCATAGAAGATATCCGCCACCCAGGCACCGGCGAGACCCACTGCATTGCTTATCTCTGCTCTTGTACCTGTATGGGACCAGCCAGGGTCATCGGGTGAGTAGCTTAGTAGTGCCAACAGCAGAATTGAGCAGAGAGCAATCCAACCAATTAATGCGCCCTCAGCTAACAAGCGTTTGCTGCGGCTGTCATTTTTACTCAGCTGTGAAGAGGCAGAATCTCGCTGCTTTTTTTTATCAGTGCTCAACGGGTCAATCCCTGTTATTTTTAACAGGGTCAATTGTAGCCGGTTCACAATTAAAAGCTATATTTGAGCCGGGCTTATTAATTAACTTTTAAATAATTTTACCGCTTAAACAGCGAATTTAAGCCCCGTTTGGACTGTTTTATAAAACTTTGTTAAAAAAGGTATATGTCCTCATCAAAGTATTGATTATGATAGCGCCCTATTTTGTCACCATGACTAAACAACGACCCAATTTGGAGAGAACACTTGGCTGCTAACGAGTCTGATACACAACATTATCCGCTGATTATTTTAGGTTCCGGCCCAGCCGGCTGGACTGCTGCAGTTTATGCGGCCCGCGCCAATTTAAAACCAGTTGTTATAACCGGTATTCAGCAAGGTGGCCAGTTAACCACCACCACTGATGTGGATAACTGGCCCGGTGATGCCGATGGTGTTCAGGGTCCAGACTTAATGGTTCGTATGCAGAAACACGCCGAACGCTTTGATACTAAAACAATTTTTGATCATATTGATGAAGTTAAAGTAGATCAGCGACCGTTCCTGCTTAAAGGTTCAAGCAACTACAGCTGCGACGCATTG
>Ga0115550_1002001_pt1 | contig 14611 bp, 9 predicted proteins | sample COGITO_mtgs_1005_FD_87177 | JGI IMG/M metagenome (GOLD analysis project Ga0115550, IMG submission 87177) | Pelagic marine microbial communities from North Sea - COGITO_mtgs_100511 | ecosystem: Environmental > Aquatic > Marine > Epipelagic | place: Germany:Helgoland, sampling site Kabeltonne... | reverse complement strand
TACTGATACTGCTAATACTGATACTGCTAATACTGATACTGCTAATACTGATACTGCTAATACTGATACTGCTAATACTGATACTGCTAATACTGATACTGCTAATACTGCTAATACTGCTAATACTAATAAAACAATTGTTTACGCGTACAATGAATATGATAAACTAAGTATACTCGAATATTTTATTGGTCGTAATCCAGTATTTGAAACTCTTGTAAGCAATTATATCGATTATTCTATAGAAAAACAAGAGAATTTAACAATCGAAACACGTAATGAATTATATACATCTATTAAAAATACACCATTATTTAACATAATTATAGAAATTTCCCATTCAATTATTCATCAAACTCCATATATTTTTAGCATTGAAACAAATGAAGAAACTACTAAAATTATTAATTATCTTAACAAACCATTTATTGATTTTATTTACTAATCTCTTTCATCTTCTTAAATTGACCCCACGACACATTTACCTGAGGACCCTTGTATTCTTTTTCTTCCGTGTCTGTATTTAACTTTTCGGCCTTTTTTAATGCACTATCAACATATATTTGCTTTAACAATAAACCAAATTTATAAGCACCTTCGTGTTGGTCCAAACGACCATCTTCTATATCTCTTAATACGTCAAATGCATTGAACAATGTTGTTAAATTAATTTCATCTTTTCTTATTTTGTTGTAAATATCAGTATAATAAGTAAATAAAAACTGACATTCTGACATCGCCTGCGAATGAATATTATCAGGCTCGTCGTGATATTTAGACTTTAACATTATCAAATTATTTACATCGTTACGTAGAATATGACTATGTTTTAACTTCCTTATCAAATCTGTATTATCTTCTACATTGTTTGAAGTTATCATATTTTGTAAATGAAGCCTTTGGTTGTCATCCATTATATAATTAATTATAATACTATTTTTAAATCCTAACTTATTATATTTATTTTTAATAATATATTTTTATATATTATAATGGTCAATGGAAATCCTCATTTAACCATGCTTCCGCAAAATTATAAACCGTTGGAAGCTGGGGCGACAAGTCCTGGACATTCTGCAATGATAGCGGGACAAAATCAATCTGCGAGACACGTGGCTTTAACTGGAGGGTTTAAACGAAAATATAACAAAAGCAGAAAATATAACAAAAGCAGAAAATATAACAAAAGCAGAAAATATAACAAAAGCAAAAAATATAACAAAAGCAGAAAATATAACAAAAGCAAAAAATATAACAAAAGCAAAAAATATAACAAAAGCAAAAAATATAACAAAAGCAAAAAATATAACAAAAGCAAAATTATAGGTGGAGGAAGTGCAGGAAGTGCAGGAAGTGCAGGAAGTGCAGGAAGTGCAGGAAGTGGAGGAGAACGTATCACAGTTCCTTCAGTTACTTCAGGGAATAATGCAAGTGGGGGGAATATGATAGGACTTGCTACTTTATATGCCGGAGCGATGCAAAATGCAAAATTTGATAATCCAAAATAAAAATAAAATAAAAATAAAAATAAAAATAATGTTATTTTGTAACGCTTAAAATAAGAAAATAAATATATATATTTATAATATATATATTATGCCAACAATGCAAAATTATGTTAATTTATTATATGTTAATTTAGGTTTTATTGCTCAAATAGCTGTAATGACATATTTTAAATCCATTTTAGATATAAAGGAAAATTGGCCACTATACAGATGTAATCCATCTTATTGGATTTTTTCAGACAATGTTTCTGCTGATTTTACATATTGTGTTCAAAATACTCAAACGAATATGATGGGATTTTTACTTCAACCGTTAAATTACATGGTTAGTTCTTTAACCTCTATTGGAGGAAACTTGAGCGAATCTATAAACAACATTCGGGTTATGTTTAGCTCTATTAGAAATTTTGTTGGCGAAATAATTGAAAATGTATTTGGTGTATTTTTGAACCTGATTATTGAATTTCAAAAAATTATAATTAGCATAAAAGATATGGTAGGGAAAATGATTGGTATTGTTGTAACCATTATGTATGTATTAGACGGTTCTATTAAGACAATGAAAAGTACATGGGCCGGACCTCCAGGACAGCTTGTTAAATCAATTGGTTCATGTTTTCATCCTAAAACCAATATTACTCTTTCTAATGGTGAAAAATACGAAATGCAGAATTTACCTTTAGGCTCAGAATTAAAAGGAGGAGGGAAAGTATTTGCGATTTTAAAGGTTCATAATTCAAAGAAAGAACCATTATATAATATTAAACAAACAAAGGATAACGACGATATTCTTGTATCCGGAGAACATTTTGTATTTGATAAAACAACTAACAAATGGATACAAGTCAAGAATTATACTAAAGCAATCATACAATCAACTACAATACTTGAACACTTCTCTTGTATTATTACAACAAACCGACGCATTCATATTAATGATGAAATATTTTGGGATTGGGAAGACGACGAACTAACAAAATAGTTCATCAATTAAGACATAATGCTTTATTATTATCCAATTATAATATATGAATCCTAAAATACCCCCATTAGACAATAAAAATATTAACATGAAATCAACTATTAAATTTATTAATAAAACATATGATGAGTTGAGCTTCTTTGATTTATACGGAAATTCTGTTATTATTTTAATATTTATGACATTATTTGTATTTTTAGTATTTTCATATTGCCAAATTATGCAAACCAAACAATCAATCGCGAATGATTGGAACAATCAGCGATGCAAACCCCAAAATTTACCATTTGCTGGGTTTATAACGAGCCCCGAAGGAAAAACGTCTTTTCAATACACAAATGAGAATTTTCAATATTGTGTCCAACGTATTCTTAGAACTGTAAGTGGTACTGCGTTGGAACCATTTCAATTTATGATCAAGAGCTTAATCAAGATATTTTCAGAATTATCTGGTTCTATTCAACAAACCAGAGTAATAATTAACCGATTAAGAAATAATATTAAACAATTTACCGAAGATATTTTAAGCAAAATTTTAAATGTTATGATTCCTATCCAGAAAATGTTTATAGCACTGATGGATACGTTTCAAAAAATACAGGGAGTATTTACTTCTGGGTTATACACAATGTTAGGAACGTATTATACATTACAGGCGTTAATCGGCTCTATACTTGAAATTATTATCAACATTTTATCGGCACTTGCTATCATTGTTATTGGATTATGGATTTTACCATTTACATGGCCAGCTGCTGCGTCTATGAGCGCCGTATTTTTAGCTATTTCCATTCCATTGTCGATTATTATCTATTTTATGACAGAAGTTCTTCATATTAAAGCGTCGGGTATTCCAAAATTAAGATGTTTTGATAGAAAAAGCAAATTTTATTTAAACGACGGGACTTTTAGTACAATTGAAGATTTAAAATCAGGAGATGTTTTGTATGATGGGTCTTATATCACATCTAAAATAAAAATATCATCTCAAGGATTGGATATGTTTGTTCTTGATAATGTTATTGTAAGTGAAAGTCATATTGTTAAATATAACAATAAATGGATACCTGTTAAAAATCATCCTCTTTCTCGTAAACTTTATGTATACAACGAACCTTATTTATATTGTTTAAATACATCGAACAAAATAATTCGTATTAATAATACTACATTTACTGACTGGGACGAAATATACGACGATACCTTAGACTATATTTTAAACAAGTTAAATACAACTCCAGAAAATATTCATAAAATAATGGATGTTGGCCTTAATGCTAATACTATGATTCAATTATATGGGGGTAACAACGAACAAGCAATTTCTAATATAAATATAGGCACTAAGTTGTCCACAGGAGGAATTGTATATGGAATTGTTGAATTGATAAATAAGGATTTAGGAAATGAAAAAGTATTTGATTTATTGGTTTCTAATGGGAAAATTGGTATTGACAATAATATTTATAACGACTATAATTACAATATTGATTCTATGATTGAGCTTTATAAACATAAAAATATTATCTAATTATTATGTATATGGTGATTGTTTCTATAGGCGGGTTCAAAATTAGATTAGAAATTATAGCTATTATAATTTTTATGTATTTCGTCATGTTTGGACATTTATTATGTGGTTGTAGTAAAGTTGGACTATTGGAAGGCATGGCAACTCTTCGCGAACACGGACCCGTGTCCATAATTGATGACTATCCTATTCTCTCCAATAACCACAAATCAAACAAACCTAATGTTTATGAAGGCTTTGTTGGATCGAATAATATCGGCAATAATGCTGGTGCCAATTATATTATGAATACAAGCACATGGAATACACCATCTTTGAATTACAGACATGGCACGCCCCCAGATAAAGGGGTTAAGGCTATTTGGGATCGCCCAAAGCAACCCATCCCTTTACCAAAAGATGAACTTGCCATGTTTGCCACTACAGAGTTTAAAGCCGAATGTTGCCCAAATTCTTATTCTACTAGCTCGGGATGTGCGTGTATGACGGTAAACCAATATAATTATTTACGCGAACGCGGGTCTAATAATGTCTAATATATCTTTATTTTTATCTTTTTGTTACTTCACATATGCTACAATAGGTGATATATTGCGATTTGTCTGGCGTAATATCAATTAAATCGAATATCCAATCGTGGCGACAAATATATCCTAATCTATATTCAGCGTCTTCTTTACATTCAACTAACGAATTTTCTAATTTTGTTTCAATGTCCACTATATTTTCCAACAAAGTATCCATTGTTGTCGTTTTTATATTATTATCCTTTGTAAAAAAATCATTATTTAAGGTATTTATATCATTATTTAGTTTATTAAATATTATTTTGCTAGCACAAATATTATTTAAGAGTTCGTTAATTGTATCGTATATATTAATTAGAATATCATGTTCCACATTGACTTCTGGTTCGTGTTCGGATTCCATTTTATTACTTTTTACTATATTATTATAGTAAAAAATATTTATATTGTTTATCAATATACAATTTATTTTATACAATTTATGTTATACAATTTATTTTATACAATTTATTTTATACAATTTATTTTATACAATTTATTTTATACAATTTATTTTATACAATTTATTTTATACAATTTATTTTATATATACATATGATACAGTGATGGATTTATTCCAATATCTGTTTTTTTTACCATCATATCACACATGTCCTTTGTCACTGTAAAAGGGAATGTAACCTTGATAGATAACTCTTCCTCAAAGAGTTTAGACTCGGGACGCATCAAACGATACAAATTTAGCTTTGTATAAATTATTTCCAGACATCTTTTTAAATTTCTAACACCATCTTCCTTACTACAGTATTTTTCAATTATATGATGAATTGTTTGTTCTGGAATAATAATTTCATCCATGTTAAACTTCACTTGTTCCATAATTTTTGGCAACAAATAATTTGTTGTAATGACTGTCTTTTGTTTTTGATTATATCCATTTGTTTGAATACGGTACATTCTATCTTTAAGAATCGGGTTCACTTTACTTTCATCATTGTAGCTAAATATAAACAAACATTTACTCAAGTCAAAATCTATATCTGCAAAATATGTGTCGTGAAATTGACTGTTTTGAGAGGTATCTGTCAAGTGGGTCAATATACCTGTAATTTCTTCTCCTTTTGCGGTATCACTAATTTTATCTAATTCGTCAAAGTAAAATACTGGATTCATACACTTACTGTCAATTAAAACTTGAACAATTTTTCCCCACATTGATCCCTCGTAGGTATATCCGTGTCCTTCCAAAAAACTACTATCTGTTGCTCCTCCCAATGCGATAAACGCAAATGGACGATTCAAAATTTTACTAATTCCTTCCTTCACAAGACTCGTTTTACCAGTTCCAGGAGGACCATGAATTGCTATTGCAGTCCCGAGTGCATTCGGGTTTGTGATCAACTGTCCCAATAGTTGCATTATTTGCATTTTAGCATCATTCAAACCATAAACAGCAGCATCTAGTGTTTTTTTCGCATTTTCCATAAAATCGTGACATTTATCAATACCATCGTCAATTGTTATTGGCAAATTATTGTATTTATTAAATGGAATTCTCATAAAGGCATCTACCCAGTTTTTTATCTTAAAATATTCACCAGAACCTGGCTCCAGATTACGCAGCGAACTAATTTTTCTCATTGCCGATGATTTGTAAACAATTGGAATATCAGAGTCTAGTAATGTTAATATATACGGCTTTTCAATTCTACTAATCTTATTTATTTCCCTGAGCTCTTTAATAATTTTTTTTTGCTTTACAGTTTCAAATTTATCGTAGAATTCAAAATCATTCATTGTGTTCTTATCCCGCAATATTTTTTTGAATATACGATGATTTCTTTCCTTTTCTTTATTTATTTTTTTTTCTTGTTTCTTGTTTCTTGTTTTTATATTTTCTTCACAAACTCTAATACATTCTTTTACCAATTTATTATCTTTATTTTTAGATTCCATATCCTTCAATAAAACAATTACTGCTTCGTCTGTTGCTTTATTATCTTTATCTTTATCTTTATCTTTATCCTTATCCTTATCCTTATTATCATCCTTATCTGTTTTTATAACTTCTTTTAGATTATTTATCAAGTCTTCTTCAGTCATATCTCTTTTTGCGCCTACATTTCGTTTTGTTTTTTTACACAGTCTATTTTTAGATTTTGATTCTTCTTCTTCGTCTTCTTCGTCTTCGTCTTCGTCTTCTTCGTCTGAATCAGAACTAATCGGGTCATCTTCGTTTTCTGTATTTGAATTAGTAGTCCCCGAAAAACTATCATCGTAATCATCGTAATCATCATCTTCTTCGTAATCTCCCGTATTTTTCCCCCCTCCAATTGTAAAAATTATATTAAATTTACTAGATTTATCCTTACTAGATTTATCCTTACTAGATTTATCCTTACTTGTTTTATCCTTACTTGTTTTATCCTTACTTGTTTTATCCTTACTTGTTTTATCCTTACTTGTTTTATCCTTACTTGTTTTATCCTTACTTGTTTTACGCTGGTCCAAATATTCAGTGTCATCGTCATCGTCATATTCAGAGTCATCGTCATATTCAGAGTCATCGTCATATTCAGTGTCATCGTCATATTCAGAGTCATCGTCATATTCAGAGTCATCTTCATATTCAGAGTCATCTTCATATTCACTGTCACTGCTATTCACATCTTTTTTATTCGATGGCTTTTTATTCGATGGCTTTTTATTCGATGGCTTTTTATCAATACATTCCTCTAGTGTTCTTTTTAGACGATTTCCTGCTTTTACTTTATTATCCAAATTTGTCGAGGGAAACATTTTTTGTAGAAATTTACGATATTCGTGAACATCCAACTCACTTTCACTTTCACTCTCACTCTCGCTTTCACTCTCACTTTCACTCTCATCGTCAGACGAATCTGTAATAATTCTTCTTTTTCGTTTTTTATTCACCATATTTTTTTTATTTGGTGATTTACAGTTTTTATCGTTATTAGACATATTTGATTGTTTATCTCTTGACATTATTATTCTTCTTATTATTAATAAACAATTATAAATATATTCAATTTTTTATTTAATATATTATTAACATGAACTAATTATACAAGTAATTACAAATAATTACAAATAATTACAAATAATTACAAATAATTACAAATAATTACAAATAATTACAAATAATTACAAATAGTTTAATAAATAAAATTGATTTTAAACAATCTAAATATTATGTGGTATATATAAGAAGAATGTCAAAAAATTCTGGAAATACCAAGAATATGATTTGCTCCAAGATTATTGGAATCCAGTTTAGTATATTATCACCAGATGAAATTCGTAAAGGCTCTGTTGCTGAAATTACTAGCAAAGAGGCGTATATCAATAACAAACCAGTTATAAACGGACTATTTGACCCTAGAATGGGAGTTTTAGAACCTGGATTAATCTGCCCAACCGATGGATTAGACTATATGCAAACTCCTGGATACTTTGGACATATTGAACTTGCACAACCTGTATTTTATATTCAATATTTAACCACTATACAAAAAATATTGCGATGTGTTTGTTTTAAATGTAGTAAATTGTTGATTTCTAAGGAAAAATACAAACAAGCATTAAATATGCAATCTCAACAAAGATGGAAATATGTATCTGAATTATGTAAAGGAGTAAAGCGATGTGGAGAAGATACTGAAGATGGTTGTGGTTGTTTGCAACCAAAAAAGGTAAAAAAAGAAGGCATGGCGTCATTGCTTGCAGAATGGGATAATACTTCTGCCGAAGCAACTGATGAAAATATAATTGTTATCCCATTGACCCCCGAACTTGTTCTAAAAATATTTAAACGAATTTCAGACGAGGATGTTACATTTATGGGCTTTAGCCCAATTTGGTCCAGACCTGACTGGATGGTTTGTCAAGTTTTGGCGGTCCCTCCTCCAGCAGTTAGACCGTCTGTAAAACACGATGCTCAACAGCGTTCGGAAGACGACTTGACACATATTTTAGTAAATATTGTTAAAACTAATAAAACGTTGCTCGAAAAAATACAAAATAATGCTCCAGAAAATATTATTCATGATTGGGCGATTGTTTTACAATACCACGTTGCTTCTATGGTAGATAATAAGTTGCCAGGGGCGAGTCCAGTTGCACAAAGATCCGGAAGACCATTCAAATCTATTAAGGATAGATTAAATGGCAAGGGTGGGCGAATGAGAGGAAATCTAATGGCAAAGCGTGTTGATTTTAGTGCCCGTTCTGTTATTACAGCCGACCCTAACATATCTATCAAAGAACTTGGAATTCCTATGAAAATCGCGAAAAATATCACCAAACCTATTGTCGTTAATAGAATTAATAAGCCATTCTTAACTAAATTAGTACAAAATGGACCGGATGTATGGCCTGGTGCCAAGATTTTAGAACGTCAAAATGGACAAAATATCACTCTCCGTTATTTGGATAGAAATAGTATCGTTCTTGAAGACGGCGATATCGTTCATCGTCATATGATGGACGGGGACGCTATTCTATTTAACCGTCAACCCACGTTGCACAGAATGAGTATGATGTGTCATATCGCCAAAATTATGTCACAAGGCGATACATTTAGAATGAATGTTGCCGATACAAAGCCATATAATGCCGATTTTGACGGAGATGAAATGAATCTACATATGCCTCAAGACCCTGAATCAGAATCTGAATTGCGCAATTTAGCCGCAGTTCCATACCAAATTATCAGTCCCGCGAATAACGCGGCAATTATTGGAATTTATCAGGATTCAATGCTTGGATCATATCGGTTTACCAGAGAAAACATTGAATTCACACAAAAAGATGCAATGAATTTATTAATGATGTTTAAACGAGTTAATCCGGAATATCTTAAGAAAAAACGACACGACAAAATTTCTAATTTTGAAATATTGTCACAAATTTTACCACCAATGTCTCTAAAGGTCAAAAATAAACAATACGACCAAGAGAAAGAACAATTAGACACCTCTAACAATGTTATTGAAATTGTTAATGGGAAATATATTAGAGGACAGATGGATAAGGGTATATTAGGGTCTGGAACCAAAGGACTCATTCACAGAGTGTGTAACGATTTTGGCAATATGGCTTCTTCCAATTTTGTTGATGATTTACAGAATATTATCACCGATTATATGACTAAAAGCTCATTTAGTGTTGGAATTAGTGATTTAATTACAGATTCAAACACCAATGAAACTATTATATCTATCATTACTGAGAAAAAAAAAGAAGTCAATGACCTAATTTCCCAATCCCAGATTGGGATTTTTGAAAATAATTCGGGGAAAACTAATGAACAAGAGTTTGAAACTAAAATTAATAATATTCTCAGCAAGGCACAAAATGATGCCGGTAGAGAAGCCCTTAAAAACCTGAGTAAAGATAATCGATTTGTTATTATGTTTAATGCTGGTTCAAAAGGTTCGGAAATCAATATCCAGCAAATGACCGCCTGTTTGGGACAACAAAATATAGATGGGCGGAGAATTCCTTATGGATTTGACCGACGAACTCTTCCGCATTATACTAAATATGATGATTCTTCTACAGCTCGTGGCTTTGTAGAAAGCTCCTATATTAACGGACTTTCACCTCAAGAATTATTCTTCCATGCTATGGGTGGACGTATTGGATTAATTGATACTGCCGTAAAAACTTCTACGACTGGTTATATTCAACGACGACTTATCAAGGGACTTGAAGATTTAATGGTTAATTATGACATGACCATTCGTACAAATAAGAACAAAATTGTTCAATTTACATATGGAGGTGATTCTGTAGATACTATTAAAGTTGAAAATCAAGAATTACATATTGTTGAAATGAGCATTCAAGACATTTATTCGCATTTTACAATTATTAACGATAAAACCAAATCTAAACAAATGACCGGGATGTTTGTTAAAAGCGCGCATACGCGACAAAAAAAACAAGAAGATGCGATTCAACTAAAATGTCAGTTTTATACCAATTATATTGTGGAAATGAGAAATAAAATTGTTAAAAATGTATTTAATAACAAGTCTGATAAAATAGTGAGAGTACCTGTTGCGTTTGCTTACATCATTCAAAACATAATTGGACAGCAAGGCATCAATAGCAACTCTTTGGTGGATATAACTATGTTAGAAGCATTTGAATTGATTGAAGAAACATACACTAATCTAGAAAAAAGCGTATATACTCCTCCAACCGAATTATTCAAGGTTCTGTTTTATTATTACCTATCCCCCAAAGATCTTTTACTTAACAAAAGATTCAATAAAAAAGCATTTGCTGTTCTTCTTGAAACTATTACTCTTACTTATAAAAGAGCTATTATTGCTCCCGGAGAAATGGTTGGAATGATTGCCGCACAAAGTATTGGAGAACCTACTACGCAAATGACACTTAACACTTTTCATTTTGCAGGAGTCGCTTCTAAATCCAACGTTACTCGCGGAGTTCCCAGAATTGAAGAAATTCTATCATTATCTACTATTATCAAAAATCCATCACTTACTGTTTATCTCAAACAAGACGAACAAGGAGACAAAGACAAAGCAAGTACCATTCAATATATGATTGAACATACTAAATTACAAGAGGTTGTCAAAACTGTCGAAATATGTTTTGACCCTGACGACCTTCATACATTGATTACTGCAGACTTAGATACTATGTCACAGTACAGAGAGTTTGAAAATATGATCACTGACTGCTTAGAACAAGTTGAAGGTGATGATGCAAATGATAAATCTAAATGGATTATTCGTATGGAATTTGACCCCGAAGTGATGTTGGAAAAAAATATCACAATGGATGATATTAACTTTACATTGAATAACACATATAAAGATGAAATTAATTGTATTTATTCTGATTATAATTCTGACAAATTAGTCTTTAGAATTCGTATGAATAATGTTTTGAAAAATAACTCGGGTAAAAATAATAAAATTAAGGTTAATCCTTTAGACCAATCCGACCAAATATATATCTTGAAAAATTTTCAAGATCAATTATTAAGCGGCATCGTATTGCGCGGTGTTAAAAATATTAACAAGGTTATTCTTAGAAAAATTAAGGACAACTTGGTCGAAAAATCAGGCGCTTATAAAAAAGAAGATATTTGGGTTCTTGATACTATCGGCACTAATTTGTTAGATGTTCTTGGCTTAGATTATATCGACTCTAATAGAACTATCAGCAATGATATTGTTGAAATATTCAACGTTCTAGGGATGGAAGCCGCTAGACAAAGCATTTATAACGAACTATCTGAAGTGTTGGAATTTGACGGTGCTTATGTGAATACACATCACATGACTGTATTGTGCGATAGAATGACGTTCAGTCATAAAATGATATCCATATTTAGACACGGAATTAACAATGATGATATTGGACCAATTGCAAAAGCATCTTTCGAGGAAACCCCTGAAATGTTCTTAAAGGCAGCCCGTCACGCTGAACTTGATACAATGAGAGGAATATCTGCTAATGTTATGTGTGGACAAGAAGGATTGTTCGGTACAGCTTCATTCCAAGTTGTTCTTGACGTCAATGAACTTATCAAACTCGAGGAACAATATAAATATGAATACCAAGACACAGCAGAAATTATTGCTGATGAACTATTTAAAGGAATTGAAGACCCAACTGATAATTGTAGCATCCAAAAATTGGAAATTCAAACTAATATTTCCAATATTCAGACAGAGGAGTTGGGAGCAAATAACGAATATGACCCGTTTGCTTGAAATAACAACTAAAATATAACATATAACATATAACAATTATATATTCAACAATTATATATTCAACAATAATATATTAAAAATATTACATAATATTATTTATACAAATACAATGCAATCTTTTTTTAATATATTACAAACATTAATTAACAAAAAATATAAAACATACCCAGACGAACCATTCGTATTATTTAACCGGGACAATGAAACTATGAATACCAAATATAGTTATCATATAGATATTCTTATTAATAATATATACATATTTACACAAAACAATAATTATATAAACACGAATTATCACACGATTAATTCATATTCTAAATTGTTTGCATTAACAACCATGTTATCTAATTCTTTTTATACGAACGAACTTAAAGAATATATTTTTGATATATTTTCAAAGGCACAAAAACACTATCATGCTTTCTCACGTCTTGCTTTACTTTACAAACATAAAACATATAATATTGTTGTATCAACCGATTTAATGCTTACACCCCTTGATATTAATCATAAATCTACATTCAAGATTGTAGATCATAAATATATTTATTTATTTAACATTAACGATATTGTTTCTATTGTTGAAACTTCCATAGGTAACGCACCTAACTTTTTTTTAGAACCAAAATACCCTGTTAATCCTTATAATAACCAGTTGTTTTCTAGTTCTACGTTATATAATATTTATTTCAAACTCAAAAGCTCTGGACGATTAATGTCTACTTTATTCCATCTGTTTTTTCTAGAAAATTTTAATACTCAACTATTTATTAAAAAATACGAACATATAGTTAGAAACAATGCTATTAAAAAATTCGTATTTAACTCTCCATATAATACATTATATTCTAGTACTATTAATATGCTCAATAACAACTTTTATACAAGTAAATTAATTATTCACGAGGATTTTCCAAAAAATATATTGGTCGACATTTTTCGACCATTTTTATATTATTCTTATATTATTAATTATGATATACTAAATTCGTATATTTATAATTATAAACTTACATTGAATTATAAACTACGACAATTTTATGAATATAATCATTCCTTTGGACGAAGAATTTGTCACGTTATAAATAAGACTAAACAAGAATATACATTCAATACTGACTATACAGGATTCTATAAATTACCTACTCTTCATTTTAATTTACATATTATTCAACCATATATTCACGACAATGCGTCTAATAGCGAAACTGATATTGATGACGATATTGATGACGACGAATATATTGATAATGACGACAATTCTATAAGCTAATCTATTAAAACATATTCATTTTCCTGTAACTTTGGTATATTTTTTAATGTTTTTTTCCCGGGGGGATTTACTCTTATTTTACGTTCTCTTTGTTTTTTTGTTTTTTTTTGTTTTATAACAGGAGGTCCATTAATTCGGTTCATATATCTTTCTAGCTCGTTATCTAACACTGATTGAAGTTCGTCATCCTTTTCTCCATCCTTTTCTCCATCCTTTTCTCCATCCTTTTCTCCATCCTTTTCTCCATCTAATAATTTGAATTCGTCGTCTTTTAAAACTATAGTAGAATTTTTTTTTTGTAATTTCCTAACTCGTGTCTTCTTTGGAATTATTGTTTTATCTTTATCTTTATCTTTATCTTTATCTTTATCTTTATTATTCAACGATGATACTACTTCAGGTTCATATATAAATTCAATGTTTCTCATACCTTTTTGCTTTGGCTTATATTTAGTTGTTATATCTTTTTTATATACAACGTCTATATAATCTTCAACCGATATATAGTTGTCTAACGCGTTTTGTATATTTTTTAAACAAATACCGTCTTGCAACACGTTTAAATTTATTTTTATATTATCGTTATTTTCTGTAATAATTCTATATATCGGGAGTGATTCAATAGTTCTTTTATACATGGCAGGAACAATTATAATCGCAAATATATTACTACTTCTACTATCACTACTACTATTATCAATATAACACGCAAATTCAAGATAATTATACCTTGTTTCCGGAATTGGTTTACTTGATATAAATAACGATGGTATTTTATATTTAACTAACAATAACCACAAATCAAAATTCACAGCAACAAATCCGTCTTGTATAATCATTTGTTCAAATGTCATTGAATTATCACTTAATTGATTCACTTCATATTGACCTTCGTCTTTTAATATATTTATTATTGTTTGAACTCTATAATCATTTGTAAAATTTTCGGTTATCGTTTTATACTCTATTATCAAATCTCGCTTGATATCTTCTATGGACATTGTTTTAT
>Ga0115550_1001999_pt1 | contig 14617 bp, 9 predicted proteins | sample COGITO_mtgs_1005_FD_87177 | JGI IMG/M metagenome (GOLD analysis project Ga0115550, IMG submission 87177) | Pelagic marine microbial communities from North Sea - COGITO_mtgs_100511 | ecosystem: Environmental > Aquatic > Marine > Epipelagic | place: Germany:Helgoland, sampling site Kabeltonne... | reverse complement strand
GCTTTAAAGGTTACAGTTCCACTGGCTTCTGCTGGCAACTCTAGAGTTGCTTTATCGCTATCAACCTCCGCAATCGCTTGATCTTTTTCTACATAGTCACCTTCTTGAACTAACCATTCTGCAATTTCAACTTCTGTGATGGATTCGCCTGGTGAGGGCACTTTCATTTCTAAAATCATTGTGTGTTTATTTTAGTTTTTTTCTTTGGTTATCTTTTGTTTGATCAAAAACAAAATCTATGACTTCTTTATGGCGTCTTTTGGAGCGTGTTGCACTTCCTGCCGCTGGAGCACTGTAACTTCGTCTTGAAGCCACACGCCAATTTTTTGCATCTTCGATATGCATTAAGATGTGTGCATAAGCACCCATATTTCTGGGTTCTTCTTGTGCCCAAACAATCTCATCTGCATGCTTATATTTTGAGAGTACTGCGTCAATTTCATCTTCTGGAAGTGGAAATAATTGTTCGATCCGAACCAGTGCAACATCGGTTCTTCCCAAGGCTTCTTGTGCTTCCAATAAATCATAATAAAATTTACCGGTAACAAATACGAGTGTTTTAATGGTTTCCGCTTGAGCCGATGCATCATCAATGAGCATTTGAAAGCTTCCATTTGCAAATTCTTCTACTGAAGACACTACTTTTGGGTGACGCAATAAACTTTTTGGAGTGAATACGATTAATGGTTTTCTGAAATCTGCTTTTAATTGACGTCTCAATAAATGGTACATATTGGCAGGAGTTGTGCAATCGACAATAAACATATTGTCTTTTCCACAAAGTTGTAGGTAGCGTTCCATTCGCCCAGAGGAATGTTCAGCACCTTGCCCTTCATATCCATGTGGTAATAGCATCACAATACCGTTTGGTGTTTTCCATTTATCTTCTCCACATGAAACGTATTGGTCAATCATAATTTGAGCGCCATTACTGAAATCTCCAAATTGTGCTTCCCAAATTGTAAGTGTATTTGGACTTGCCATGGCATAGCCATAATCAAACCCCACAACTCCGTATTCAGATAATAATGAGTTATAAATATTAAACTGTCCTTGGTTTGGACTTATATTTTTGAGAAGAATGACTTCTTCTTCACTGTCTTCAACTTTTACTACGGCATGACGATGCGAGAACGTTCCACGTTCGACATCTTGTCCAGAGATACGGACATTAAATCCTTCTTCTAATAGAGAGCCATACGCCAAATGTTCCGCCATGGACCAATCGAGTTTATCCTTTTCAAACATTTGTTTTCGAGCTTCAATTAAGCGCGAAATTTTTCGAATAAACTTTTTATCTTCTGGCAGCGATGATATCTTTTTGGCTATTGAAACTAATTTCTCTTTTGGATACGTAGTGTCTATTGTATCTCGCATTTTATTTGCTTTGGCTCTTGGGAAATTTTCCCAAGCCTGTTGCATAAACGGCGTAATGACGGTCTTATCTTCTTTTCTTGAGGTTACTAATTCCGTTTCTAAAGACGCCTTATAGTCTTGTTCTAACTTTGAAACGTAGTTAGAATCAATAATGCCTTCTTCAATTAATTTTTGTGCATAGATATTGCGTGGATTGTCATGACTGGCAATGGCTTTATACAGTTTTGGTTGTGTAAAACGTGGTTCATCGCCTTCATTATGACCATATTTTCGATAGCCTAATAAGTCAATAAATACATCACGCTTAAACTGCATTCTAAAATCTAATGCAAATAAAATGGAGTGAACCACAGCTTCGGCATCATCGGCATTGACATGTAATACTGGCGATAGCGTCACTTTTGCAACATCGGTACAATAGGTAGAGGATCGAGCATCGAGATAATTTGTGGTAAATCCAATTTGATTGTTGACCACAATATGGATGGTACCGTTGGTTTTATAGCCGTCGAGCTGTGCCATTTGTACAACCTCATAAACAAGTCCTTGCCCTGCGATGGCAGCGTCGCCATGTACCACAATTGGCAATACTTTACTCGTATCTTCGGGGTTTAATTTATCTTGTTTAGCTCTTGTAATACCTTCAACAACGGCCCCTACTGTTTCAAGATGTGAAGGGTTTGGTGCAATGCTCAAATTAATGCGATTGCCATTATCCGTTAAGCGATCACTAGTCCATCCGAGGTGGTATTTTACATCGCCATCAAAAACTTCTTCTTCGTAATCTTTTCCGTCAAATTCACTAAAAATATCACTGGCTGATTTTCCAAAGATATTGGTCAGTGTACTCAAACGCCCACGGTGTGCCATCCCCATTACAAATTCCTTGACTCCATAAGCAGCCGCTTTTTCAATAAGGGCATCAATGGCAGGAATTAGAGATTCATTTCCTTCCAATGAAAATCGTTTTTGACCCACATACTTTGTGTGCAAAAAGGTTTCAAACGAAACCGCTTCGTTTAATTTTTTGAGGATATGTTTTTTTTCATCAGCAGAAAAACTTCCGTGATTATCGTTGTTGTTAAGTTTATCTTGAATCCATTGACGTTCATTTGGTCTTCGGATATACATGTATTCTATCCCTATCGCATCGCAATAAATAGCTTCTAGGTGCTGTTGAATCACGCGTAAACTTTGAGGGCCAATGCCAATGATATCACCTGCATTAAAAACGGTGTCTAAATCTGCTGATGAGAGTCCAAAATTATGGAGTTCTAAAGAGGGTGTATATTTTCTTCGATCTCTAACAGGGTTTGTTTTGGTAAACAAATGCCCACGGGTACGGTAATCGTCAATAAGTTTTACAACTTGAAATTCTTTTTGGACGTGCTCTGGAATTTGAGTCTTAACGCCTTCTACAATATCATCAGAAACCTCAAAACTTTCAGTTCCAAAGTCATAGCCTTGAAAAAAGGCTTTCCAACTTGGCTCAACACTGTCTGGATCTTGTTGATACTGTTCGTATAAATCCGCAAAATAGGCGGTATGCGCGGCGTTTAAAAAGGAATACTTATCCATGAATTGATCATTCTATTTTTTCTTCAGAAAAATATAGTTCAAAAATACGACTTTTCAGGAATATGAAATATCAAAATGATATAAATATGAAGATATTTTAAAGAAATGTAGATTCTTCAAAAAAGTTGGTTTTTTTAAACTGTATAAAACTTAAAATATATTTACAAAATTAAAAAGGTAAATACTTGTCTTAACTTAAACATCTCGAGTCATAAGCTGTGTCCCGAAACTCTCTAGGATCTGTTTCTTTGGTTCTGAAATGTTTATCGTTTTCAGAATCTCAAAAGCTTTTGTGGTATAAAATGAAATTGCCTTTTGAGTCGCTTCTGCAGATCCTGAAGCTGAGAAAATCTGTTTAGTAACTTGTATCTTTTCACTTGAATTATTAGTCTCTGAGCTAAATAATTGCTTCAAATGTAGTTTATCCTTTTCAGACGAAAACTCTAAAGCTTTTAAATATAAATAGGTTTTTTTATTCTCAATAATATCGCCTCCTACTTGTTTTCCAAATGTTTCTGGATTTCCAAAAGCATCTAAATAATCGTCTTGTAGTTGAAACGCAATCCCTAGGTTTTTTCCGAATTCATAACAACGCTCCTGATCATCTTTAGAGGCATTAGCAATGATTGCTCCCATTTTCATAGCAGCTCCAACCAATACCGCTGTTTTGTATTCAATCATTTTAAGGTACTCCGAAATTGAGACGGTATCACGAGTTTCAAAATCAATGTCGTACTGTTGACCTTCACAAACTTCTAAAGCGGTTTTACTAAACAGTTTTGCAAGTTTTTGAAAAATGTTTGGGGGATAATTTTCAAACAGTTGATACGCCATAATTAGCATGGCATCTCCTGATAAAATTCCGGTATTCAAATCCCATTTTTCATGTACGGTTTGATGGCCTCGGCGCAAAGGTGCAGCGTCCATAATGTCATCATGAATGAGCGAAAAATTATGAAATACCTCAACGGCTAAAGCAGCGTCAAGCGCAGTCTTGATTTCACCATCAAAACAATCCGCAGTCATAAGTGTCAATACGGGGCGTAAACGCTTTCCACCCAAATTCAAAATATACTGAATAGGTTCGTAGAGGTTCTTAGGCTCTCGTATTGTTTTGTAAGCTTCTAAATACGCTAAAAATTGTTTTTGGTACGTTTCAATGGATTTCATTATACAAAAATAAGTGAATTCCTAGAACTATGTGACAATGTGAAACTAATAAATGTTAAATCTTTGCAAAACTTTGGAAACTTTAATTGTTTTTTGAGTTTCCTGTTGTAAATTCGCGCCGTGTTATGAGAGAAAATATTATATCAAAATCTGAAGAATTATTTTTATCGCTAGGGTTCAAGAGTGTTACAATGGATGACATTGCGAATGCTATTGGTATTTCTAAAAAAACCATTTACGCTCATTTTTCAAACAAAACAGAGCTTGTAGAAGTGGTTACTTTTTCTGTTCTTGATCATATATCAGAAGGCATTGACAGAATTAATGCCGCCTCTATTAATCCAATTGAAGAGCTGTATGACATCAAACTATTTGTGATGAATTACTTGAAAAACGAAAGAGTTTCACCTCAACACCAGCTCAAAAAATATTACCCCAAAATTTATGACCGCTTAAAAATAAAACAATTTGAAAAAATGCACTCTTCTGTTGAAAACAGTCTAAAAATGGGAGTGAAAACAGGATTGTTTAGACCCGATATTGATATTGACTTTATTTCAAGAATGTATTTTAATGGAATGACTGGGATCCGAGATATTAGCATTTTCCCAGAAACCCTTTTTGATAAAAACTATCTTTTTGAAAGTTACCTCGAATACCATTTACGTGCCATTGTTACCACAACTGGATTAAATCTACTTAATAATTATATAAAATCAAACCTAACTCCAAATGCTTCCTAAACTCACATTTTTTTTATTAATAACGACTTCGTTGTTTTCTCACCAAGAGGTTTCACAATTCTCATTAAAAGAGGCCGTTGATTTTGCACTACAAAATAATTCTATGAGCAAAAACGCCGCTCGTGATGTAGAAATCGCCAAACTCCAAAAATGGGAGACAACAGCAACTGGATTGCCACAAATTAAAGCAGCAATTACTTATAACAACTGGTTAAAACAACAAATTTCATTGATCCCAGCAGAGTTTTTTGGTGGGAGTCCAGGTCAGTTTTCCGAAATTGCTTTTGGAACTAAACAAACAATGAACGGAACTGTTACTGTTTCACAAAAACTGTTTGACGGATCCTATTTAGTGGGCCTCCAGGCAGCCAAAGTATATCTTGAGATCTCAGAAAATGCCAAAGAAAAAACAGCTATTGAGCTTCGTAAAATGGTTGCCTATGCCTACGGAAATGCGTTGCTTTCTGAAGAAAACTTAAACATTGTAAACTCAAATATTAGGTTGTTAGAAAAAAATTTGAGCGATCTTATAAAGGTATATGAAAATGGGTTCATTGAACAGGAAAGCATCCAACAATTACAACTGACCTTGGCCAGTTTAAAAAGCAATCAAAACTATATCAAACGCCTAAACAAAATTGCATATCAAATGTTTAATAATACTATTGGTCTTGATTTGGATACTCCTGTTGAGCTGACAGATAACCTTGGTCAATTGATTGCGATGTATGCCTCGCTAAAGCCTTTAGAATCTATTCTTGAAGTAGAAAATGTAGTGGATTACAAAATTGCCTTCAATGATTTAAAAAGCAAGGAACTGCTCCTTAAATTAGAAAAAAGTAAAGCATTGCCTACCTTAGATGTATTTCTGAATGGCAGCTATTCTGGGAATAATAATCAATTCAATTTTTTAGATAAATCTCAAAATTGGTTTGGTGCATCTCTGTTTGGTGTTTCAATGAAAGTTCCTCTTTTTAGTTCTTTTGGACGCAGTGCATCTACTAAAAAGGCGCGCCTTAATTTAGAAAAATCGAAATCACTTTTAAAAGATACTTCAGAAAAAATTAAGCTAGAAATTTCTCGTGCAAAAAGTGAGTATGAGTTTGCGGTTGAAGATCTTGAAATCAAAAAAGAGGCCCTTGAACTTTCAGAAAACATAGCCAAAAAGAATGAAATAAAATTCTTTGAAGGACTGGTTACGAGTTTTGATTTATCTCAGGCACAACGCCAATTATATACTGCACAAGAAGACTATTTATCATCTATGTTAAATATCCTTGTTAAGAGAGTAAATTTAGAAGCACTTATTACCCCAACCCTTAAAAATTAAATAATGAAACAACTCCATAATTTTACACTGATGAAACATCTATTTTCACTACTTATTTTATCACTTGTGCTCTCCTGCGGCACTTCGGATAAAGAATCACAATCCTTGACCGACTTAAAAACCAAAAAGGCAGCTCTTAAAGAACAAATGGACCGTATGGGAACAGAGCTGAAAGAAATTGAAATAGCGATTTCAGAGTTAGATACACTGAAAAAACTTATGAGTGTAACCTCTATCAAGGCAGAAGTCAAAGATTTTAATCACTATGTAGAAGTACAGGGAACTGTGAAAGCCGATCAAACCATTGATCTTCATGCAGAAATGGGCGGTACTGTAACGGCTATTTTGGTTAAAGAAGGGCAAAAAGTTTCAAAAGGGCAGCTCCTAGCAACCTTGGATAGTGATGTTATAGATAATTCTGTTTTACAATTAGACACACAACTCGCCCTAGCAACAACTACCTTTGAACGTCAAGCCAGACTATGGGAACAGAATATTGGAAGTGAAATTCAATATCTACAAGCAAAAGCCCAAAAAGAAGGTCTAGAAAATAGTGTGAAAAGCTTGAAAGCACAAGCACGAAAAATGAAAATAATCGCTCCATTTTCAGGGATCATTGATCAGATTTATGCCAAAACTGGAGAACTCACTTCGCCACAAAAACCTTTCCTAAAACTTGTAAACCTGAATAAGGTTTATGTAGAAAGCGAGGTCACTGAAACGTATTTAAATTCCATAAAAAAAGACACCAAAGTTCTGCTAAATTTTAGATCTATTGGAACCTCTGTTGAAGCCTCAGTCTCTCAAGTTGGGAATTTTATCAATCCAAGCAATCGAAGTTTTAAAATGCGTATCGATCTTAAAAACCCTAATAATGAGTTAAAAGCAAATTTACTTGCAGACATTAAAATAAATGACTTTAAGGCGAATGGGACTGTTATCCCAACGCGGCTTGTACAAAGAGATCGCGATAATAAAACCTTTGTTTATACTATTGAACCTAAAGAAAACAATCACAAGGTTATTAAAACGTTTGTAACAGAAGTTATGAATTACGACAACCAATCTTACATATCTGACGGGCTTGTTCCGAATTCGATTTTGGTAGATAAAGGCGCACGACTTGTAAATAATAATGAAGAAGTAACTCTTGTACACTAGGAAACTATGAGCGCAAAAAAAATAAAAGAATTTAAACTTTCTTCTTGGGCGATCTCAAATCGCATGACCGTTTCAGTGATTACATTTATCATTGTATTGAGTGGATTACTTTCATACACAGGAATGGCGCGTGAAAATTTTCCAGAAATTATTATCCCACAAATTTATGTTGCAACTCCTTATCCTGGAAATTCGGCACTGGATGTAGAAAAGCTAATTACCAAGCGGTTAGAAAAAGAAATAAACTCAATTACTGGAGTTGACAAAATTACGTCTAATTCCATTCAAGGCTACTCTAGTATTGTGGTGGAATTTAGTTTTGATTTTACGCCTACTGAAGCACTTCAAAAAGTAAAAGACAAAGTCGATGTAGCAATGGCTGATCCAGACTTTCCCAAGGACTTGCCTTCTGAACCGAGTGTTTCGGAAATGAATTTTAGCGAGCGAATTCCAATTATGAATATTAACTTGTCTGGCGAATTTTCGATGGATCAACTTAAAGAATATGCGGAATATTTAGAAGATAAAATTGAAGAGCTTTCGGAAATTTCGAGTGTTGACATCCGAGGAGTTCAAGAAAAGGAACTTGAAATTGCGGTAGATTTGTATAAAATGGAAGCTTCAAAAATTAGCTTCAACGATATTGAAAATGCAGTTGCATTTGAAAACATGAGTATTTCTGGGGGAGATATTCTGGAGAATGGTATTAGAAGAACCGTCCGTGTTTTAGGCGAATTTAAGGGTCCCTTAGCGGTTAAAGATATTATTGTCAAACAAGAAAAAGGTAACATCGTTTACCTAAGAGATATTGCGGATGTAGATTTCAAAGAACAAGAAAAAGAGAGTTTTGCTCGTGAGTATCTACAGCCTGTGGTCATGTTAGATGTTAAAAAAAGAGGCGGGCAAAACCTTCTTGAGGCTTCAACAAAAATTGATGCGCTTTTGGAGGATGCCGCTGCAAATGTATTTCCTAACAATTTAATTATCTCCAAAACAAACGACCAGTCTAATGACACTCGAACAATGGTTTCAGATCTTGAAAACAGTATCATATTAGGGGTTATTTTAGTCGTTGCAGTCCTCTACTTCTTTTTAGGCTTTAGAAATGCATTGTTTGTTGGAATTGCCATTCCATTATCGATGTTTTTGTCGTTTTCTATTCTGAGTTTTATGGGGGTTACCCTTAACACAATGGTATTATTCTCTTTAGTTATTGCACTTGGAATGTTGGTTGATAATGGCATTGTTGTGGTCGAAAACGTGTATCGATTGATGGACGAAGGCTACCCAAGAATTAAAGCTGCTAAACTAGGTGTGGGAGAAGTCGCAATGCCAATCATTGCCTCGACCGCCACAACATTAGCCGCATTTTTACCCTTGATTTTATGGGAAGGTATCATGGGAGAATTCATGAAATGGCTTCCAATCACTCTGATTATTGTATTGAGTTCCTCTTTGTTTGTTGCCCTAATCATCAATCCGATGTTGATTTCTGTGTATATGAAAGTAGTGCCCAAAAAAGAATCTAAAGTCACTTTTATTTCAAAATTAGAAACCCTCTACGAACGGTTTTTAAGTTACGCACTTAAAGGAAAAAAACCGGGAGGTATTATCGTTGGAACATTTGGGTTGTTAATTCTTGCAGGGTTTTTAATGTACACATTTCCTCCAAAAATATTATTCTTTCCAAATACCGATGCCAAACAAGTCTTTGTCTTTATTGAATATCCGATTGGAACAGATATTGAAGAAACAAATCTTATTTCAATGGAAATTGAAAAAGATATAGAAAACTATCTGAAAAAATATGAAGTTAATGGCGAAAACTTTCTTATTACTTCTGTTATTGGACAAGTTGGCGAAGGTACTTCCGATCCTTCTCGAGGTCAAGAAGGTGGTAAATCGCCCAATAAAGCACGAATCACTATTGATTTTGTGAAGTATCAGGATCGACAAGGCATCAATACCGAAACGGTTCTTAAAGACATTAGAAACTTACTGCAAGGCTACCCTGGAGTGAGTATTGTGGTGGACAAACCAGCGGATGGACCCCCAACAGGCGCTCCTATAAATATAGAAGTAAAAGGCGATGATTATGTTTTAATTTTAGAAACGGCCAATCGCCTAAAATCATTTATCAACAGCTCCAATATTGGAGGTATTGAAGAATTAAAATTAGATATCGATCAAGGAAAACCAGAATTATTAGTTTCTGTAGATCGCCAAAAAGCAAGACGATTGGGGATTTCGACAGGGCAAATTGGAGCGAACTTACGTACGGCATTGTATGGTAAAGAAATCTCGACCTATAAAAACGCAGAGGATGATTACCCTATTAACCTCCGACTCAAAGACGAGATGCGTTATAATAAATCTGCATTATTAGATCAAAAAATTACGTTTAGAAATCAAAGTGATGGACAAATAAAACAAGTCCCTATTTCGGCAGTAGCAACAACAGAAAACCAATCGTCCTTTAGTGCTATTAAACGTATCGATTTGGAACGAGTGGTCACGATTTTTTCCAACGTATTAAATGATTATAACCCAACAGAAGTCAACGATAAAATCAGAGGCATTGCCGAGAAATTTGAGATTCCAAAAAACATAACGGTTAGCTTTACAGGAGAACAAGAAAAGCAAGCGGAAGAAATGGCCTTTCTTAGTCGTGCGCTTTTAATTGCGGTTCTTTTGATTTTCTTAATCTTGGTGGCACAATTTAATTCCGCCACAACCCCTATTATTATTTCGATCTCTGTGTTTCTAAGTTTGATTGGAGTTCTCTTTGGACTTCTTATTTTTAGAATGGATTTTGTGGTGCTTATGACTATGATTGGAATCATTTCACTCGCTGGAATTGTTGTTAATAATGCAATTGTTTTAATCGATTATATCAATCTAACCATGATTCGAAAACGGCGGGAATTAGGATTGGAACAAACGGACAAACTCAACTCCTCCCAACTTGTTGAATGTGTGGTAGAAGCTGGTAGAACGCGTTTAAGACCTGTCATACTAACTGCCATCACAACTATTTTAGGGTTGCTTCCGTTAGCTTTGGGAATTAATATTAATTTCAGAACTCTTATAACCCAACTTAATCCAAATTTTTATATTGGTGGAGAAAACGTTGCTTTTTGGGGACCAATGGGCTGGGCGATTATCTTTGGGCTGTCATTTGCTACATTTTTAACCTTGGTGGTAGTGCCTATATTATTTTATTTGATTAATAAATTGAAAACAAAAAAGGATAAAGTCATTTCCTAAGCCCATCAGTTTTAATTTTTAAATGTTAAATTTGCACAACTAATTTAGTCTTATGTACAGAAGTCATCATTGTGGTCAGTTAAGAACCTCGAATATTAATGAAGAAGTGACTCTTTCGGGTTGGGTTCAAAAATCTCGCGATAAAGGATTTGTAATCTGGGTAGATTTAAGAGATCGCTACGGAATTACACAACTTATTTTTGATGCGGATCGTACCTCAGAAGCGATGATGACCATGGCAAAAAGTTTAGGGCGTGAGTTTGTCATTCAAGTAACAGGAACAGTTATTGAACGAAGCTCAAAAAACCCTAATTTAGAAACTGGTGAAATTGAGATTTTAGTCTCAAAACTAACCGTTTTAAATGAGGCGGTTGTACCGCCTTTTACTATAGAAGATCAAACCGATGGTGGTGAAGAACTTCGTATGAAATACCGTTATTTAGACATTCGAAGAAATCCAGTTAAAAATAATTTAATTTTTAGACATAAGGTCACTCAAGAAGTCCGTTCATATTTGTCTTCTCAAGAATTTATAGAAGTTGAAACGCCCTACTTAATTAAATCAACACCCGAAGGGGCTCGTGATTTTGTAGTTCCAAGTCGAATGAACGAAGGTCAATTTTATGCACTTCCACAATCGCCACAAACGTTCAAACAACTGTTGATGGTTGGTGGAATGGATAAATATTTTCAAATTGTAAAATGTTTTAGGGATGAAGATTTAAGAGCCGATAGACAACCTGAATTTACTCAGATTGATTGTGAAATGACGTTTGTAGAACAAGAAGATATTTTAAATGTTTTTGAAGGTTTAACCCGCCATTTGATCAAATCTATTCATGGAAAAGAAATTACCTCATTTCCACGAATGACTTATGACGAGGCGATGGAAACCTATGGAAACGATAAGCCTGACATCCGTTTTGGAATGCAATTTGGCGAACTCAATGCGGTCACTCAACATAAAGATTTTGGTGTTTTTAACAATGCTGAATTAGTGGTTGGAATTGCCGTTCCGGGTGGAAACCGTTTTACACGTAAAGAAATTGATGGCATCATCAACTGGTTAAAACGCCCACAAATAGGTGCCTTAGGAATGGTTTATTCGCGATGTAATGACGATGGCACTTTTAAATCCTCTGTTGACAAATTTTATGACCAGGATGATTTGAGAAAATGGTCTGAAATTACAGGAGCACTATCAGGAGATTTAGTTTGTGTGCTTTCTGGTCCTACTGATAAAGTGAGAGCCCAATTAAGTGCACTCCGAATGGAGCTTGCCGAACGCCTAGGGCTTCGAAATCCTATGGAATTTGCACCGCTATGGGTCACAGATTTTCCATTACTTGAATGGGATGAAGAAAGCGAGCGATACCATGCAATGCACCATCCTTTTACCGCTCCAAAGCCAGATCAAATTAAATTATTAGACACCGATCCAGGGGCTGTAAAAGCAAATGCCTATGACTTGGTTTTAAATGGAAATGAAATTGGAGGAGGCTCTATTCGTATTCACGACAAAGCCACACAAGCATTGATGTTTGATCATCTTGGATTCACACCAGAAGAAGCTAAAGAGCAATTTGGATTTTTAATGAATGCCTTTGAATATGGCGCACCGCCACACGGAGGTTTGGCCTTTGGTTTGGACCGTTTGGTAGCAATTTTAGGAGGTCAAGAAACCATCCGTGATTTTATCGCCTTTCCAAAAAATAATTCAGGTCGGGATGTGATGATCGATGCACCGTCTGCTATTGATGAAACACAACTAAAAGAGTTGCATTTAAAAGTTGAACTGAAATAATACTACATTCATAAAATGAAATACTTGATTTGGTGCTTATTTATTATAACAATTACGAGTATCTTTTTAGGGTTATTAATTCCTGACAGCAGTACAATTGACTTCGTAGAAAAAGAAATAGAAAACGATATTTCAAACAAATTAATTGGATTTGGAGTCATCGGCTTATGTGTGTTTGTTTTTCCATTGTTTTCTTATTACCGTTGGAAAGACAAAAAAATAGCCGATTATATGCTCACTCAAGAGAATCTGGAAAAAATGCGAGAGTTTAATGAATCTAAAGAGTCCAAATAATTAATTCAAATTTCGTTTTTCCACAAAAAAACGTTTCATCAAATCTGAAGCTTCCTTCGCTAAAACACCTCCCCTTAAAATGGTTCTTGGGTGTAGTTTAGTACCCATCACACCACAGCCTCGTTTAGCGTCTTTTGCTCCATATACAACAGTCGAAATCTGACTCCAATACAAAGCGCCTGCACACATCTGACAGGGTTCAAGAGTGACGTAAAGGGTGCATTTATTTAAATATTTACCGCCTAAAAAATTAGCGGCGGCCGTAATAGCTTGCATTTCTGCATGTGCAGTCACATCATTCAAAAGTTCTGTAAGATTATGAGCCCGCGCAATGACTCTGTTGTCAACCACAATCACTGCCCCGACTGGAATTTCTCCCTTCTCAAAAGCGACTTCAGCTTCTTGAAGCGCCTTTTTCATAAAATAATCATCATCAAAAATAGCATCCATAAGTCAAAAATACGATTTCAATCTTGTACTTTTGCTATGTGTTAAAAAATTTACTGAAACATATTAATTCTGTATCCGATTTACGGCAGCTATCCCCTAGTGAGTTACCACAACTCGCCAAAGAGTTAAGGCAGTTTATTATCGAAATTGTTGCCACTAAAGAAGGTCATTTAGGAGCAAGTCTCGGAGTGGTTGAACTTACCATTGCGTTGCACTATGTTTTTAACACTCCTGATGATTTATTAATTTGGGATGTAGGTCACCAAGCTTATGGACACAAAATTTTAACGGGACGTAAAGCAGAGTTTCACACCAATAGACAACATAAGGGCATTAGTGGATTTCCAAAACGTGACGAAAGTGTTTTTGATGCATTTGGAACAGGACATTCATCGACCTCTATTTCGGCTGCCTTAGGAATGGCAATTGCTTCTCAATTAAAAGGTGAAAATAGGCAGCACATTGCCGTGATTGGCGATGCATCTATTGCGAGTGGGATGGCATTTGAAGGACTTAATCATGCTGGGGTAACAACTGCCAATTTGTTGGTGATTTTAAATGATAATGCCATTGGAATTGATCCAAGTGTAGGGGCTTTAAAACAGTATTTAACCAATGTGAAAAAGGGCACTCAAAAACAAGATAACATATTTGAATCGCTTAATTTTGACTATTCTGGTCCTATTGACGGACATGACATGGAGGCGATTATTACAGAATTAGAGCGTCTGAAAACAATTGAGGGTCCGAAATTTTTACATATAATAACGACCAAAGGAAAGGGTTTAAAACAAGCCGAAACCGATCAAGTAAAATACCATGCGCCCGGGAAATTTGATGCAACTACAGGAGATTTAATTTCTAAAAATAATAAAAACCTTCCGCCAAAATACCAAGATGTATTTGGGTTAACCCTTGTTGAGTTGGCTAAGAAAAACCAGTCGATTGTTGGTATCACCCCTGCCATGCCTACAGGGAGTTCGCTAAAATATATGATGGAGGTTCTTCCCGATCGGGCATTTGACGTGGGGATTGCAGAGCAGCATGCTGTAACGATGGCAGCGGGGATGGCAACCCAAGGCTTAATTCCTTTTTGTAACATCTATTCAACCTTTTTGCAACGGGCGTATGATCAGATCATACATGATGTTGCACTTCAGAGTTTGCCTGTTATATTCTGTATTGATCGGGCTGGACTGGTGGGTGAGGATGGTGCCACACATCATGGTGTGTTTGATTTAGCATATCTACGCTGTATTCCAAACCTCATCATTGTTGCACCAAGAAATGAAAAAGAATTACGAAACATCATGTATTCAGCACAAAAAGGCTTAGCACAACCTATTGCAATTCGATATCCTAGAGGAAGAGGGCTTACACCTAATTGGAAATCAGATTTTGAAGCGATTGAAATTGGAACCGGGGTTCAATTAGAACAAGGCG
>Ga0115550_1001991_pt1 | contig 14649 bp, 13 predicted proteins | sample COGITO_mtgs_1005_FD_87177 | JGI IMG/M metagenome (GOLD analysis project Ga0115550, IMG submission 87177) | Pelagic marine microbial communities from North Sea - COGITO_mtgs_100511 | ecosystem: Environmental > Aquatic > Marine > Epipelagic | place: Germany:Helgoland, sampling site Kabeltonne... | reverse complement strand
GAGCGGTAATAAAGCCCCAGGCGATGAAAGCGCCTATGTTGGGCATGACCATATTGGACAGGAAGCGTCCAAAATTCTGTATCTTGACTTTGGTATCCGGTGATAACATGTCGGGACCCCGTTTTAAGCCTGTTTGATTAAAAGTGGTAGTCGGGATGACGGGTTTTGCCGAACCCCCATCCCAGTCGTCTAAGCAACTTCAATCTACCAGCTTGTGATCAAATTAGGCTGAAAACGGGGTGTCTTGTGACGTACCTCTCAAATACCCAGCAATACCCCCTCCCTAAGTAGTGACCCTGATCACATTCAAGCTCTGTAGTTTGGCTACATTTCGATCTTTCTTGCCGCCATCACCCATTTAGTGTGATTCGTGTCACCTTTTGTAGTTTGCGCAAACCTGCTGTCAATGTGATGGCTGTCACGAATATTTAATTTGTATTCAAACGGGTCAGTGTGTGGGATGCAAAATCCGAGAGGGATAACGATGGATAGATAGTATTTGCTCATTAATCGCCAATGAATCAGTAGGTTTGTAACCCACTTTCAGTTTTTCACGATTGGCATTCAACCGCACAAGCGGCGCATTACCCCCTCCAGTGGTCCTCTGGCGAAGCGCAGGCTCCACAGATTGGCGAACAACAGAGCCGTCAGGGCAAAGAGGGTGGCGGCCAGTACCACTTCGGGCAGATCTTGCCCCTGCAGCCAGCCCAGCCCCTCCAGCACGCCCATGCCGAGCATGATATGGGCGATATAGAGTGTCAGCGTCTGCCGTCCGACCGGCAGCCAGACTCGCCACCAGCGAGCAGTGGGCAGGGTGCGGCCGAGCCAGAGGCAGAGCGCGATCAGGGTGCTGGCCGCCCCTATGCCAAACAGCAGGTAGAGCGGGGCAGGAGGAATGGGCCCGGTCGCGAGCAGGGGGGCCAGTTCGGGCTGGGGGAACAGTGTCAGCAGCCATAGCGACAGCCCCCTGGCCAGCACCATGGCCCCCACACCGCCGGCCAGCATCCATCTCTGTACGCTCGCGTTCGCGAGGGCCTGACGACTCAGCCAGAGGCCGTAGAGCAGAAAGCCCAGCCAGGGCACCACAGGGTGCCAGCCATTGAACAGCAGATTGCGGACGAAGCCGTTCAGGGTCCAGAACTCGGGGTAGCTGAAGCTGTGCCACTGCCAGCCCTGATCGTAATTGAAGTGAAACAGCAGGATGACGAAGCCCGCTGCCAGCAGGGGGATCAGGGAGAGCAGCCAGAGGGAGGGTAACCGCAGGCAGCAAGCCCCCAGCAGGAAGTAAACGGCGTAGTAATGGATGATGTCGGCTGGAAACACCAGATAGTTGAGCAGTCCCAGGATCAGCAGAAACAGGGCCCGCTTGGCGGTTTGCTGCATGGCAGTCGGCCAGCTCAGCTTGCGGGTCGAGAGACCGAGACCTATGCCGGCCAGCACCACGAAGCTGGCGGCAGAACGACCCTCCAGCGCATCCAGCATGGCTTTGAGCCAGTCAGGTCCGCCTGTCAGCACACCCATGGCGATGCGAAAGTTCACCAGCACCATGCCGAGCAGGGCCATGGCGCGGGCCAGATCCAGCCCCTCTAGTCTATTGGATGACGATGTCATGAGCGGTTTGCCTCGCAGGAGAAGAATCCATGGCTCAGTTGGCCGGCCCCAGCAGCAGGTCCAGCAGCTGTGGCAGTCGTTGCGCCGCTGAGGGCTGACCCGGATGGAGAGCAAGTGCATCGCGCAGTGCCTGTCCTTCCAGCCCGTCCAGCAGCAGTTGGGCGGTGAGATCGGGGTCCAGTCTTGCCTCCAGACATCCCTCCTGCTGTCCCCGCCGTACCGTATTGGCAAGGGCATCGCACAGCTGGCGCTGGTTGCTGGCGAAGGTGGCGGCCATCTCGGGGTGGCGGGTCAGCTCGGCCAGGATTTCGGTGCCGAGCAGCAGATTCTCCGGCGTCTGCGACCAGGCGAGATAGCCGGCGGCGAAGCGGGCCAGTGCCGCGCGGGCGTAGCCCTGAGCCAGCTCATCCAGCAGAGGCTGCAACTCGGCGGCTTCCAGCGAGGCGATCAGCGCGATCAGCTCCTCTTTGCGGGCGAAGTGGTTATAGAGGTTGCCCAGACTCACCCCAGCGGCGGCGGCTATGTCGCGCATCCCTGTCTGGTGGAAGCCCCGCTCGATGAAGCAGCCGAGGGCTGCCTGGATGATCAGCTCCCGCCGCTGCTCCAGGCGGTTGTGATTGATGGACATGGTCGGCTTCCTCTCTGCTGGTCGACATTGTTTGAGCGAACGTTCGTTCATTTGTAATGTTCACCTTATCTCCGGTGTGAAAAAGAAGCAAGCCACAGTTAGCCAAGAGGAGGCATCGCCTTGGTCGGCATACTCCGGGGCAAGCCATGCGTCCGCTGAGTGGTCAGTGAGGTTTCCGAATAACCCGGTCCCAAAGCCGGTCAGCGCCAAGACAGGTAGAAGGTCATTGCACTCCTGGCCATCTCCTCGTCGGGCCACCCGCTCCTCAGAGCGCTCGTCTGTTGGCTCAAGGGGGCTGAGGGCGAGGGCATCGTCTTCCTGCCGGCCATGAACAGGGGGTATAAAAAAGCCCGCAGGGTTGCGGGCTTTTGCATCGATCTGTAGAGGCTTGGCTTATTCCGCCTTGGGGGCGGCCTCGGCTGGTGTCTCAGTGCTTTCGGCTACCGTGTTCTCGGTTACGGCACTGTCGGCCACCGGGGCTTCCGGTGCCGGGCCTGGTACCAGCTCCACTGCCGGTTTGGCGATGAGGGAGCGAGTCTCTTCCACCGCTTCACTCAGCTTGACCTCGATAACCTGACCCAGTTCATAGACCACTTCGGTCTTGTCCAGGTAGACACGGCCATTGTCCCAGTTGCACTCCAGCCGATCCTTGTTGTCCAGGATGTGGCGGGCGGGCATGAAGACAACGGCGCCGTTTTCGCGCAGGCGCAGCTTGAGACCGGCGCGCATCACGTCGATGATCTCGGCGTTGAACACCTGATCGGTACCGGCGGCAGCCTTGAGGTAACGGACATAGAGCCAGTCGCCGATGTCGCGTTCCACCATGCGGTGCAGGCGACGACAGGCGGTCAGGTGCTCGGTCAGTTCCTGGCTTGGGCGCTCACCCGGTGTCTTGCCGGCGATGACCGCTTTCAGCAGACGATGGTTGACCATGTCGCCGTATTTGCGGATCGGGGAAGTCCAGGTCGCGTAGGCATCCAGCCCCAGGCCGTAGTGGGCACCCGGCTCGGAGGACATCAGCGCATAGCTCTGGAAGCGGCGGATCTTGCCATCCAACCAGCGGGTGTCCAGGTTGTCTATCCAACGGCGCAGGGCGCAGAAGCCGGTCAGGCTGGCGATCTCGTCGCGCTCGAACGGGGCCTCGGCGCTTTTCAGCAGGTCGATGGCGCCGTCGAGGGACTCTTCATCGAACCCTGTGTGGACGTTGAAGATGCCGTAGCCGACGCTCTTGCCCAGCACGCGACCGGCGCAGATGTTGGCCGCGATCATCGACTCTTCGATCATGCGGTTGGCGATGCGGCGCGGTTCCACGTGAATGGCCAGCACGGCGCCGTTCTCCCCCAGCTCGAAGTCGTAGTCGGGTCTGTCGGGGAACACCAGGGCGTGCTCGGTACGCCACTTGATCCGCGCCTCCGTCATGGCCTTCATCAGCGGCAGCTGGGCCATCACGCCGGCGTCGATCTCAAGGGGTTTACCCTGTTCGGCCCAGTCGGAGACCTCGTCATAGTTGAGACGGGCATGGGAGATGATGCGGGCGGCGAAGAATTCGGTCTCCTCCAGCAGCAGGCCATCTTCGGCGATCAGCAGGCGGGCGCAGAGCGTGTTGCGCTCCTCGCCCTCTTTCAGGGAGCAAAGCTCGTCCGAGAGGGTGCGCGGTATCATGGGCACGTTGCGACCCGGCATGTAGACGGTGAAGGCGCGCTGGGCGGCTTCCTTGTCCAGCTCGCTGCCTTCGGCCACATAGGCGGTCGGGTCGGCGATGGCGACCAGCAGCTCCCAGCCGTTGTCCAGTTTGCGGATGGCCAGGGCGTCATCCATGTCCTTGGTCTTGGCGCCGTCAATGGTGAAGAAGGGGGTCGCGGTCAGATCGGTGCGTGGCAGCTCCTCTTCCTCGATCACCTTCCACTCCGGCAGATCAGCCGGTTCTATCTGGGCCAGGTTATGGCGAGCCAGCACCACCCACCAGGGCACATTGTGGTCTTCCTGATCGGCGATCTTTTCGATGATCTCGGCAGAGAAGTTGCCATCACTCAGGGCGTGGCGCTTGAGGGTCGCAACCACCCAGTCCCCTTCCTTGAAGGACTTCTCATCCAGACCCTTCTTGGCGCGGGCCTTGATGGCATCCTTGATGAGGGGGTGGTCCGGCACCACGTTGAGGCGGTCACGGAACATTTTGACGCGACCGACGAAACGGGTCACTGCCTGCTCCAGCAGGGCATCCGGTTCGGCCACTTCCTTCTCTTTTTCGGTACGGATCAGGGCGCTCACCCGGTCACCGTGCATCACCTTTTTCATGTAGGGGGGCGGCACGAAATAGCTGGTCTTCTCATCGACTTCCAGAAAGCCGAAGCCCCGGTCCGAGGCGCGGATAACACCCTCTTTCTTGGGGATGTTTTCGCGGATTTGTTGCTTGAGCTGGGCCAGCAGCGGATTGTCTTGGAACATAAGTGAGGAACCTGAGTGGAGACCTGATGAAGAAACGCCCAGCACTATACGATTTTACCCCCTCAAAGCCAAGGTGAATGGCCCCGTCAACCGGGTTGCAGTGCGCGGCGCCCCTCGCTGATCAGACGCAGGGAGATCTGTTTGTGCAACCCGCGCTCCAGTACCCAGCGGTGCCAGTAGAGGCGCTCGATGAGGTGATGTGACGGGCTGAGATCGAGCAGTATCCCCTGTGCCAGCTGCTGGCGGATCTGCAGTTCCGGGATGAGACAGTAGGCGAGTCCCTGCTCGGCCATGGCGACGAAGGCTTCCGACGAGCGCACCGTGTGGCAGGGATAGCCACCGGGTTCCAGCCCGAAGTGGCGCGCCATGAAGCTCACATGCATGTCGTCGCGCTGATCGAAGGCCACTGCCGGTGCCTTTGCCAGCGCCGCCGGGGTGAGCCCGGCGGGAAAGTGACGGGCGACGAAGGCGGGGCTGGCGGTGAGCAGGTAGCGCATCTCGCCGAGCTCGTCCACGCAGCAGCCCGCCAGTGGCTGGCCGTGCAGGCTGACGGCACCGAAGGCCTGACCCTCGCGCACCCGATCCAGGGTGCGGCATTCGTCATCCACCAGCAGGTTCAGCTCTATGGGGTGCTGCTCCAGCAGAGGTGCGAGGGCTGGCAGGAACCAGGTTGCCAGGCTGTCGGCGTTGACCGCTATGCTGACCCGGATCGGGGCCTGTGGTTCGTCGGGCGCGATCTCGCCGGCCAGCTCCAGTTCCAGCTGGCGCACCTGGCGGTAGTGGGCCAGCAGCTTTTGGCCAAGGGGGGTCGCCTGCAGCGGCTGGCTGCGAATGAGCAGCGGCTCGGCAAACTGCTGTTCCAGCTGCTTGATGCGCTGTGAGATAGCGGACTGGGTGATGTGCAGGCGCTGGGCGGCGCGCTCGAAGTTCTGCTCCTGCATCACGGCATCCAGCGCCAGCAGCAGCTTGTAGTCCAACGCCTTCATCAGCATTCCTTATCAGAGAGGGTATTGAGAAGAGATGCTACTGGAGTGACGGCAGGACGACAACGAAACTCTGACCGGATCGCCGAGAGGCACGGCTGGCGTGGTGTGCGGGGTGAAAGCGGGTTTGTCACTGCGAGATGTGACAGTGGTGGTCAAAAGGTATTCAGGAGATACTCTTTTGCGTCCGTTTTTGCATGGGGTGGAAACGGGCCATAGCGAGAACTTTTAATCCCGGGCCTTATCCCGGGATTTTTTTATGTGGCGTTTACTCGGTGACCAGTTCCCTGGCATCGGCATACTCGCCCTGCATGGGGTGGCCGACGGCACGGGCGAAACGTTCATCCAGATGAAAGCGGATTCCGACCCCGCGCACGGCGCCCAGGTCCACGGCCTGACGGTGACCGAGTCGCTCTATGGGAAGGCCGAGACGGCGGAAGATACGCTCCACCGGCAGGCTGACCACGGCGACGAGTTCCCGGATCCCCTTCGCCCTGGCGAAGGCATAAACCTCGCGGAAGATGACGCAGGTCAGTTCGCTCACCCCGTTGCCCATGCGCGGCGCCCGGTTGGCGTCGATGGCGAGGCGAGTCAGTTCCCACACATCGCTGCTGCGTGGTGCCATCTCCCCGGCGAGAGCGGTGGGGAATATGCTGGGCAGCATGTAATCCTGGGCGCAACTGAGCAGACGGATGCAGCCGCACAGGCCTTCTTCGTCCTCGATCAGCACCCAATGGGTGTCCGGGGTGTCGAAGCTGTCCTGCTCCAGACCACGGTGAGACTCCACATCCCAGCCGAGACGATCGGAGAAGACGCGATTACGGAAGCGATAAAGCTCGTTTTCTACCTCCCATCTGGGGTGTTCTTTTAATTTTCCTTTGAAAACAAGCATTCAGATGTCTCCATTTCAGTGTTCGGCGCTATAATCGAGGCCCTGGCCAGGGGGGCTAGCATATGAAACAAGACCAACTGCTTGAGTACCTCGAACATTTCACTTCGGTAACAGACGGGGATCGTTTGGCCGAGTTGATCGGTCGATTCACGCTCGGTATGGGCTATGACTACTACCGGTTCGCACTGATCATTCCCATGTCGATGCAAAGGCCCAAGGTGGTGCTGTTCAATCAGTGCCCTGACTCCTGGGTGCAGGCCTATACGGCCAACCATATGCTGGCCTGTGATCCCATCATCCAGCTGGCCCGCAAGCAGACCTTGCCCATTTATTGGAACCGACTGGATGAACGGGCGCGTTTTCTGCAAGAGGGCAGTCTGGATGTGATGGGGTTGGCGGCGGAGTTCGGGCTGCGAAACGGTATTTCGTTTCCGCTGCACGGTGCGGCGGGGGAAAACGGCATACTGTCGTTCATCACTGCCGAGCGGGCGTCAAGCGATCTGCTGCTGGAGTCCTCGCCCATCCTTTCCTGGATGTCCAACTACATCTTCGAGGCGGCGATCCGGATTGTGCGGGTCAGTCTGCGGGAAGATGACCCTCAGGAGGCCCTGACTGACCGTGAGACCGAATGCCTGTTCTGGGCCAGCGAAGGGAAAACGTCGGGTGAAATTGCCTGCATCCTGGGGATCACGGAACGTACCGTGAACTACCACCTCAATCAGGTCACCCGTAAAACGGGGTCGATGAATCGCTACCAGGCCATCGCCAAGGGGGTGAGCAGTGGCATTTTGCTGCCCAATCTGGAGCAGGTCGTTGTCACCAACTTCCCCAAGCTGATGCAATAAAACCCAATGATTCTCGGGGCAGAGCGACAGGCTCACAATTGTCAGATCATGCAATTGACAGTTGGTGCCGGATGGAATTCATCCCTGCCCTCAGGATCCCGCTTGATTAGAGAAATGAATCACTCAGCAGATTAATGAATTTCTCTGAACACCCCACCGCCCTTTATAGTGCCGTCCACTCACTCTTCTGGACGGTTTATCCATGTTCGCGACCACTCTGCAAGGCTTCACCCTTGGCCTTGCCATGATCATTCCCATTGGTGCCCAGAACGCTTTCGTGCTGAGCCGGGGCATACATCGCAATCACCATCTGCTGGCTGCGACGCTCTGCTGTCTGTGTGATCTCATCCTGATCGGGATTGGGGTATTCGGCGGGGCCAACCTGCTGGCAGCCAGTCCCATCGGACTGGCGCTGCTGACCTGGGGTGGTGTGCTGTTTCTTTGCTGGTTCGGCATTCGCTCCCTGCGCAGTGCCTGGCAAGGGCAGGGGGCTGCGCTGGTGGATTCACCCCGGCTGATGGGGGTCAAGAGCGTGCTGGCCATGACGCTCGGGGTGACCCTGCTCAATCCTCATGTCTATCTGGATACCCTGATGCTGCTCGGCTCCTTTGGCAGCCAGTTTGCCGAACCGTTGCGCCCGGCCTTTGCGGCAGGGGCCATGCTGGCTTCCCTGGTCTGGTTCTACAGTCTCGCCTTTGGTGCGGCCGCGCTCTCGCCCTGGCTTGCACGGGGCCGGGTGCAGCAAGCTATTGATACTATTGTTGGTTTAATCATGTTGGGGTTGGCATTGCAACTGGCGAGCGGGGCTTTGCTGGCCTCATAAGGCTATTTTTGTGCCACACCTCATAAAAATTAATCCCGGCTTCATGCCATGACATATTCGTCTGTTAAATTCCCGTCGCTGGTAAAGCGACACTCATAATAAAAGGGAAAAAACAGTGAATAAAACCATGAAGCTGGGTGCTATTGCAGCCATAGTGCTGTTGTCTGCCTGTAGCAATGAAAACGACAGCAAGACGCAACCGGGCGCTGTGGCCCTGCGTCTGATCCAGACCTCCGATATCCACTCCAACGTGCTGGGATACGATTACTACCAGAACAAGGAAGATCGCAAGTTTGGCCTCTCCCGTACCGCCTTGCTGATCCGTGCGGCGCGCTCGGAAAACCCCAACAACCTGCTGCTCGACAACGGTGACCTGCTTCAGGGCACGCCGCTGGCGGATTACATCTTCGAGCAATCGGGCGCCGGTTACCTCGACAAGCAGGCCCACCCCGTGTTCAAGGCCATGAACGAGCTGGGTTATGACGCGGGCAACCTGGGCAACCACGAATTCAACTACGGGCTGGATTACCTCACCAAGACACTGCAGGGTGCCAAGTTCCCCTATGTGAACGCCAACGTGTTCGAGGCGGGCGCCTTCAAGCGCGATGCAAAGGGGCAGATCGACTGGAGTGGCAACAAGTTCACCCCTTACCTGCTGCTGGAGCGCAAGGTGAAGGATGACAAGGGGCAGGAGCAGACCGTCAAGGTGGGCATATTGGGGCTGACCCCGCCGCAGGTGCTGCAGTGGGACAAGCGTCATCTGGAAGGCAAGGTGGTGGTGGCCGACATGGTCGAGACCGCCAACCACTATGTGCCCGAGTTGCGTGCCAAGGGCGCCGACATAGTGGTCGTGGTCGCCCACACCGGCATCAACGCCAGCAGCTACGAAGCCATGATGGAGAACTCCGCCTGGCACCTGGCCAAGGTAAAAGGGGTGGATGCCCTCATGCTGGGGCATGCCCACAAGAACTTCCCCGGTGATTTCCCGGATCTGCCGGAGGTGGACAACCAGGCCGGTACCCTGAGCGGCGTGCCAACCGTGATGCCAGGCTATTGGGGCAACCATCTGGGCATCATAGACCTCACCCTGGAGCAGGTTGAGGGCAAGTGGCAGGTGAAGCAAAGCCAGGCCAGCCTGCGCAAGATCGATTCCAGCGAAGGCAGCGCCGTGGATCAGCGGGTCGTCGATCTGGTACAGGCGGATCACGATGCCACCAACCAGTGGCTGGATGAACCGCTCGGCAAGATCACCTCCTCCATCCACAGCTTCTTTGCTCTGGTACAGGATGATCCCTCGGTGCAACTGGTGAGCGATGCCCAGCGCCGCTACGCCGAACAGCTGCAACAAGACGGTCTGCTCAAGGAGTCCTACCCCATTCTGTCGGTGGCGGCACCCTTCCGTGGTGGTCGTAACGGCATCAATGACTTCACTTATGTGGCCCAGGGCGACATCTCCCTGCGCAACGTCTCCGACCTCTATATCTATCCGAACACCTTGCAGGTGGTCGAAGTGAATGGAGCCACCGTCAAGGAGTGGCTGGAGATGAGCGCCGGTCAGTTCAACCAGATCGACACCGGCAAGACAGAGGTGCAGTGGCTGGTGAACGAGAAGTTCCCCACCTACAACTTCGATGTGATCGATGGCGTGAACTATGAAGTGGATATCACCCAGCCGGCCCGTTACAACAAGGAAGGGGACAAGGTCAGCAACGGCCAGCGCATCAGTGCACTCACCTTCAACGGCCAGCCCATGGATCCGGCCCAGAAGTTCTACGTGGTGACCAACAACTACCGTGCCAGCGGTGGCGGCCACTTCCCGGGCATCGACGGCAGCAACATAGTGCATGAAGATCCCTCCGAGACGCGGGAGATCATTGCCCAGTACCTGAAGGCCCAGTCTGCCGAGAACCCGGGTGGTTTCAGCCCGGCGGCCAACAACAACTGGCACATGAAGGCCCTGCCTGCCAACGTGGACGTGCGGCTCTACTCCTCTCCCCGCGAGGAGGCCAAACAACTGGCCGGCGCGGATCTGGAGTACAAGTCCACCCTGCCGATGGACGATGCCAAGCATCCGGGCTACGCCATCTTCCGCCTGATCCGTCAGTAACCCTGGCTGTAAAAAACGATAAAAAAAGCCCTCGCAGTGCGAGGGCTTTTTCGTGGGCGTTTGGTGGTTGGTACTTAGTTCACCACGGCCACGTTGATGCTGCCGTTGCCCTGGGTCATGCGTACCCGGGCGCCAGGTACGAAGGTGGGGCTGGCTTTTTGCACTACCACGATGGATTCGCCGTTCTCTTTCTTGATCTCGAGCTCGACGCCGTCAACCTGATTGAGCTTGTCGCCGGCAGCTTTACCGGCGGCGGCGCCTGCGATGGCACCCCCTGCGGCGGCGATATCGCTGCCCCGGCCACCACCAATGGTGCTGCCGAGCAGGCCACCGACCACGGCGCCGCCTATGGTGCCGACCAGAGAGTTCTCATCGGCCTGGATCTTGACCGGGCGGGTGGAGAGTATGGTGCCGTAGCTCACTGTCTGGACCTGCTTGGCACGATCCTTGGTGTAGACATCGCCGGAGTAGACATCGCTGTTGGCACAGCCGCTGAGGGTGGTGGCAGTGGTGGCGGCCAACAAGGCGATAAGGGTCATACGTTTCAACATGATGGGCCTCCTGGGCTGGCATCTAATCTGGTTAATTCGGTCAGTGAGTGCAACTTTACGCCAACCGGATTGAGCATGAAACCAGCAAAGTGTAACCAATTATGAGACTCGGGGACGGGAGGCGACGTCAGCGGCGGGATTAGCCGAGGCTTTTTTCCAGCAGCAGGCGATCTTCACCCGGGCCGAAATAGTCGCGCTCCTCGGCAACTTGCTGATAACCGAGTCGAAAGTAGAGGCGTTTGGCCGGATTGGCCGGATCCACCGTCAGTCTGACGCGTTCGACCAGCACCTGGGTCAGTGCCTGCTCCAGCTGCAGCATCATGCGCTCGGCGAGACCGAAGCCGCGCGCCTCGGGCAACACAGCCAGGGAGAGCAGCCAGCCTTGCGACCGATCCTGTCCCAATCCACCCAGGGCATAGCCAAGCAGCTTGCCATCCAGTTCGGCCACCAGCAGCAGCTCGGGCCAGAGATCCATGGCCTGGCGAAAGAAGAAGCCTGGATAGACATCCTCCCCGAAGACGTTGACGTCTATCTGCCAGATGGCGTGCATGTCGGCGTGGGTGGCCACTCTCAAAACGGGGGGCTGATGCATCCGGGCTCCTGTCATTGCATTCGTGCTGCCGTGCGGCAGTCAAAGGAGTCACAGGTTAGTGGGCCATCCTGGCTGATGCAAGCTTACCTGATGATGTCGGGCGCGCGTGGTCGAAGGTCTGTGTCAGGGCGGCAGGGGCCGGCTGTTGGGCAATCTTGGGGCCTTGCGGCGGCTGTCCAGCAGATGGCACAGGGCAAGCCAGGGGTGACGCCACAGCATGCGCGGGCCGCTCCATTTCATGATCTGCTGGATCTGCTTGCGCATGGCGGGGGCATAGCAGTGGATGTGGCAGTTGGCGCAGGTCGGTTTGTGGCCGTGACCATAACGGCAGCGCCGCAGTCGCTGGTGGGCGAAGGCTTGCAACTGCTGGCAGTGCCGACAGGCGGGATCCTGATGGTGGTGGTGGCAGTAGAGGCGGATCATGGCGCTGACCGTTTGCTGCTCCCGCTTGAGCCTGGGGTGCTCGGATGCCTTGCTGGCACGAGTGCTGTGCATTGAGTCGGGATCATGGGGTTTCATGGCGGTCATTGTCCTGACCTGAGGGGACTGGGTGTTGATACAGGTCAAGACGGGAGGCAAAAAAACAGGGCCCGCAGGCCCTGTGTCATCAGATGAGGCTGGTTGCTTGTTCCAGCCAGAGGAGATCCTCGCCCTCCAGCAGGGGGCTCAGGCGGCGGAACACCTCGACATGGTATTCGTTGATCCAGCGGAACTCGGCCGGGCTCAGCAGGCTGCGATCGATGAGGCGGGTATCGAACGGCACATAAGTCAGGCGCTCGAAGCCCAGCATCGCCAGTTCGCCCATCTGTTCCTGTTCGGTCACGACCACCAGGTTTTCGCAGCGGATGCCGAATGCATCTTCCCGGTAGTAACCCGGCTCGTTGGAGAGCACCATGCCCGGTTGCAGCGCCACCAGGCTCCCCTTGGGTGCGATGCGCTGGGGGCCTTCGTGCACGCTCAGGAAGTGACCGACACCGTGGCCTGTGCCGTGGTCATAGTTGTAACCCGCCTGCCACAGCGGCATGCGGGCCAGCACGTCGAGCTGGATGCCGGCGGTACCGCGCGGGAAGCGGGCCTGATCCAGCGCGATATGGCCCTGCAGCACCCGGGTAAACATGGCCTTGTGCTCGTCAGTCACCTCACCCACCTTGACGGTGCGGGTGATGTCAGTGGTGCCGTCCAGATACTGGGCACCAGAATCGACCAGATAGATGCTGTCCTGACCGAAGGGGCGTGGTGTGCCGTTGGTGTGACGGTAGTGGCACATGGCGGCGTTGGGCCCCAGCGCCGAAATGGTGTCAAAGCTCGGCTCGACGTAGTGTTCCTGCTCGTGACGGAAGGCTTCCAGCTGATCTGCCAGCGTGCCTTCATCCACCCCATCGAATTCGCCGGAGGCGATCAGCCGATCCAGCCAGGCGAGGAAACGGGTAACGGCGACGCCGTCACGCAGGTGGGCGCGCTGCATACCGGCCAGCTCCACCGGGTTCTTGCACGCCTTCGGCAGCATGGTCGGATCCTGACCCGCCACCAGGATGGCGCCTGCCTCTTCCATGATGAGCTGGGTCCAGGCGTTGGCCGTGTTGGGATCGGCCAGTACTCTTTGCTGGTTTTCACCAATGCGTTGCAGCACATCACCCAGCTTGTCGATGGGGTAGACGGAGACATCCTGTCCCACATGTCTGGAGAAGGCGATGCAGTCAATCTTGTCGGTGTCGACGAAGAAATCCATGCTGGTGTTGGCGTAGAGCACCGCAAAACCCAGCACTACCGGCAGACGCTCCACGTCACGGCCACGCAGGTTGAGCAGCCAGTTGATGGGCTCGGCCTGGGTCAGCAGTACGGCATCCAGCCCGCGCTTGCGCAGGTCTGTGGCCAGCAGTTCGCGCTTGGCCTGGCTCGACTGGCCTGCCAGCTCTTCGCTGTAGAGAATGACCGGGGTCTTGGTCGGCGCGGGGCGATCGCTCCAGTGCAGGTCGATGGGGTTCTCATCGACCCGTACCAGCTCGATGCCGCGTTCGGTCAGCAGGGCCTTGGCGTGTTGATACCAGGCCAGGCTGTGCAGGCGGGCGTCAAAGCCGACCCGGGAGCCGGACGGCAGTTGTTCAGCCAGCCACTGCACATGGGGATCTTCGTTCAGATGAAGAAACTCGAATAGCTCGGCCGGTGCCTGCATGCGGGCCTGCACCGTGTAACGACCGTCGATGAACAGGGCCGCCCGCTGCGCCATTATGATGGCGAGCCCGGCGGAGCCGTTGAAACCCGTGATCCAGTCCAGACGCTCTGCGTAGGCGGGAATGTATTCGCCCAGGTGCTCGTCATCGTGGGGGACTATGAAGGCGTCCAGCTCTTGAATGGCCAGAGCGGCCCTGACCTGGGCGACGCGGGTTTCAATAATCTCGAAATGATTCATGTCGTTAATGCCAGATTGTAGTGATGTGAGTGTTCAGTGGTTGTGGCCGCTGTCCAGGATCCGTTTGATCGACTGGCCAGCCGCCTCGATATGTTGTTTGAGCAGCACCACAGCCTCGTGTTTGCGGCGGGCGCGACACAGCGCCAGCAACTGGGCGTGCTCACGTTCGGCCTTGTCCACTCCGTCGCTGGCAAACAGCAGCTCGAAGCGTACATAGCGGTCACAGCTCAGATTGATCTGGGCAATCAGCTCCAGCGCCTGGGGGCGACCGGCAGCCTGATAGAGGGTGGCGTGAAAACTGTGGTTCAACTCTGCCCAGTGTTCGATCTGGGTGCCTGACTCGAGCGCCTGATCAAACTGGGCCAGGATGGCCTCTGCCTTGGCAAAGGTCTCCTCCGTCATCAGGTCGACGGCGTGAAACAGGGTATCGGCTTCCAGCAGGGCTCGCAAATAAAAGAGCTCCTCGATGGCCGAGGCGTCCAGCATGGTGACCACGGCGCCGCGGTGGGCCTCGAATTTCACCAGCCCCTGGGCCTCCAGTTGCATCAGGGCTTCCCGCACAGGAATGCGGCTCACCGCCAGCTCCTTGGCGATGGCATCCTGACGAAGAGGGGCGCCGGCGGGAAACTCCCCACGCAGGATCCGGCCGCGGAGGTTCTCCATCACCATCTGGGTTCGGGTCTTGTAGGGTGGGGTCATGGTCGGGTCACAGGGGAATCGTTACAAAATTGTATATTGTATAAAGTTGGGCTGAATCTAACG
>Ga0115550_1001987_pt1 | contig 14667 bp, 12 predicted proteins | sample COGITO_mtgs_1005_FD_87177 | JGI IMG/M metagenome (GOLD analysis project Ga0115550, IMG submission 87177) | Pelagic marine microbial communities from North Sea - COGITO_mtgs_100511 | ecosystem: Environmental > Aquatic > Marine > Epipelagic | place: Germany:Helgoland, sampling site Kabeltonne... | reverse complement strand
TTTTGGCATCCCGGTTGCCGCACCTTACAGCCTAGAGGATATGGCCGCCGACACGGTGGGGCTACTGGATGCCCTTGAGATTCCCGCGGCGCATCTGGTGGGTATGTCGATGGGCGGTATGATCAGCCAAATTGTCGCTGGTCGCTACCCAGATCGAGTGCTCTCGTTGACCTCGATTATGTCCACCAGTGGTGAGCGTGGAAAAGGGCAGGCATCCTTAAAGGTCAGCTTGAAAATGCTTCAGCCCGCCTCAAAAGACAAGACGCCTTTGGATATCGCCGTTGAAATCTGGCAGATGCTTGCTGGTCCAGCCTATCCGATGACCGATGATGAGATCAGAAAGCAGGTAATTGCCGAGCACCAACGTTCGAGTAATCCGGCTGGTTATATGCGCCAGATCGGCGCCATCAGAACATCGCCAAGTCGCGTGGCGTTGCTGAAATCGATCAAGGTACCAACATTGATTATTCATGGTAACCAAGATGTGTTGGTGCCGGTTAGTGGTGGCATCGATACAGCAAAACATATTGCCCATGCCAATCTGGTTCGCTTTGAAGGCATGGGCCATACATTGCCGCAAGCGTTGCTCGACCGGTTTGCTGAATTGATTGTTAAAAATTGCAAAGATGCTGTTAAAGGTGATGACACAGCACAAAGCGTCAATCTTGGCACCAATTAACCGATAGCTGGCATCATTGACAAAGTTTATAAGCCTTCGAGGCGTTACTTTAAGCACATGCAGGACTGGTAGACACTCTTAAATAACCCATCTAGAGGTTAGGGTGGACACCAGATACTCGGAGGGGCATTACCAAGAATAATAAAAATAGTGCAGTGTAGAACAAAAGTTAAAACGGGTAGGTTCTTTGAATCTGCCCGTTTTTTTTGCCCTTAAATAAGTGAATATTTAGCGACAGAAACAGGTAAACCTTTGTATTATTCAGCATCTAATAACTGTGGATCTGACCATGGAATCCTATGCTGGTTTTAATTTAATCCCAACGCTCATTGTTGTCGTACTCGCCGTCATCACTCACCGACCGGTCTTTTCACTGCTGGTTGGCGTAGTGGCGGGGCTGTTGTTGATTGACCCGACCAATGTGGTCAGCGGTATTGCTGATCTGTCCCTAGAAATCATGATGGATGAGACCATCGGCTGGGTGATTGTGGTCTGCGGTTTAATGGGCAGTTTAGTGATGCTGTTGATTAAGACCGGTGCCGCCAATGCCTTTGCTCTATCCATGGCAGCGCGCGCTAATACCCGTAACAAGTCGCTGCTAGTCACTTGGCTGTTAGGGCTGATTATTTTTATCGACGACTACTTAAATGCCATCGCCATCGGCTCGTCAATGAAAAAGGTGACCGATAATTTTAAGGTGTCGCGCTCGATGCTCTCGTATGTGGTGGATTCCACAGCGGCACCGATCTGCGTGATTATACCGATCTCTACCTGGGCGGTGTTCTTTGCTGCGCTGCTTGAAGAATCTGGCACTGCGTCGGTTGGCGGAGGCATGGCGATGTATATTTCCGGCATCCCCTACATGTTTTACGCTTGGATCGCAGTGCTATTGGTCCCCTTGGTCGCTACCGGTCGCTTCCCACTAATTGGCCCGATGAAACAAGCTGAGTCGATGGCTCAAAAGGGCCAGTTGACACTCTCTGAGATCGTTGAATTTGATACCTCTGAGGGACTGACGACGAGCTCTGGGCCTAACCGAGCGAGCCTATGGACCTTTTTCGTGCCCTTGCTGGCGCTGGTTGGCTTTTCGGTCTACTTCGAGATTGATCTGCTGAAAGGTATTATTGTCACGTTAGCGATTACTGTGCCGTTTTTGATACTGCAGCGACTCATTAGTGCCAAAGGTGCCATGGATGCAGTAATGAATGGTTTCAAAGTGATGTTACCGCCACTGGCAACAGTGGTCTGCGCCTTTATGTTCAAAGCGGTCAATGATCAAATTGGCCTGCCTCAATATGTCATTGATTCGGTGCGGCCGATTATGTCGCCGCTGCTACTGCCACTGATCACCTTCCTGACGATGGCAATTATTGCTTTTGCCACTGGCTCCTCTTGGGGCGTGTTTGCCATCGCCATTCCTATTGTGATGCCGCTGGCGGCGACTATGGATGTATCGACGCCGTTGATGATTGGCGCGCTGCTCTCTGCCAGTTCGTTTGGCAGTCATGCTTGCTTCTACAGTGATTCGACGGTCTTGGTGGCGCAAAGCTCTGGTGCCGGCGTGATGGAGCATGCGTTAAGTCAGCTGCCCTATGCGCTGATTGCTGCCTGCGCTGCCGGTATTCTGTTTGTGCTAGTGGGGTTGTAAGGCCGGCGTGAGGTGCGTGCAGTTAAGTTGTGGAATAATGGATAAAAGCCCGCGCAACAATTGTTGCGCGGGCTTTTTTTTAATCTCTGCCTGTGAAATGGCCGCCTAGCGCTCGACGATAGCCGTGACGCCCTGACCGCCGGCTGCACAGATGGAAATTAGGCCACGTCCAGCGCCTTTTTCCTCGAGCAATTTTGCCAGCGTCGCCAGAATTCGTGGTCCGGTTGCCGCAAAGGGGTGACCAGTCGCAACACTTGAGCCATTAACGTTGAGTTTGCTGCGCTCGATGCTGCCCAGCGCGCTTTCAAGGCCGAGTTTGTTTTTACAGAAGTCTTCATCTTCCCAGGATTTCAACGTGCAGAGTGCCTGTGCGGCAAAGGCTTCGTGGACCTCATAGAAATCAAAGTCCTGCAGGCTGAGACCGGCGCGCTTAAGCATCCGTGGCACCGCATAGGCGGGGGCCATCAGCAGACCCTCACTATTTTCGCCCTGTGAGTAAAAATCCACAGCAGCCACTTCGCTAAAGCTAAGATAGGCCATGACCGGCAGATTCCGCTGTGCTGCCCACTCTTCACTGGCGAGCAGCACGGTGGCCGCACCATCGGTGAGTGCTGTCGAGTTGGCAGCAGTGAGTGTGCCATTTACTTTGTCATAAGCGGGCTTGAGCTTGGCCAGCTTTTCCAACGGGGTATCGCGCATAATACCGTCGCGCTCAACACCCTGAAATGGCGTTATCAGATTGTCAAAAAATCCCCGTTCATAGGCCGCCTTAAGGTTTTGATGGCTGTGCCAGGTCAGCTGATCCTGTTCTTCACGGCTGATCATCCACTGCTTAACCATCAGTTCACAGTGCTGGCCCATGGAGAGGCCCGTTCGGGGCTCGCCTGGTGCTGGTGGTGTCGGCACTAACATGCCTGGACGAAAGCGCGACAGCACCTTTAAACGCGCGCCTACTGTTTTGGCGCGGCTTAAGTCGAGCATCATAATGCGGAAGGCTTCATTGAGTGCCAGAGGGGCATCGCTGGCGGTATCAGTACCACCGGCAATACCTGCATCGATTTGACCCAGGGCGATCTTATTGGCCACCAGAATCGCCGCTTCAAGCCCAGTACCGCAGGCCTGTTGCACATCATAGGCGGGAGTTTCCAGAGACAGACCCGAATTTAATGTCGCCTCGCGCGCCAGATTAAAATCACGCGAATGCTTCATCACCGCACCCGCAGCGACTTCCCCGAGACGTTCGCCCTGGAGATTAAAACGTTCGACTAAGCCAATTAATGCGGCCGAGAGCATATCCATATTGCTGGCATGGCTGTAGGCGGTATTGCTTCGCGTAAAGGGGATACGATTGCCGCCAATAATCGCTACTCTGCGTATTTCAGTCATGCTTACTACTCTCGTGTTTAAGGTTTTTTTCGAGCTGGTTAATTAGAGCTATGCAGCTCAGTGTTTAATTCAACTGCGCTTTTATTGGTCAGGCATTCAACTGCGCCGCTGACGGAATTGCGTCTAAATAACAGATCGCTTTGACCCGCCAGATCACGTGCTTTCATTTTGCCGCTGGCCTGTTTTTGATCGTCGAGCATAGTGACAATGGTGCCTGCAGTAATATACAGACCGGCTTCAATGGTACAGCGATCGCCGAGGGGAATACCGAGCCCAGCATTGGCGCCGAGCAGACATTTTTCACCGATGGCAATAACCATGCTGCCACCGCCAGAGAGGGTGCCCATAATCGATGCGCCGCCGCCAATATCCGAGCCAGCGCCGCAGAACACACCAGCGGAAACACGGCCTTCGATCATATTCGGGCCTTCAGTGCCGGCGTTAAAGTTGATAAAGCCTTCGTGCATCACGGTAGTGCCCTCGCCAACATAGGCGCCGAGACGGACTCGCGAGGCGTCGGCAATACGCAGCCCGCTAGGAACCACGTAGTCGACCATTTTGGGAAATTTATCCACACAGTCGACGGTAAGGGGCTGGCCTGCCAAACGCGCTTCCAACTGACGTGCAGGCAATTCTTCGATATCGATGGCGCCAACATTGGTCCAGGCGCAGTTCTTCAAGACACCGAAAATACCGGTGAGATCTGTGCCATGGGGTTTGACCAGTCGGTGTGAGAGAAGGTGTAGTTTCAGGTAGCCCTGTGGCACTGAAATCGGCGCAGTGTTCTCGGCGAAGGCGACAGCCACCACAGGGCGGCTTGAGGATGCCAACGACGTAACGCTATCAGCCAGATCAGAGTATCCATTTTGCTTGAGAGCCGATTGCAGTGCCGCCAGTTGCTCTGCGCTGGGTTCCATATCACCGTTGGTCAATCCCAGTGTCACGGCGAAAATATCTCTTAGGGTTTGCTCTGGGTGCAGCAGTGGCTGAGGGTAAAACACCTCTAACCATTCGCCTTTTGAATTCTTGCTGCCAACGCCAATTGCGAAACTGTACAAATTACTCATGCTAATTCTCTTTGGTTGATCTAAATGATTAATTAAATATTGTTTGATACTGCTCGGCTTTAAAGCCGATATTAATAACCCCTGCAACATCTAATACGGGGCGTTTGATCATCGCCGGGTGTTCCACTAACAGGGCGGCGACATTGTCGCTGGTGGTTGCCTCTTGAATACTGGGATCAAGCTTGCGCCAGGTGGTACCGCGACGGTTGAGAACGGTTTCCCAGCCAGCTTCGGCAATCCACTGCTCAATGGTAGCCGCGTCTATGCCGTCAGCGCGGACGTCGTGAAAGCGATAGTCGATACCATTGTCACTTAACCAGTTGCGGGCCTTTTTGATGGTGTCGCAGTTTTTGATGCCGTAGAGGGTGATCAATGCCTCGAGCTCCTTGTTTTTTCAAGAGATGCAGCATAGCAAAAATGCATTGGCCAAAAAATCAGATTGTCGATTTAATTGAGCGCAAGAAACAGAGTGTCAGCACAGTATTAGTGAGCAATAATTCTTTGCAGCAATAACTGTTAGGATAATACCAATGAAAAAGTCGCTCGTTGGGGATGAAAGCATGATGCAGAGTTTGATGCATGAGATGTGTCGTTACATAGCCTGTCATTGCGATCAGGTGTTGCCCCTGAAGTCACTGGCTCGACAGGCGGGTATGAGCACAGGCCACTTCCAGCGCAGGTTTAAAGCGGTGATTGGTATATCACCAAAAAAATATCAGGACGCCTGCCGAATCAGGCTATTTAAAGATACCTTAAAAACCGATGACACAATTACTGATGCTATGCACAGCGCTGGTTATGAGTCGTGCTCGCGGCTCTATGAAAAAATCGATACCCATATCGGTATGACGCCGAGCAGTTACCGCCAGGGCGGTGCCAATGAACTGATTTCTTACGCCTCTGCGCAGATCAGTCTTGGTCGCGTTATGATCGCTGCCACTGATCGCGGCATCTGTTTTTTACAGTTTGATGATGCTGACGACAAGCTGCTTGCTCAACTTGAACTGGAGTATCCCAAGGCCCGCTTTCAGCCCATGCCTTTTGCAGCTGAGCCTCTATTTGATCAATGGATTGCCCAGCTCAATGAATTTTTACAGGGTAGGGCGCGACTGTTGGAACTGCCTATGGATATTCGCGGCACGGCGTTTCAATGTATGGTCTGGGACTATTTGGTGCGCATACCATCAGGCACTCTGCAGTCCTATACCGAGGTGGCCAATGGTATAGGCAAGCCGAAAGCGGTTCGCGCTGTGGCTAGTGCCTGCGCCAATAATAAAATCGCCATTATGATTCCCTGCCATCGGGTGATTCGTGGCGACGGCAGTTTGGCGGGTTACAAATGGGGCCTGGCGCGCAAGCGCTCGCTGATTGATTTGGAGCGCAGAACACTTGTCGACAATTGAGCTGCAAGCAGTTCAACCCTTTCCCTGGCGACAGTTGCTGCAGTATCTATCGTTTCGTCTGGTGCCTGGGTTTGAATCTATCGAAGAAAATCATTACCAACGGCGGTATAACGATGGCTTGGTTAGGGTGACCTATAACGAGTCAAGTGGCCTGTTGCAGATAAAGTCTGATCTGCCAGTGAGTCAATTCGATGATGTAGTTGCGCGGGTGTCACGAATATTTCGCCCGCAACTCTGTACCCAAGCCATCTATAAACAGCTGTTGCCTCATCTCCCGGTACTGGCCAAGACAATGGGCTTTAGGCCTCTGGGTTGCTGGGATCCCTTTGAGCTCTGCCTGCGCACTATTATTGGTCAGCAGGTCACCGTAGCTGCGGCCAATACCATTATGGGACGACTAATCGAGCGCTGCGGGCGATTGACGCCTGAGGCGGTGATCGCTGCCGATTTAACGAATATGGGTATGCCTGGGGCGCGGGTGGCAACCCTGATTACTTTGGCAAGCGCCATCGCCGATGGTGATCTGGACCTGTCTATGCCTTGGCCTGAACTCAAGGAAGCTTTGCTTAAATTACGCGGCATTGGTCCCTGGACCTGCGGCTATTTGGCGATTCGCTTGGGGATGGATGATGACGCTTTTCCGGAGACGGATGTGGGCCTAATTCGTGCGGCGAAGGCTGACAGCGCAAAAGCGTTACTGGCTAGCGCTGAACCGTGGCGACCCTTTCGTGCCTATGCTGCAGTGGGTCTTTGGGCGCTCGATTAAACCCTAGCTGGTAATACCTAGCTCGTAAAGAACAGCTCGTAAAGAACAGCCCGTAAAGAACAGCTCGTAAAAAAAAGCCCCTACGGCTTATGGGCAATAAACGGGTTTTTGCGGTTGGGGTAGCAGGTCGTACAAATTTCACAGACTCGGCCATCGCAGCCTCTAGCGCTGCAAAATTCTCGGCCATAAAAAATAATCTGCAGGTGCAGAGCATTCCAGGTTTCTTTAGGGAAAAGTTTCTTTAGATCCCGTTCAGTTTGAGCAACGCTCTTGCCTTTGGTGAGTCCCCAGCGCTGTGCTAGTCGATGGATATGGGTGTCCACTGGAAATGCTGGATGGCCAAAGCCCTGTGACATCACCACGCCGGCAGTTTTATGACCGACGCCAGGCAGTGATTCCAAAGCCTTCCAGTCATCCGGCACTTCGCCGTTATACTGTTCCACGAGCATCTTTGAGAGGGTGGAAATGGCACTGGACTTTTGTGGTGCCAGGCCGCAGGGGCGAACAATTTTATAGATGCTGTCGAGGGGTACATGCTGCATATCAAAGGCATTGTCGGCCAGACTAAACAGTGCTGGCGTTACCTGATTGACGCGGATATCGGTGCATTGGGCGCTGAGCAATACGGCGACTAGAAGCTCAAAGTTATTGTTGTGATCCAGCGGTATAGGCGTTTCTGGATAGATCTCATTGAGCTTGTGCAGAATAAAGTCGGCGCGCTGTTGTTTTAACATGATTAGTCCGTTATCGAGTCAAACTCTCTACATATTCCTTGATCCGCAGTGCGGCTTCTATGCACACCTCGGTTTCCGCTACCAATGCCATACGCACGCGATTTTTGCCGGGGTTACCGGTTGCGGTCTCACGGGAAAGATAGCGTCCCGGAAGCACCGTGACATTCTGCTGGGCAAACAGACCTGCGGCAAATTCGGTGTCGGCGATGGGTGTTTCCGGCCACAGATAAAAGCTTGCCTGTGGCTTGGGGAAAGTCATCACCTGTTTTAGAATCTCGGTCACGGCAGCAAATTTCTCGCGGTACTGACGGCGATTGTCGACGACGTGGCTCTCGTCGCTCCAGGCTGCCGTCGAGGCCGCTTGCACGGCGCTGGACATGGCGCAGCCATGGTAGGTGCGATAACGCAAAAATTGACTCAATAGGTTAGCGTCGCCGGCGACAAATCCCGAGCGCAGTCCCGGTAAATTAGAGCGTTTTGAGAGGCTGTGAAAAGCCACGCAGCGGCTATAGTCAGTGCGTCCCATTTCTGCGCAGGCTTGGAGGATACCGGGAGGCGGAGTTTGCTCGTCGAGATAGATCTCGGAGTAACATTCGTCGCTGGCAATAATAAAGTCGTACTGGTCAGCCAGGGCAATGGCTTGCTGCAACTGCTCGATGCTCATCACCGCGCCAGAGGGGTTGCCCGGAGTACATATTTGTAGCAACTGGCAGCGCTGCCAGATTTCTGCCGGCACAGTGCTCAGGTCTGGGATAAAACCATTGTTAGCTGTGCAGTCTAAAAAGTGTAGCTCGGCGCCGGCCAGCAGTGCCGCGCCTTCATAGATTTGGTAGAACGGGTTGGGAGCGACCACCAACGCGTTTCGCTGTGAGTCAATCATTGCCTGGCTAAAGGCGAACAGCGCTTCTCGGGTACCAGTGACAGGCAATACGTTTGTGGCGGCACTTAAGCTGTCGGTCGGAAGCGTAAACCGGGTTTGACACCACTGGGCAATCGCTTGTCGCAGCGGAAGCCCGCCTTTGGTCGTTGGGTATACCGCAATCTGATCGATATTATCGATTAAGGCCTGCTTCACAAACGCTGGAGACTGGTGCTTTGGCTCGCCGATCGACAGCGCTATGGGTGCCAGGTGAGCCGGCGGCGCAATGCCGGCTTTCAGGTCACTGAGTCGCTCAAAGGGATAGCGATGCAGCAGGTCTAGATTTGGATTCATAGGTTACTCGTGTTCAATATTGTCGGTACGCAGGCCGTGTTAATTCCAGACCTTCATTTTGCGTAGTTTGTATTCTTGGCCTTCTTCCTCGTTGCGCTGGTCCAGTTCACTGCAGATAGCCTCTGTCAGCGCGGTACTCACCTCATTGTCAGCGAGTGGCTCGAAGTTGTTATCAGTAAGATAGAAAATATCCTCAACGCGCTCGCCCAATGTTGAAATTTTTGCGTTCAGCACGCGCAGTTCAAAGCGCATAAATATCTGTGCCAGGTGGGCCAGCAGGCCAGGGCGGTCAGGTGTAATCACTTCAAGGATCGAGCTGTTAGATTCGGCGTCATGGCGCAGCGAGGCCGCAGTTTTAAGCGCAAAGTTTTTTAGCTGACGTGGGGTGCGTTGCTGCACATCGGTGCTGATCTCTGTGGGATTTGCAATCGTCTGGTCGAGTGTTCGAATGATTTTTTCACACCGCAGAGCGTCTTTACCTATCGGCTGGTCTTGCTCGCCGAGGATATAGAAGACATCGAAGGCGCTGCCGTCACTGGTGGTGTGCAGACGGGCATCCTGGATATTCAGGTTGAGCCGATCTAAGGCTGCGACGATAATGGAAAAGTTATTGTCACGGTCTTGGCAGTGGACAAAAATCTGTGTCGCAACGGGTATCTCTACGCCGACATCATTGATCAGAATAACCGCTTTCTTGGGGTCCTGTTTCGCGAGAATGGCTTTGGTAAATTGAGCAACATCCTCGGCACTTTCACGGAGAAAAAACTCTTCATCGACATCGCGCCAGACATTGATTGCCTGGGTGCTGTCAATGTTATCTGCCAGCAGCGCACGCAGCGCCGCATCTTTGGCCTCAAGCACCCAGGCAGCGCGACTGGCTGGGGTAACCGTTCCCAGCTGCAGCGCACGCTTGGTCTCAAAATAGAGATTGTGCATCAGCGAGCCTTTCCACTCGGTCCAAAGTCGGGGATTGGTGGCGTTGATATCAGCAACGGTCAGCACATAGAGATAATCCAGATGCATTTGATCGCCGACGTGAGTGGCAAATTTGTGAATGACATCGGGATCTGACGTGTCCTCGCGCTGGGAGATCGTTGACATCAGTAGATGATTTTCTACCAGCCATTTCAGTAACTCGATCTCTTGCGGCTGCAGACCATGACGCTCAGCAAAATCGGCGATATCGGCTGAGCCTAACAGCGAGTGATCGCCACCGCGCCCTTTGGCAATATCGTGGTAGAGTGCGGCGATAACGATTAATTCTCGCCGACTGAAGTTTTTATAGATGTGCGATGCCACGGGGAACTTAGCGGCGACCTCGGGTAACACCAGACGGCGTACATTGCGCACGACTTCAAGGGTGTGCACATCGACGGGATAAATATGGAATAGGTCATGCTGCATCTGACCGACGATTTTTCCGAATTCAGGCAGGTAGCTACCTAAAATGCCATAGCGATTCATGCGTTGAAGCTGGTTCGAGAGTTTATAGGGTGCCTTGAGCACGCGCATAAACAGCGCACGGTTTTCCGGATTTTGCCGGAATGACTCATCTATTAGCCCTCGGTGCAGCCGAATCTGGCGTATCGCCGATGCGCGAATGCCCTCAATACTTTGATTCTCGCCCATAATGGCGAACAGCTCGAGTAGGGCTGATGGTTGTTTGATAAAGACCGATTCGTCGGCAGTATCAAGATAGTTGTCGCGAATCAGAAAGCGCGAGTTGATTTTGGTGACCACTTTGGTTTTGTTTTTGCGGTAGATGGCTTCGTTGAGGTACTGCAACAGCACTTCGTTGAGCTCGCGAATCGACATGACAACCTGATAGTAGCGCTGCATAAACTTTTCGACGCCGAGTCGCTCTTCGCTGTCTTTATAACCGAACATTACCGCCAGCTTGCGCTGATAATCAAACAGTAGACGCTCTTCCGGACGATCTGTTATCAGGTGCAGTCCATAGCGAACTTTCCAGAGAAACTCTTCGTCTCGACGCAAGGTGGCATATTCTTCTTCGGACAAAAAGCCTTCTTCAATCAGCAGCGAACGTCGGTGTACCTGAAAGTGGCGTTTCGCCGTCCAGTTAAACACCTGTATATCTCTAAGGCCGCCAGGGGCTTCTTTGATATTGGGTTCGAGATTGTATTCGGTGCCACCATGCTTGCGGTGGCGCGCTTTCTGCTCGTCAATTTTGCCGTGGTAAAACTTTTCTGACGCCCATATTTTGTTCGGCCCGGTTTTAACCTCGAGCTTTGCCAGCAGTTTGTCATCGCCGGCAAGCAGTCGTGTTTCCATTAGGTTTGTTGCAACGGTAATGTCGCCACGGGCTTCATCGACACACTGTGCCAGGCTGCGCGTGCTGTGCCCAATTTTAAGCTGGATGTCCCAGAGAAAGGTCAAAAACTGTTCGATGCGCTGGCGATACTTTTCGGGCTTATTGCGGCGCATTAGGATCAACAAGTCGATATCAGAGTGCGGGTGCAATTCACCACGCCCGTAGCCACCAACCGCGATCAGGCTAATATCAGTGTCCCACTCGAAACGGTTCCAGGCATATCGCAGAATTAAATCAGCAAACTGCGCGCGCTCATTAACCAAGCGATGGACATCTTCACCCTCATTGAAACGATTATTAAAATGATTGTTAGCGCCACTTAATGCGGCCCGAAATACATTGACAGGGTTGTCTTTTTCGATATCCGCAACAAAGCGTTTCTCATCAAAGAAAAGTGGCACGAGATAAGATTTTGGGTGCATGGTTATTTTTTCTTGTAGTGTTCTTCGTGGCGTGCGGTGAGTACTTCAACGCCGTCACTGGTCACGGCGAGGGTATGTTCCCACTGCGAGGTGAGGCGACCGTCACGAGTTTCAACCGTCCAGCCATCCGGCTTAAGTTTAGTGCCATGCTTGCCTGCGTTGACCATCGGCTCAATCGTGAAGGTCATGCCCTCAGCCAATACCAAACCGGTGTTAGGTGTTCCGTAATGCAGCACCTGTGGCTCTTCGTGGAATTCCATGCCAATGCCGTGACCGCAGTAGTCGCGCACTACAGAGTAGTAATTTGCTTCAGCATGTGTCTGAATAAGGTGGCCTATATCGCCCAATCTTATGCCCGGCTTAACCAAGTCAATGGCCTTGTATAAACACTCTTGGGATACGTCGATCAGTCTCTGCGCGTGCGCAGCGACGCTGCCAACGGTATACATCTTACTGGTATCGCCATACCAGCCATCTTTAATAACCGTGACGTCGATATTAATAATATCGCCATTCTTGAGAATTTTTTTCTCCGAGGGGATGCCGTGGCACACCACCTGATTGACCGACGTGCAGACCGATTTCGGGAATCCTCGATAGCCGAGGCAGGCAGGGATGGCTTTCTGGACATTGACGATATGATCATGGCAGATACTGTCGAGCTTTTCTGTGCTCACGCCAGGAACAACATAATCACCGATCAGCTCCAGAACCTCAGCTGCCAAACGTCCAGCTTCACGCATCTTGGCGAGATCATCCGCCGATCGTAATTGTATAGTCATTGCGCACCTTCGTACTTGTGGAGACGACTATTGTACGCATCTATTCGACGTTGAGGCAGTACCTTAGGCCATATTATTCAACTATCTACCAGGATCAGTCAGCGGTCATGTTTACCAGCGCTAAACCTGGCGCAGCGTCGGCCGCTGCCGCCAGCAGTCAGGTCTCTGGCAAGGCGCTGTAAGTGAGCTTTTTTGCTTTAACTGGGCTCTTCAATATGGTATAAAGCGCGCCGTCTGCTGAGATGTCTCATCAGACGTAATATTAACTAAACGACACACACGTTCCGACACAGCGATCTGGGTGCCTGATAAGCAGTTGCAATAGCTTTGATGGTTGATCTCTGGGGTACGTGGAGGCTTAACCCCAAAAGGAAAAATTATGTCTTCTGTAAGTATGCGCGATATGTTGCAGGCTGGTGTTCACTTCGGTCACCAAACCCGCTTCTGGAATCCAAAAATGAGCCAGTTCATCTTCGGCTCACGCAATAAAGTTCACGTTATCAACCTTGAGCAAACTGTACCCGCTTTTAATGAAGCACTTGAAGTGCTGCGTGTAGAGGCTGCTAAAGGCAATCAAATTCTTTTTGTTGGCACCAAGCGTGCTGCACAAAAAATTCTTAAAGAGCAGGCTGAGCGCTGTGGCATGCCTTATGTTAGTCATCGCTGGTTAGGCGGCATGTTGACCAACTATAAGACTATCCGTGCGTCTATCCGTCGTTTCCGCGAGCTGGAGACCCAGCAAGCAAACGGTACGTTTGAGCGCCTGACTAAGAAAGAAGTCTTGATGCGCACGCGCATGAAGGACAAGTTGGAAAATTCAATCGGTGGTATCAAGGATATGAACGGCTTGCCCGATATCCTCTTCGTGATCGATGTTGACCATGAGCGCATCGCGATTAATGAAGCAAACAAGCTGGGTATTCCAGTGGTTGGCATCGTTGATACCAACAGCAACCCTGATGGCGTCGACTACGTTATTCCAGGTAATGATGACTCTATCCGTGCTATTAAGCTCTACGCTGCATCAGTTGCTGACGCAGTGCTTGAGGGCAAGGCGCAATCGGCAACAGTCTCAAGCAAAGATGAGTTTGTTGAAGTGGCTGAAGAAGCTGCGCCCGAGGCACCTGCTGCTGAAGCGCCCGCGGCTGATGAAGCGCCTGCGGCGAAGGAAGCTGCAGCCGAGTAGTTGTCGAGGTCAAATAAAAAGTAATATCAAAGGGGGCCGCTGCCCCCTTTTTTCAAAAATAATTTTACGATTTAGAGAGGAATACAATGGCACAGGTAACAGCATCTTTGGTAAAGGAGCTGCGAGATCGCACAGGTTTGGGCATGATGGAGTGCAAGCGAGCGCTGGCTGAGTCTGATGGTGATATTGAAAAAGCAATTGAAGAGCTGCGCAAGTCGAGTGGTATGAAGGCGGCTAAGAAAGCAGGTCGCACGGCGGCCGACGGCCTCGTGGCCGTTAAGGCAGAGAACGGCTATGGGCTGGTTCTTGAAGTGAACAGTGAGACCGATTTTGTCGCTCGCGATGAGGGTTTCCAAGGCTTTGTTGGCGCGGTTCTCGACGCGGCTTATGCTGGCAAGCAGACCGATATCGCCACCGTTATGGCCGGTGATCTGGAATCTGCTCGTGAGGCTCTGGTGCAAAAGATTGGCGAAAACATCTCTCCACGCCGTGCCGGTAGTATTGAGGCAGCAGTGGTTGGCGGTTATGTCCACAGCAACAACAGAATTGCGGTAGTTGTCGGTTTGACTGGTGGTGATGAAGCGCTGGCTAAGGATGTTGCGATGCATGTTGCAGCGGTTAATCCGGCAGTGGTTAGCTCTGACCAGATGCCAGCTGAAGTGATTGAAGCTGAGCGCGCTATTTTTGTCGCCCAAGCGGCCGAGAGCGGCAAGCCCGCCGAGATTGTTGAGAAGATGGTGCAAGGACGTGTTAGCAAGTTCTTAAAGGAAAGCAGTCTTGTCGACCAGCCTTTCGTTAAAGATCCAGATATCACAGTGGGAAAATTAGTTGCGGCTGGTGGTGCGGAAATTGTAGGATTTGTGCGTTTTGAAGTCGGCGAAGGGATAGAGAAAGAAGAAGTCGATTTCGCGGCAGAGGTAGCAGCACAGGTCAAGAGCGCCAGCTAAAGCGGCGCGATACACTTAAATGAGGTTTGATATGCCACCGACTGGCAAAGAGAAAAAGTACAAGCGTATTCTACTAAAACTCAGTGGTGAGGAGTTGATGGG
>Ga0115550_1001979_pt1 | contig 14702 bp, 10 predicted proteins | sample COGITO_mtgs_1005_FD_87177 | JGI IMG/M metagenome (GOLD analysis project Ga0115550, IMG submission 87177) | Pelagic marine microbial communities from North Sea - COGITO_mtgs_100511 | ecosystem: Environmental > Aquatic > Marine > Epipelagic | place: Germany:Helgoland, sampling site Kabeltonne... | reverse complement strand
AGCTAGTTCATAAGATTGTAGAAGAAAAAGAAAGTCCCTACAAGGACATGAAACTAACTATCTTGGATAATGGAGACATTGCTCTTGTTGGTATTTATGATGGAAATGAATTTAACGGAAACAGAAAAGGAACTTTTTTTAATACCTACAACCCATCAGATTTATCATCAATTATTAAAACAAATACGCAAATCCCTATTGCTTTACTATTGCATGATGAAAGCGAAATTATTAAGAAAAAAACATATAAAAAAGGATTGAAAAAGCAAGAACTTAGGATTGATAAATACTTCGTAAGTACTGATTTACTAAAAGGTATTGATGGAGGAGCAATACTAATTGCTGAGCATCAAAGAATTGATGGAAATACAGTTAAATATGCTTACAATAACAAAACCAAAGGAGATGAATTTGCATTTATGGACATACTAGTTATTGCCATGGATAAAAACGGAGATGTGCTTTGGGAGAAAAAAATTCCTAAGTCTCAAAAAAATTCTGGTTCCGAATGGTTGGTCTCGTATAATGTTGTGCAATCATCAAACGGTTTTTACTTTGTTTTTAATGATAATATTGATAATCACATGTCTGACAATGAAAGAACACAAAACATGACTCGAAACAAAAATGAATTTGCTTTGTCGGTTTATTTCATAAACGAAAGTGGTTATATGAGCAGAGATGTTTTGGCATCATATAATACTTATACAGGGTTTTTAGTCCCTTCATTTTCTAAACAAACGAAAATTCACTTATTGGAATCATGAAATCAAAAAATGGAAGTGAAAAAATAGTGTCTTTTCAATTTTAAATTAAAACCTTAATACTACTAAATGAAACTTACCAGAAGAATATTAATCTTTGCTTCGCTATTTATTATATTACTGATTGTATTGAATATAAAAACATGCAATTGGTTTGGTGGAGATGGAGGAAGTATAATAGAAATCTAAAAGTCTTCGGTAGACATGGGTAGATTAATTTCGGGTAATAAAATTTCTATTCGGGACAACGTTATTTTTCGCCAAACAGGAAGCCTAAAGTTTTGAATTAAAAGTAGTCCCTTTCAATATAAAATACTTCAATCCGAATCATAATTTTACTATTTTGGTAGATTTCAAGCTTTAATTATTCTTGGAGGCAACTTTAAACAGACTCATTTTAAGAGTAGTATTTGGTCTACTTTTATATCGTTATCGTTTTGTATATTATTCAGACTTTTTATTAAATCGAAGCTCACACCCAAGCGTTTGGAAATACCCAATAAAGTTTCACCACTTTTGATATAATACTTAGTTGGGAATATAATATCCAAAGGTATCGTTTTATAAAATGTCTGTCCATCTATCAGAGTTGTTAAATTCAATACTGTATCTTTCAAGCTCAGTTTGTTTGTATATGTTGTCGGGGATAATTTACAAACGGAATCTAACATTTCATTATTATTGATTTGATACAGGAAAAACTGGCAGTTTGAGTCAACAGCATTCGGAAAATTGGAGACTGTCAACTCAGAAAAATCATATGTAGCTCTTATCTTACTCTGTTTGATATATTCCTCAGCATTGGCCGTATCAATTTCTTTCGATTTAGTTCTACTTGTAATTGATTTATAGGAAGAATTAATCGATTCATTTTTAGTTTGATTGGTTAAATTAATAATAAATGAAATCAAAGAAGCAATTAGAATTATAATGATTAAGAAAAAAAGAATTCCTTTTTTCTTAATCTGACGGTTGTTTTTCTCAATTTCTGGATATAAATCATCCAATGTATAGCTTAGACTGATTGTTCCTATTGTTATTTTTTTTAATAACTCATTTGTTTTCAAAGTCTTAATCTCAATTAAATCTGATTGATTTATCTGAACTTTGGAAGAAACAACCTCAACCTTCTTTCCATTTTTAATTACTTCATATTCTACTGGGTCAAACCCATACAAGGTTAAAAACAAACCTTCACTTAATGTGGTAATTCTTTCTATTCCATCAATCTGCTCAATATTGGAGTTATTAGAAGAAATGAAATAAACTGTTTTAAAATCACCGATAAAGGCCTTCTGAAATTTATTTTGAATTTCCAGCTTGCTTTGAAAAATAATATAACCTATTCTTTCACTGACGTGTCTTTCTCTTTTTTGCTTAGGAATTAATTGAAGTTGACTAATTTCATCTTCTAACATGTTTTTCAAATTGTCCATCAGACCTTTGTTACATAGTTCCATCAAGTTTTGAAGGCAACCTAATACGTCACCTTTTATGGAGTGTCCTACAGGTAAAATCAAGCTGATCAATTTGTAATCGTTCTGTACTTTATTTTCAATAGACTTGGGATAAATGATACTAAGAATACTGAACTTACCAATTTTTTCGATAGTAAAGAACATATTTTCCAAACTAGAACAAACATTCGATAAATTATCTGTTAATTGAGTTAGAACAGAAGGAGGAACATTATCAGAAAATAAATTGTTTGGTATTTCTTTCTGAAATCCCAATACTATGTAACCTATTTCCTCTTGCATAAGATTTTAATTGAATACTTTACTATAATTATTTAAGTGTTTTTCTCAAAATACTAATTAAGATTGTGTTTATTTATATCAAGACTCACCCAACCGAAATGTTTGAAATTGACAAATAACAAGATGCACCCTCAAAGGCAAGTATCATAATATACTTTTTTTTTAAAGAAAAACAATAAAAGTTTATAAAAGCATCACAATGATTAACTAAAGTTTTTATAAATTTATAAAAAATATTTTACTTTGATTTTCGGTTCTGTCGCATTAACAAGGAGTAACTAATAAATGTTTAGATTTGGGTTCTGTCGCATTAATTATTTTTCAAACATTTTTAACTACAATTGCACTTCCTTCAAAAAATTAAATCACTAATAAATAAAACTTTAGGTTTTTCCGTTTTTATCAAAAACAACAAAAATAAGTCGTTTTAAGTTTAATGCGACAGAACCGAACATTTATCCCATAAGTGACCATCAACTAATGCTGTGATAACTTGTTTTTTCATAATTCTGGGTGAGTCGTAATAATTTCCTTCTTCTGAGATAATATTAAAATAAAACCTTGCGCTGTCATATTTGTTTTCTTCATATAATCGTTCTGCTTTTAGGTAACTTTTTGGTGGTCCACCACAACTTGTAAGAAAAAGCAAGATTATTCCTGAAATAAGTGTTATTAAATTTTGTAAGAAGTTAGTACTCAAAATAATCTATTTCATCTATTTTGAATATGTAATAATTTCCGTTAAACTCTATTTTAATTGAATGAATTCCTGACAAAATAATCTCCGACCTGACTTGCATAAAATAAAACGAAGACAATTGACCACCAATTTTTACTGGAGTATTTTGGGCTACTCCATCTATATATATGGTAGGATAAATATTGTTGTATCCAGGATTTGAAGTATTTAGCCAAAATTCAATGTATCCACTGTCTGAAAAGGTTTTATTAAATTGAACATAGTGTGTCCCAATTGCTCCTGTACCTGTAAGACTTGGATCTGGAGCTAGCCAACATGATCCTGAGTAACCTGAATTGGAGATGGTCCAGGGAGAATAAGTATAAGAGGAACCATTCCATCTTCGGTAAGATGAATTTACTCCAGAAAGGCTTGAACAATTATCCGTTCCAATCAAAGAGGCTATTGTCGGAGGGGATGAGCTGGACAAAGTACTGAAAGAAAATTGATTCCCGTAAGTAGTACCTATACTATTTGTGGCGTAAGCTCTAAGATGATATGTTGTATTAGCTGAAAGGTTTGAAACGATGCTCGTATAGCTCCCTGTTCCAGATCCATTGCTTGTTGTATTGTCTGAAACTGTTGGGTTTAAGATTGTACTCCAACAAATACCACGTCTGGTAATAGCTGATCCGCCATTTGAAGTTATATCGCCACCTGAATTAACACTTGAAGCAGTTATATTTGACAGAGGTAATGTGGAAATTATAGGTAAAGTTCCGGCAACATTTGTTGTTTTAAAGTCTAATTGCTGCCCATAAGAAACACCATTTTTATTTATGGCATAAGCCCTAACAAAGTAGGTTGTATTTGGATCGAGGTTAGAAAATCTTGACTCATATTGTCCAGTCCCTAGCCCGTCAATTGTAACTCTATTGGAAATTGTAGGTGTCGCATCAAGACTTAAGCAAATACCCCTCTGAATAACTTTTTCTGTTTGATCCATCATTACCTCGGACAAAACAGATGTCTCCGAATTGTTATACGAAATGATCCTTAGAGTTTCTACAGAGGGCGTCATAGATTTTTTTTCCAAGTCCCAACTTAAATCGTTTTTTTCGCACGAGGTAATTGAAATAATTAAAAAGATGAAAAGTGAAAGTTTAAATGTCATGCTAAATTTTTTATAATAAATTTATAAAAAATCTGTGTTTTAAATTAAAAAAATACGAAACATAGTAATGGTTCGTATTTTTCGCTTTATTGTTATTTTTTTAGCCAAGATAATAGTAAATTTAAAAATAAACATTTTTTATGAAAAGAGTAATAATCTTCTTTTATACTTTTAGTTTTTGTTTAGTTTTTTTAAGTTGTAATAATGCATCTTCCCATAATTCTGGAATCTTGATGGGGGGCAAACAATTTAAGGTAAACATAAAAGATTCTCTCCTGTCATCTCCAAAAAAAAGTATTAAAGAGCTAACACAATCTATGATAAAAGTTCGCTCAATAAAAAATAATTGTTATTTGCCTTTGCTAAATGATAGCTCGCTTTACCCAAATGACAAGCGTTCTTTTTTTAATTTGGAGGAATTATACAATCAAACTCTCGATTCAATGTCAAATTACAGAAACAGGTTTTTGGTTGGAAATTTTATGGTATTAGATTCTAACATGAAAAATAAGGGGATAACAGAAAAAAACCCTGATTTAGGCAAATTAGAAGATTTTAAAGATTATGAGATTAAATTATTGACTTTGCTGAATGAGGCAACAGATGATCTAAATAAAGGGGATTCCAACCTTATGGTTTATCTTCAGGATAATTATTCAAAAGATAAAGATATTATCTATAATTTTTTCGATAAAGTTTGGAGATACAAAACACCAGGATTAAAAAGGGAATATGGAATTTTGAATAAAAAAGCTTATGCTCTAGGACAGACAATTTGCCTATGTGAATTAAAAAAAGATACAATTGAATTAATTGCTGAATTTGCAGTTTCCTCAAAAAGATTGACCACCACCCATACAAGAGACTCGAATGACAAGGTGAAAATTACAGGATACATTCCAAATCTACCAATAGGTAAGTATAGAAACTATTATGGTGCTCAATATACAATAACTTCTAAAAACTGGGAAACGAGAAGAAAATATACAGAATTAGACCAATTACATGATACAAAACTTGGTGGAGGTAATGATCGTGTTACATTTTTTAAAACTGGGGCTCAACTACCTAACTTTCTATTAATGTCTCCTACAGAAGAATTTCCTAAAGCGATGAAACAAAATGGGATTCACGAAGTAGCTTTGAGAGGTGTATCTCGAGGAATGCTAGGCTCATCAAATAGCATTGGTTGTGTGCGAGTTTCTGATTTTGCCTCTAAATTTCTACGGTGGTGGGTCCCCAATAATGCAAATTTTTTTATATTGTATGATCAAAATAGATATTATTCTGAGTTAAGGCTTGATTCGATAGCAAATCTCCTGCCTTTCAAAAACGAAATTGAAGGTAATGAATTTAGAAAATGGTTAAATGAAAACAAACCACTTAGAGCCATACAACTTCAGATAGATCTAGAAGGAAAACATGACAATGGTTTTATTTTAGATGCCTATAATTTATATGGCAATGATTACGAAAATGCAAAACAATGAAAATAAAATACTCAATCATAACATTATTGCTAATAATGTCTGCATGTCTTAACACTCTTTTTTCGCAAGAAATAAAAATGAGAGTGACGTGTGATACAACATGGGAGTATAATGGGAAAATTTTTCAAACTCGACCAGAAGTAAAAAGTGACGAAAATATAAATAAAGCATTTACATTTCAATTTAATTCGAAACTACAAGAAAATAGTCCTTATTTGTATAGAAAATTTATTGATTCAATAAAAGCTGACCCAAATTTTTGTTCTTACCAAGATTCACTTGTGTCGCTTGTCTTGAAAAATGACTCTATGTTTAACTCATCTTGGTGTACAAATTGTGTTTTTGAAAGTTCTGTGTCCAAACTACCATTTTCTAAAGAATTGATTATCATTTTAGATAAGGAAAATTATTATTTCAATCAATGGGGAAGTTTAACTTATGGTTATGGACCAAGATGGGGAAGAATGCACAGAGGATTAGATTTGCCATTAACAACAGGTGATACCATATATTCTACCTTTAATGGAATTGTAAGATATGCCCAATATAATGATGGAGGTTATGGGAACTGCGTTGTGGTAAGGAATTTTAATGGGATTGAAACTTTATATGCACACATGAGTAAAATATTAGTGAAACCTGGTGAGCTAGTTTATAGCAAGGATGTGCTAGGTCTTGGAGGGTCAACAGGTCGAAGTTCTGGACCTCATTTACATTTCGAAACGCGTTATAAAGGAAAGTCTTTTGATCCTTTAAAGATTTTTGATAAGAAAACGTTTGAAATTAAATCAGATACCTTAATAATTCAAAAGAAAGATATTACCGATCCAATAATACCAAGAAAATATCATGTGGTAAGGAGTGGGGAAACCCTCTCAGGTATTGCGAGAAAGCATAGGACTTCAGTTAAAAAATTACAGAGACTTAACAAGATAAAAAATCCAAATAAAATTGCTGTTGGTAAAAAAATAAGAGTTCGTTAACTTTAACTAATCAAAAAATGAAATATCTTTTTTTTATACTATTTATGACTTCCTCAAATGCTATTATTCATTGTCAAATTACAGATAATGAAAGTTTTAAGACGTATTTAAGTGGTAAATCAGAACTGTTAGATTCGATAATGAACAATGAAAACTATCGGGTTCAAATAAAGTATACTGAAATAAAAGAGCAAAAAGGAACTTTGCCTATTAGATTAACTTACGATTATGGCGCGAATAAATATTTTTATCCAGCAAGTATAGTGAAATTACCACTCTCTATTCTGCTGATGGAGAAACTAAAAAATAAGGGAATCTCTATCAATGATTACTTGATCATAACTTATATTGACCCGTGTAGAAAAAATAAAATATTGATTGATAACCAATTATTAAACATTACAATAGGTCAAATGATTGAGGAAATGTTAGTTGTAAGTGACGACTCTTATTTTACTTATTTTTTTTACTTTTTATCTCCTTTTGAAATAAAAAAAAGTTTGAGGCAAAAAAGTATAAATTCTACTCAAATAGTTCACTCTTTTTCTAGATGTATGAACCTTAATGGAGTGGACATTAATTTTGAAATAGTTGATAAAAATGGAAGAAGACAATTAAGTGAACGTGTGAAAATCAATCCAGTGGACAAAACAAATAAAAAGGACTTGACCAAACTTATTGGCTCTCAACAAATTAGACATGGAAAAATCATTGATGAACCCTATGATTTTTCAAATATGAACAGCATGTCACTTGAGGATATAGAAAACACTTTATATGATTTGTTGTATCTGGATAGCACTCAATTTAACAAAAAATGGAATTTGAATTATAACCAAAGAAAATTTTTAAAAAGATGTTTGAAAAAAGTACCTAGAGACTTATCGAATAAACAATACTCTGATAGCAACCAATTTCCCGACAATTATCACAAATTTTCAGATCTTGGCTATTCCATTATTCCCAAAGACATTTTAATTTACTCTAAAATCGGAATTTCTTATGGATTTGTAACCGAGTCTAGCTTTTTTGAGGTAATTGAAAACGGGGTTAAATTTGGTTTGACATACTCCATTTATGTTAACAAAAATAACATCATAAATGACTCCTACTATGAATATGAAAAAACTGCTAGGCTTTTTGCTACAGAACTTTCAAAAACCTTGTATAAATATAATATGCTAAAAACCAATAATTAACCTAGCTAAATACAGAGATTGCCCCGAAATTCCATAATTTTAAAATCTCAATAATAATTTAATATTCAAAAAAACTATTGACTCAAATATAATTTTAAAACAACACACAATGAAAAAATTAAAGACAATCCTTTTTATTCTCTCTATCTTTTCACTATTTATCCTTAATTCATGTGGCAATACAGGTAATATTCCTGACTTTGAATTGATTCCCGTTCAAGTCGATGGCTTATATCAATACATTAATAGAGACGGAGAAATAATTATTAATCCACAGTTTAAAGAGGCCGATTTATTTCATGATGGTTTAGCACGTGTAAAATCAGATGGGAAAAACCAAGGTTATAAATATATAAACAAAGAAGGAAAATATGCATTTCCCGGAAATTACGAAAATGCTGGTGCATTTTCAGAAGAAGTAGCTTGGATAGTGAATGAAGACTCTTATCCAATATTAATCAACAAACAAGGTGAAATATTGGTTAGTTTACCTGAAGCAAGAGAAACCCGAAATTTTTCTGAGGGATTATCAGCTATTCTAATTAAATCCAATAACAGTCAGAAATGGGGGTTTGTTAACAAAGAAGGGGAAATAGTAATTGCCCCTCAATTTGAAAGGACCGGTTATTTCAGTGAGGGATTGTGTAGCGTAACTCTAGATGGAAAAGATGGTTACATAAATCAGGAAGGGAAATTCACGGTAAATGCTCAATTTTATATCGGTAATGAATTTAGCGGTAAATTGGCAACTGTTGCAAACGAAGATAATAAATGGGGTATCATCAATGAGAGTGGTAAATTTATTGTAAATCCTCAGTACGATATGATAAAAATTGATGGAGATTTATTTCAAGTTAGATTAAATGGGAAATATGGATGGATAAATCGAGACGGTGAGGTTGTGATAAACCCTCAGTTTAATGAAGCTTATATTTTTGATGGAAATGCATTGGCTCCTGTGAAAATTGGAAAAAAATACGGATATATTGACAAATCAGGTAAAATAGAAATCAACCCTCAATTTGAGCATGCACTAGAATTCAATGGAGGTTTAGCTCCAGTAAGAAATGTAAGAAAATGGGGGTTTATTGGACTAGATGGTAAGTATAAAATTAATCCTCAATATAGCTACCTAGTTTGGAGTAATAGTTTCAAAAGGACCAAAAAATCAGAATCTATCATTTCAGATTTTTTTGATATTAGTTCTATTCTCAATGTTTTAAACTTTGGTGAAGGACTTAATTCACCTAAAAATCAAACCATAGATGAAATATTGAAGGACTATCCAGAATCAGATTTTAAATCAAAGATTGACGCTCCAAGAAAGCTATATAATGGAAGACATGTTATTTCGAATTTAACTGCAAATGATGAATATACAAACGTAGAGTTCAGTGTTCATTGCAAACCCTACACAACTGTTCGCGATGGGTGGTACGAAAAAAAGATTTATAAGTCTGATGCCCCAATAAATAAGTATGAATACCGCATTAATTTTGATTATTCTAGCACAGGTTATGGTAAAATTGACAAACTGGTAAAGAATATTGAAGATCATTTGTTAAATGATCAACAAGGATTCAAACGGATTGATGATTTATTTGAAAACGAAAATTGTACAATTCGATTGAACCAAAGAAGAAGAGAATTAAGAGTAATAATTACTTCTAAGAAGAAAGAAAGTGCCGTATCTCAGTCAGAAGTAATAGAATAGGAGATCGAGGATAAAATTTTTCCGTAAATGAATTTAGAAAACATGCAGTACTTGAGACTTTCATTGCCGACAAAGGACTTAGGCAATGAATGAAGTGTTGCTGACTATTTATGAATACAAATACGGTAAGGAAATATTTAAAAAAACTATGCTAACAACAATTAAAAGACTTTCGTTTTCGTTTCTTTTTTCAATATCCATAATTTCGCTTTTTTCGCAAAGCACAAATAATTGCTTAAAGGATTATCAGCTCATCAAAATGACCCGTGAAACTAAACAAAATATTCAATCTTTTTTGTCAAGTGTAGGGTATGAGCCGGCAGATTATCCAGTTCGCGATGATCAAATGGTTTTCAAGGGTTTTCAATATGAAAAATCTTTTTCTTGGAGTAAAGGTAGTAACACGTTAGTTTTAATTACCAAAAAAGGATTTCCAAATATTATTTGTTATGACAGTTATGATTGTTTTGACATTCTTAAAGAATCAAAAATAGGGAATGTTGATAAGGGACAAACTACAGGTGAAATAATTTTTAATTTCGATGACGGCTGGATATTGGTTTTTAATAACGAGCAACTAAAACAAAAACAATTAGCTAGAGAAAATAAAATAAATGATAAAAAAGGAGAGATGTGGGAATTGAAGAGTTCTTTTGAATCTTTTATTATACAAGGAGAAAACTTCATCAAAGAAAACTTTTTAGAAGAGGCAAAATCATCTTTACTGTCATCAAAAAACATAGCACAGAAATATATCTTTCAATACGAAACGAACTATAATCTACTTTCTAAAGATCTAGAATTCTTAGATCTTTATCCTAAGCCTGATTTTTTTGAGTCCAGTTTAAGTTCACTCGAATCTCTTTTGTTGACAAAAGAGCGAAATATAGAATTCAACCAAATAATTGAAATTGCGGATAGTTTATTCGGAACAGGAAGCTATATTTCTGCCATAGAAATGTATGAAAGAGCCCGTCCATTTGACGATAACTTTCAAGTTGACTCTAAAATTGAGATAAGCAAACAGGCAAAGTCTAATGTTTTAACGAACTCTGCTGAAGCTGCTTTGTTAATCAATGACTTTGATGCTGCCTTGGATTACCTCAAACAAGCTATAAACTACTCAAACAATTCTTATTTAATTGAAAATAAAATCAAGGAAGTAATCGAAAATAAATTGGATCATAACCTAGCCTCTATTGAAAAAACTGGAGATTCATTGTACCAACTTTCAAATTACGAAAAAGCAATTTTGACTTTTGAAAAATACCTTCTTTTGAAACCTAATTCGCCTAGGATTAAGGATAAGTTAAAAAAGTCTTATGAAATTAAAAATATTTTATTTGCACGAAGAGAAAAAGTATTCGATTATAGAAAAACAAATGAAAAAGACTTCTTTTTTTTTAGAAATAAACTTTAAGATGACTTAAGAGAAATAGTAGTGCAAAAAGAGAAAGGATTAATGAAATTTGACTTTCACATAAAATATGACACTTTTGGAAACAACAACAGTTTTTTATCCATGAGGGAGAGCTCAATACATGGTCTAGAAAAAAAAATAATCAAATACACTCAAGATAATTCGTTGCTTCCTCCCACCGCAATAGGCAATTATTTCATTGCGTCAACAGATAAAATATCCTATGATTTAAATTGGTTGACCTATACTAATATTTTTAAATCAAATTATAAAGGAATAGTTTCTTTGAACAAAAAATTATCTACTTCTCATCTCAATGAGATAAATTCTTATTTATCAAAAAACTCTGCCAACAAGGGGAAATTTATTTTTAAAATTAAAGAAAAAGAAATAAATGGTAATACTTTCACTGATATCTCATTGATCTCCTATAAAGTGGCCCGGCCAAGGAGTGCTATTTATTCATTGATAATGCCCGGAATGGGAACGCTCAAAGTTTCGTATGGAGAAAAAGGATGGGGAAGACTCACTTGTTTTCTTCTTTCTTCTGCCGTATCTGTAGGTGCAAAATTATATTCTGACCAGAACTATGAAAGATATTTGAGTTCAACAAACATTGTTGAACAAGGCCAGTTTTACGAACAAGCTAATATTGCGAATAAAATCTTCTTGGGATCTGCAACACTGTCCGCAACTATTTACACCTATGATTTCTTTTGGGTAATTTCTAGAGGCATTAAAAATTTGAGATCAAGTAAAACTATAAGAAAGAGATTGAGGCACTCACCAATTCCAATACAAAGTCAAGATATTGATTTTATGTTTAAACACTAATGGGAGCAGACAATAAATATTCAAAATCTGCTGCGCTTAGTATGGTGGTAGCAAATATGATTGGTGTTGGAGTCTTTTCTGCCATTGGTTTTCAAGTAATACCAATTGAAAAAGGCGGTATCCCTGATAATTTCGCCATTCTTTTAGTCTGGCTAATCGGAGGACTTATTTCTCTATGCGGTGCTTTTGTTTATGCTGAAATTGCCACAACGTTAAAGCAAAATGGTGGAGAGTATACATTTTTAAGTAAGTTATATCATCCAAGCCTTGGATTTGCAAGTGGCTGGATTAGTTTGATTGTGGGTTTTTCTGGGGCTATTGCATCTACAGGTTTGGCAATTGGAAAGTATAGTGGTCCTGCGCTTGGATTTGATCCTTCTTCACATATTTATTTTTTTGGTATGCCACTAACTTATCAGAAAATAGTAGGATGTGTTGTTATTTTAATTATCTCAATTTTTCATTTACGGAGTGTGAAAATAAGTGGTTTATTACAAACCATTCTCACTGGATTCAAGGTACTTCTGTTAATAATTTTTTGTTTGGCTCCATTCTTTATCGGTTACCGCGATGGGATAAGTTTTTTCGAAAAATTTTCTCCAACTACTTCAAGTTTTTCAATAATTTATAGCTTGCCCTTTGCTTCAGCCTTGGTTTGGGTTATGTATGCTTATTCAGGATGGAATTCGGCTGCCTATATCGCTGGCAGTATAAAAAAACCAAATAAATCTATTCCCTTTGTATTAATTTTGGGTGTTTTGTTGGTTACATTCATTTACGTATTGCTGAATGCATCTTTTTTGTTTTTTTGCACTTTCGAACAAATGATGTATCAGGAAGATGTAGGGAATATCGTTTCAATTGAATTATTTGGCCTTAGAGCAGGAACAGTTTTTGCAGGTTTCTTTTCCCTGGCATTGCTAAGTACTATGAGTGCAATGGTAATTGCTGGGCCGAAGGTATCGGAGCAGGTTGGAAATGATTTTTTATTTTTTTCTAAGCTATCTAAAAAATCTAAAGGAGGCTCACCAGTTTTTGCTATTTTACTCCAAGCATTCATCTCAATACTACTTGTTTTATTTTCTAGCTTTCAAGAATTAATTGAAACATTAGGAATCACACTTGCTTTCTTTTCCCTGTTAACTGTTTTTGGTGTGTTCATACTTCGAAAGAAATATTCAGCACATGAACGCCCTGTAAAAACAATTGGTTACCCTATTACCCCTCTTATTTTTATCTCCATGATTTTATGGATGATTGTAAGCTTTGCAATTGAAGACCCTATGAAAATTTGGTATTCGGTCGTTGCAATAGTACCTGGATTTATTATTTACTTTTTAATAGAAAAAAATGAAAAAAAACAATAGCATACCCTACCAAAATATCCTGTTAACCTGTCTGGTTTTTACAATGTTTTCATGTCAAATTGAGTTATCCGAAGAAAATCAAAATCAACCTGGTAATGAAGAATTATTAACCCAAGACACCAATATGATACCTGAGGTTTCATTGTCTGAAAAATTAAAGCCACTCAATTCTGAATTTGATCAAATAGGTAGATTTTTGGCTGGATTACCTCAACAAGATTCAAATTTATTTTCTTCTCTGTCAGAAAATAAAGTGTGGGAAGCACATTCCAAACAAATGGAGGAAATATGGGATAAAGCAAAAAAGAAAAGGTTAAATGCAATAGGCAATTGGGAAGACACTACGTTTTCTAAAAAAATAAATGATAGCCTTCCTTTATATTATCCATTTTCTGGACCTGATTTTTTACATGCAAACTATTTTTACCCAAATGCAAGTTCATATCACCTAGTGGCTATGGAACCTATAAAAGAGTTCCCTGATTTTCAAAATTTATCACAGCTTGAAATAAAAAAATATTTAAGTTCAATCAGAGTTGCCATGAGAGATGTAATTGGAAAAAGTTATTTTATTACAATGCACATGCAAGACGATTTAAGAGATGAGAATAATTTAGGCGTTTTACCATTGTTGTCAGTGTTTGCGATAAAAACTGGGCATTCAATATTGAACATAAAAAATATAAAAATAGATTCAGTTGGTGAGTTAATCGAACACACCCAAAAAAGTTATGCATTGGAGATTTCTATTACTAAAAATGGGTATACATCTAAAAACATTACTTATATGCAATATGACTTAAGTAATAAAAAGTTAATGAAGGATTCAGTATTTTCAAATTGGGTAAGCTCTATAGGTCAAAAAAATGTATTTTTAAAAGCAGCTTCCTATTTACCTCATTATTCTTCATTTAGTAAAGCGAGATCAACTATTCTAAACAACACCCAATCTATCTTTCAGGATGATGCTGGGTTGGCAATAAAATTTGTGGATACAACTATTTTTTCTATTCAACTTTTTGGGGATTATACCAAACCTATTAAGGACTTTGCAGACCATACTTTTCAAGAAGGACTTAACGAGATGTATGCTAGAACCCCAAAAAATATGAGGCCCTCGTTACCCTTTTCCTTAGGATACCATATTGTGGCGGATAAAATTCAAAACCATCAGTTACTAATATCAAAATCCAACTAGACTTTTAAGAATCTTAATTACGAGTAGCTCCAGACTCTCGCAAGCGATACATAAATTTAATGAATCAAATAAATTGTATTTATGATTAGTAAAAAAACAATCGCCACAGTTTTATTGCTT
>Ga0115550_1001972_pt1 | contig 14724 bp, 9 predicted proteins | sample COGITO_mtgs_1005_FD_87177 | JGI IMG/M metagenome (GOLD analysis project Ga0115550, IMG submission 87177) | Pelagic marine microbial communities from North Sea - COGITO_mtgs_100511 | ecosystem: Environmental > Aquatic > Marine > Epipelagic | place: Germany:Helgoland, sampling site Kabeltonne... | reverse complement strand
CTGGAGCGCAAGCACAAGTATCCTCCCTGCAAGATCCTCTACGAGGATCCCAGCCTGGCGTTTCGGGTGGTGCGCGACTTTGTCGGTGCCGAACTGGACAAGATCCGGGTCGATTCACGCCAGAGCTTCGATCAGCTCAAGCGCTTCACCGAGGAGTACGTGCCCGAGCTGGCCGGCAAGCTGGAGTATTACCCGGGCGAGTCGCCGATTTTCGATCTCTACGATGTGGAGAACGAGATCCAGCGCGCGCTGGAACGCAAGGTAGAGCTCAAGTCCGGCGGCTACCTCATCATCGACCAGACCGAAGCCATGACCACTGTGGACATCAACACGGGCGCCTTCGTGGGTCATCGCAATCTGGAAGAGACCATCTTCAATACCAACGTCGAGGCGACGGCGGCCATCGCCCGCCACCTGCGTCTGCGCAACCTCGGCGGCATCATCATCATCGATTTCATCGACATGCAGTCGGAAGATCATCGTCGCCGTGTGCTGCACAGTCTGGAACAGGCGCTGGCCAAGGATCGCGCCAAGACCAACGTCAACGGTTTCTCCCAGCTTGGTCTGGTGGAGATGACCCGCAAGCGCACCCGCGAAAGCCTGGAGCACGTGCTCTGCTCCGAATGCCCCGAGTGCAAGGGGCGCGGTCGGGTCAAGACGGTGGAGTCGGTCTGTTTCGAGATCCTGCGAGAGATCATCCGGGTCAACCGCGCCTATGATGCGGATCAGTTCACCGTTTACGCCGCACCGGCCGTGATCGACTATCTGCGCGGCGAGGAGTCCCACAGTCTCGCCGAGCTGGAGGTGTTCATCGGCAAGCAGGTCAGGGTGGTGAGTGAGCCCCTCTGTGGTCAGGAACAGTTTGATGTGGTGATGATGTAATTGGTCTATCGCTGGTTGAGTCGGGGCTGGTTGGCCCTTGGGGTCTTCTTCGTGCTGCTGGCCATTCTGGTCAGTCTGGTGCGCTTTGGCGGCCCCTTGCTCAATCAGCACAGACAGGCACTGCTCGATGCCCTGCTGGCCGACAATCAGCTGGAGGCCAGTGTTGAACACATAGGCCTGGACTGGACCCAGCGCGGCCCGGCGCTCGAGCTGCAACAGCTGGCGATAGCGCCGGATTCGGGTCGCTTCGCCCTGCGTCTTGGCAAGGTGTGGGCTCACCTCGACTTCTGGCGCTCCCTCAATGAACTCAGGCCTGTGTTCGGCCAGCTCATACTGAGCGATGGCGACATAGCGCTGGATCTTGCTCAGTCCGCCGAGCCCGATACCCGTGGCGGCGTCGATCAGCAGCAGGCGTTGCTGCGCTTCTTGCTCACCCAGCTATCCACGTTCGATATTCACGATACCCGCCTCAGCCTGACGACGGCGCTGGGGGAGGTGCGGGCCCTCGATATCGCCCAACTGCGCTGGCAGAACCGCGGCAAACGCCATCAGGGGGTCGGCAAGGCCTATCTCATCAACGGGGTGGGCGAGAGCACCATAGATCTCATCCTGGATGTGGATACCCCCGAGGTGCGGCTCGATCGCTTGCGGGGCCAGCTCTATCTCGGCGCCAGCCAGTTCGATGTCAGCCCCATGCTGGCGCGGATCCACGCCGGTGAGCCCAAGGTCGCCGGCCAGCTCGATTTCCAGCTCTGGAGTGAATTTGCCGACGGTCAGCTGGGCGAGTCCCTGCTGGCGTTTGGCGACAACTACCTGATCTGGAAGGATGAGAAGCAGGATGTCATGCACCGCCTCGGCCTGCAGGGTGGCAAGATCCAGCTGCGCCGGGATGGTGAGGAGTGGCAGCTCGCCAGCCATGACATGACCTTCAAGCTCGATGGCAAACCCTGGTTGCGCAGCCGCTTGCAGCTCGAGCGGATCGGCTCCCGCATCCAGGGTTATGTGCCTGCCGTCGATCTCGATCAGGTCGCCAACCTGAGCCAGCTGGTGTCGGGTCTCTACCCCGAACTGACCGAGACCCTCAAGCGCACCCAGCCCAAGGGTCAGCTGCAGGATCTCATTGTGCAGGCCGATGCCGGCTGGCGGGGGCTCTCTCTCAGTGGCCGGCTATCCCACATCAAGGTCAGCGCCTGGCAGGACGTGCCCGGCGTGCAGGATCTCAATGGCGAATTCTGGCTGACCCCGACGGGGGGCAGTGCCCGACTGGCCCTTGCCAATGACAAGGTGGATCCGGCCCGCCACTTCAAGGAGCCGATCCCGGTGGACAGTTTCTCGGCACGGCTCGACTGGTGGCAAGTCCCGCAGGGCTGGGTGCTCTATGGTCAGGATGTGGCGCTGGACAACCCGGATTTGCGCCTCGACAGCCGCTTCAGGATGGATCTGTTCGAACATACCTTCCTCGCGCTGACAGGCCGCATCGACGTCAAGAATGCGGGCAACGCGGATCGCTACTATCCGTTGCAGGTGATGGACAAGAGCCTGGTGGATTACCTGAGCGGCGCCATCAAGGGGGGTCAGGCCAAGGGCGCCGACCTGCTCTGGTACGGCGAGTTCAAGGATTTCCCCTACAGCAAGGGCGAGGGCATCTTCCAGGTGGCGGTTCCGCTCGAGCAGGCGACGTTCCAGTTCTTCCCCGGTTGGCAACCCCTCACCGACCTGCAGATCGATCTGCTGTTCCAGAACGCCAGTCTCGACATGAACAGTCGTTCCACCCACCTTGGCAAGGCCAGTTCCGATTCGGTCCATGCCTGGATCCCGGATCTCTATCCCGGCGCCCATCTCTATGTGGATGCCAAGGTAGAGGGTGAGGGCAAGGCCATCAGCGACTACCTGCAGGACTCTCCGCTGGGGGATTCCGTCGGTCAGGCGTTGCAGGAGATAGAGGTCCGGGGCCCGCTCAAGGGGTCGGTCAAGCTGGATATTCCCCTCGATGGTGAAAGCGAGGTCAAGGCGAGCGGCGATGCCCTGTTCAACAACAACAAGGTGCGGGTCGCCAGCCTGGATCTGCCGCTGGAGCAGGTACAGGGGCGCCTCGAATATGACAACGAGCAGACCCGGTTCAGCAACCTCAAGGCCAGCCTGTGGAACCAGCCGCTGACCCTGGATTATCAGGGCAAGCAGCTGCCGAACCGCTATCAGGTGGATCTCAAGTTCAAGGGGCAGTGGGACAGCCGCCGCGAGCAGCGCAAGATTCCCGCCCTCGATATCCTCAAGGGGCGCAGCAACTGGGCCGGTACCCTGGGGCTGACCCTGCCCAATGACAAACCGTTCAGCTTCCAGCTGGCGATGGATTCCAACCTGCAGGGCATGGCGCTGGATCTGCCGCTCCCCCTGACCAAGGCAGCCAACAGCCGATTGCCGCTCAAGGTGACAGTGCGCGGGCGTGACGGCAGTGCCGACATTCGCGCCGTGCTGGGGGCCGATGTGGATTTGCAGAGCCGGCTGGTTTATGGGGACGGGGTTCCTTACCTCAGCCGGGTCAGGGTGAACATAGGCCAGCCGGGGGCACGAGTGCTGCGGGACAAGCCCATGCTGCTCGCCATCAACCAGCAACAGGCCGATGTGGCTGGCTGGCTGGCCAGACTCAAACAGTGGGTGCCTGTGAGCAGTGCGCCGAGCGGCGGTGCCGTGGTTGGCCCTCCTTTCCTGCCGCAGGAGTGGTGGGTGGATGGCCAGCTGGCCCGCGCCGATATCGGCAGTGCCAATCTCAAGGCGGTACACTTCACCGTAGGCCCGGTCAAGGACGCCACAGAGGTGATGATCGACAGCCCGGACGTCATGGGGGTGATCCGCCTGCCGGTGACTGATCGCCAGCCCATCGATGCCAAATTCGCCCGCATCCATTGGTCCGGCAAGAGTTCGGATCTGAGCCCAGAGCCTGATGCGCGGCAGGACAAAGCCATCATGGATGCCATTCCCTGGCTCACCTTCAGCTGCGTGGATTGCCGCTTCGGCGAACTGCCGCTCGGCGAGGTGAAGGGAGAGCTGCTCCCCGGGGCCAACAAGCTGACCCTCAAGGGGCTGGATATGCGGCTGGCGGGGAGCCAGCTGACGGGCACAGTGGATTGGCTGGCTGAGCCAGGCCGGATGCAGACCCATGCCAGAGCCAAGATCACCAGTAAAAACAGTGAATTGCTTCTAAAACGGATCGGCTATACCTCACCCATTGGCGATGCGCCCGGCAAGATGGCACTGGATCTGAGCTGGAATGATGTGCCCTACCGACTGAGCCTGCCGACCCTGGCTGGCAGCGCCAACTATCAACTGGAAGGGGGCACGCTGCGGGAGGTCAATGACAAGGGGGCACGACTGCTCTCCCTGCTCAGTCTCGATTCCCTGCTGCGCAAGTTGCGGCTCGATTTTCGCGATGTGTTCGACAAGGGCTTCTACTTCGAATCCATGTCCGCCTCGGCCAAGATCAAGCAGGGGGTGATGGATAACAAGGACTTCTACATGAAGGGGGCCGCGGGTAACCTGCGTGGTGAAGGCATCGCCGATCTGGTGCGCTGGCGGCTTGACTACGAGCTGAGCTTCTCCCCCAATCTGGGCGGCACCCTGCCGGTGGTGGCGGCCTTCTCGCTGACGCCGATCACGGGTCTTTATGTGCTGGCCCTCTCCAAACTGCTGGAGCCAGTGGTGGATGTGGTGACCCGCATCGATTTTAGGGTTGAGGGGCCGCTGGACAATCCCAAGCTGATCGAGGCCGGGCGAGATAGAGCCCGCATCAAGCTCAACCAGCAGCAGAAACAGGCGGTGGATACGGTAGCGCCCAAGTTGCCTGCCGCCGAAGTCACCCCTTTCCTGCTGAACCCGCAACCGGGTAGCCCGCGCCAGCCCTGATGCTGGCGCCATCCCTTGTCTCGACCTGCTTACGCTCAAGGAGAGAGCCATGATCCGACATATTCTGCTGATTGCCTTCAAAGCGGGCACCCAGGCTGACGATATTGCCGCTGTCAGGGCGGCTTTTCTCGGCATACCTGCCAGGGTCAATGGCGTGGTGGCGGTCGAGTGGGGGCAGAATGACAGCCCCGAGGGGCGCGCCGAAGGCTTTACCCACAGCGTCTTGATGACCTTCGCCGACGAAGCGGCCCGTCAGCGTTACCTGCCCCATCCGGATCACGAGGCCCTCAAGGCCATCTTCCGTCCCGTGCTGGGCCGTATCATAGTGCTGGACTACACACTGCAAGCCAAAGACGCTGTCAGCCTCTGACGGCTTGCACCAAGGACAAGGAGCGAGTCATGTGGTTAGCCGCAATACAGCTGGTATCCGGTCGTCACTGGCAGGATAACCGGGAGCAGATCGCCGCCGAGCTGGCGGCGCTGCCAGCCGAGCGTCCCTTGCTGGTACTGCTACCGGAAAACTTTGCCCTGTTTGGCGAGCGGCAGGGCTATCTCGATGGCGCTGAACGGATCGGTGAGGGGCCAATCCAGCAGCAACTGGCTGCCTGGGCCAAAGAGTACGGCATCTGGCTGGTGGCTGGTGCCATGCCGACGACTATCGCAGGTTCAGACCATATCCATACCAGCTCGCTGGTGTTTGACCCGGCAGGGGAGCTCAAGGGTCATTACCACAAGATCCACCTGTTCGATGTGGACGTCGCCGACAATCAGGGGCGCTATCGAGAGTCGGAGACGTTCAGTCCTGGTCAGGACTGCGTGCTGATAGACTCCCCCTTTGGTCCCCTCGGCCTCTCTATCTGTTATGATTTGCGCTTTCCCGAACTCTATCGCCAGCTGGCACGCGCCGGTGCCAGGGTGTTGCTGGTGCCTGCCGCCTTTACCGCCGTGACCGGCGAGGCGCACTGGGAGCCGCTGCTGCGGGCCCGCGCCATCGAAAATCAGTGCTATGTGGTGGCTGCCAACCAGGGGGGCACCCATGAAACCGGGCGCCATACCTGGGGCCACAGCATGGTGATCGACCCCTGGGGCAGGGTGCTGGCATGCCAGCCGTCGGGCCGCGCGACCGTGCTGGCTGCCATGGATCCCGAGCTGGGCGACGAATTGAAGCGAACCATGCCAGTGCTGCAGCACGCCCGCCTGTTGTCGGCGGGTCAGGTCTCTGACAACGAATGAACAAGGCACGCCCCGCGTGCTGACCCAGGCCGCTATGGCATGGGATCTTATTGTGAAATCCCGGATCGGGAGTGGAGAGAAAGATTGAGTCTATTGAGCCAGGTTAGTGCCTCCCTGTTGGCCCCGAACGACCTCGACGAAGGGCGGCTGCAGCAGCTGCTCGGCAGCCTGATGAGCCACCAGGTGGAGTTCGGCGATCTCTATTTCCAGCGCAGCTGGCACGAGTCCTGGATGCTGGAGGACGGCATCGTCAAGGATGGCAGCTACAACATCGACCAAGGGGTCGGGGTACGCGCCGTCAGTGGCGAGAAAACCGGCTTTGCCTACTCCGACGAGCTGAGCCTGCTGGCGCTGCAACAGTCGGTCACTGCTGCCCGCGGCATTGCCGCTGCCGGTGCCCAGGGCAAGGTGAAGGCCTGGGCTCGTACAGAGGCCAACCTGCTCTATCCGGCCATGGATCCCCTGCAGACCCTCGACAAGCACCAGAAGATTACCTTGCTGGAGCAGATGGACAAGTTTGCCCGCAGCCTGGATCCCGTTATCAATCAGGTGATGGCCTCCATCAGCGGTGTCTATGAAGAGATACTGGTGGCAGCCACCGACGGTACGCTCGCTGCTGACATACGCCCCCTGGTTCGGCTGTCGGTGACCGTCATCGCCGAGAAAGGCGAGCGCCGCGAGCGTGGCAGCGCCGGTGGTGGTGGTCGTTGTGGTTATGACTATTTCCTAGAGCTGGACGGGCTGGAGAGCCGCGCCTTTGGCTATGTGCGCGAGGCCGTGCGTCAAGCGCTGGTCAACCTGGAGGCCATTGATGCTCCCGCTGGCACCATGCCGGTGGTACTCGGTGCCGGCTGGCCCGGCGTGCTGTTGCACGAGGCCGTGGGCCACGGCCTGGAGGGGGACTTCAACCGCAAGGGCTCGTCTGCATTTGCCGGCCGCATCGGCGAACAGGTGGCCTCCAAGCACTGCACCATAGTCGATGACGGCACACTGCCGGGTCGGCGCGGCTCCGTCTCCATCGATGACGAAGGGACGCCGGGCGGCTACAACGTCTTGATCGAGAACGGCATCCTCAAGGGTTACTTGCAGGACAAGCAGAACGCCCGCCTGATGGGGGTTCCGCTCACAGGTAACGGCCGCCGCGAATCCTACGCCGCCATGCCGATGCCGCGTATGACCAACACCTATATGCTGGCGGGTCAGTACGATCCGGCGGAGATCATCGCCTCGGTGAAGAAGGGTATCTATGCTCCCAACTTCGGTGGTGGTCAGGTGGATATCACTTCTGGCAAGTTTGTCTTCTCCGCCTCCGAGGCCTACCTCATCGAGGACGGCAAGATCACCACCCCCATCAAGGGCGCGACCCTGATAGGCAATGGTCCGGAAGCCATGAGTCTGGTTTCCATGGTGGGCAGTGATCTGGCACTGGATCGTGGTGTCGGCGTCTGCGGCAAAGAGGGACAGAGCGTGCCGGTCGGTGTCGGCCAGCCCACACTCAAGCTGGATCAACTCACAGTGGGCGGCACCCAGTAAGGGGTTTAACCCACTATGTTGTCAATGACCCCGGCCATGTGCCGGGGTCATTGTTTTGGGTCGTGCAAGCCAAGCCAGACAACAAAAAGCCCCGGCGACTGGCCGGGGCTGCTGGATACGGGTGACAGTGTCAGTTGACCGATATGGCTCTGGCATCGATGTAGAAGCGGGCATTGCCTTGTTGGTCGACCCTGATTTGGGCCACCAGACGATCGCTTTTTTTGTACTCCCATCGGGTTTTTATCCGGGCCAGGGCTGGGCTGGCTACACCAACTACATTCAGATATTCATGAAACAGGCTGTAGCTTCCAATTTCGGTCAGCATCTTTTCCATCATTTGCACATCTCCTGAAGTAAGTGGGCGCCTGCCTGCAAACCTAACAACTGATCTCTGAACTGAATCTGTATAAAAAACACACTAACTCATTTGTGTGTCAATAACATGATCAGGCGCAAGATCAGTGGCGATTTGTGAGGTTTTTTGACACCGTTTTCAGTCAGGGGTGGCGCGGCTCCTGTCGTTGATCAGAGGTGTCTGGCAGGGATGGCAAGGAAGGCGTGGTGTGTATCGAGTGTGCGCCGTGGAAGACAGGATCCTGTGCCACTTCCTTGATGCCGTTGATGCAGAATTGCATGCCCATGCACACCAGCAGAAAACCCATGATCCGGGTCATGGCATCGATGCCGGTGGCGCCGAGGATCTTGCAGACCGGATCCGCCAGCTTCAATACGCCCCAGCTGATCAGACTCATCAGGGCAAACGCTGTGACCATGGCGCCGTAGATGGTGAGGCGGTTGTACTCGTCGGGCAGTTCGGCAATCTGGGCAGCGCCGCTGATCACCAGCGCCATGGTACCCGGCCCGCACATGCTGGGCATGGTCAGTGGCACGAAGGCGATGCTCTGGTTGATATCGACCCCGTTGGTTTGACTGGGGGCTGGGAACAGCATGCGAAAGCCGATAAAGCCGATGATGAGACCCCCTGCCAGCCGCAAGCCTGGAATGGATATCCCGAACAGATCCAGAATGGAGGAGCCGATAAAGAAGGTGATGCAGAGGGTGAAAAACAGATAGATAGCCGCCAGGTTGACCTGGCGGCGCACATGCTCCCGCGACATGCCCTTGCTCAGCCCCAATAGCAGGGTGGCCGTGGTTGGCGGGTTGACCATGGGCAGCAGCGCCAGCAAGGCGAGAAATACGACTTGAAAGAACATCTTGAGCCTCGGATAACGGAATTGGGTGACAGTCTGGAGCCAGGTATTCGCCGGGCCCTAAGGGGGGAGGCTATCCTATGTCGGCCGTACTGAACACAAGGACAATAAAAAAGCCCCGAAGATGTCCGGGGCTTTTTCGTTGGTCAGGCGGCTTGTGGCGCCGTCTGCCGCTGGTTGCGCTGTTGCAGCCACAGCAGCACACCGATGGCAAAGCCCAGTGCCGACAGACTCACCACATAGTGGGAGGGAGCCAGCACGTCGTTCTTCATCCACAGGGTCACCAGCATGGGGGTGAGGCCGCCGAAGATGGCGTAGGCCACGTTGTAGGAGAACGACAATCCCGAGAAGCGCACTACCGCCGGGAAGGCGTTGACCATGACGTAGGGCACGGCCCCGACAATTCCGACCGCGAAGCCCGCCAGCATGTAAAGCGGTACCAGCTGGTCCGTGCCCGCGACCAGACCGTGATAGAAGGCGTAGCTGGAACCTGCCAGCAGCAATGAGCCCAGCATGAAGGTGGGGCCGCTGCCGAGGGAATCGATCAGCCTGCCATAGACGATGCAGCCCAGGGTCAGGGCCAGGATGGCCAGGGAGTTGGCGGTCAGGGCATCGGCCGGACTGATGCCATGTACCTTCTGCAGATAGGTGGGGGTCATCAGTATCACCACCACGATACCGGCGGAGAGCAGCCAAGTCAGCAGCATGGAGATCACCACGCTGCCCTTGTGGCTGCGCAGCACCGTCTTGAGCGGCAGCTCCTCCGCCAGCGCCTTGTTGGCCTGCATCTCGGCGAAGACAGGGGTTTCATGCAGCCAGCGGCGCAGATACATGGCGACTATGCCAAAGATGCCCCCCAGCAGGAAGGGAACTCGCCAGCCCCACTCACTTACCTCGGCCGGGGTCAGGTTCTTGTTGACCGCGGTGGCGATGAGGGAGCCGAGCAGTATGCCGGCAGTCAGTCCGGCGGTGAGGGTGCCACAGGCGAGCCCGACCCGGCGGGCGGGCACATGCTCCGCCACGAACACCCAGGCGCCCGGTACTTCACCACCGATGGCGGCTCCTTGCAGGATGCGCAAACCCAGCAGGGCCAGCGGTGCACCTATGCCCAGTACCGCATAGGTGGGCAAGAGGCCGATCATCAGGGTGGGCAGCGCCATCAGCAGTATGCTCAGGGTAAACATCCGCTTGCGGCCGATGAGATCGCCAAAATGGGCCATGATGATGCCGCCAAGGGGGCGAGCCAGATAGCCGGCGGCGAAGATGCCGAAGGTCTGGAACTGGCGCAGCCACTCGGGAATATCGGCCGGGAAGAAGAGCTCGCCGATCACCACGGCGAAGAAGACGAAGATGATAAAGTCGTAGAATTCGAGGGCTCCGCCGAGGGCTGCCAGGCTCAGTGTCTTGTAATCCTGTCGGTTGAGGGGGCGGCTGTGGTCGTAAGCTTGCGTGACTGTCGTCATATCCTTATGTTTCCCATCGTTTTTTTAGTTATTGTTCCCCATCCTTTCAGGGGAGACGCTCATTACCGAGGGTATGCTTTTGCATCCCGCTATGTAAATCGCACAATTCGCAATACAGTCTTGCAGCTTTTTGGTGCAGCAAGACCGGCAATATCATGACGAAGAGACAATGGGAGAAATCATGACGAAGACAAAGGTGCTGCTCTCCTGGAGCAGTGGCAAGGACAGCGCCTGGGCACTGCACAAATTGCAGCAGGATCCGGCCATCGAGGTAGTGGGGCTGTTTACCACCCTCAATCAGGCTTTCGAGCGTGTGGCTATGCACGGAGTGCGCAAGCAGTTGCTGATGCAGCAGGCCGAGTGTGTGGGGTTGCCGCTGACCACCCTCGATCTGCCCTGGCCCTGCACCAATGAGGATTACGCCCGCATCATGACCGACTTCATCGCGAGCGTGGTGGCGCAGAGGATCCGCCACATGGCGTTTGGCGACCTCTTCCTCGAGGATGTGCGCGCCTATCGGGAGAAACAGCTGGTAGGAACGGGCATAGAGCCCTTGTTCCCGCTGTGGGGCAGCAAGACGGACGAGCTGGCTCGGCAGATGATGGCAGCGGGGCTGAGGGCCAGGATCAGCTCCCTGGACCCGAAAAAGCTGGATGCCAGCCTGGGTGGTCACGATTTCGATCCTGCCCTGCTGGCGGCCTTGCCGCAGGGGGTGGATCCGTGCGGCGAGAACGGCGAGTTTCACACCCTGGCCTATGATGGTCCCATGTTTCTGCGCCCGTTGGCGATGTACGTGGGAGAGACGGTGGAGCGGGACGGCTTCATCTTCACTGACTTGTTGCCTGCTGACTCCGCCGCCTAGTCGAGGTTGGCCTCCTGTTCACCCTTGTCATCGTTGTAGCGCAGTGCAATTTCGTGAAACAGCAAGTGGATGCGGGCGAAGGCATCCGTGATGTCGGGATCGAAGTGACTGCTGCGCCCCGCCAATATAATGGGGACCACCTCCGTATGGGACATGGCCGCCTTGTAACACCGCTTGCTGATCAGGGCATCGTACACATCTGCCAGCGCCATCAGTCGGGCCGACAGGGGGATTTCATCCCCCATCAGACCGTAGGGGTAGCCGGTGCCATCCCATTTCTCGTGGTGGTAGCAGGCGATCTCCTTGGCCAGCCGCAGAAACTCGACCTCCACTCCCAGCGCTTCCTCGGCGTGGACTATGGCCTCCTTGCCTAGGATGGAGTGGTGTTTCATCTGGGTGAACTCATCCGCATCCAGCTTGCCGGGTTTGAGCAGGATCCGGTCCGGTACGCCGACCTTGCCGATATCGTGCAGGGGGGCAGACTTGAACAGCAGATCTATGGTTTTGGGGGTCAGCTCTGCACAAAAGCGAGGGTGATCGCACAGGGTTTCCGCCAATAGCTTCACATAGTGCTGGGTGCGCAGTATGTGGTTGCCGGTCTCGTTGTCCCGGGTCTCGGCCAGAGAGGCGAGGGAGTGGATGGTGATGTTCTGGATCAGCTCGTTTTCACGGGTGCGCCGTTCCACCTCCTGTTCCAGATAGGCGTTTTGGTCATGGAGCAGATCCCGTGCAGCTTTCAGCTCAAGGTGGTTTCTGACGCGGGCCAGTACGATGGCGGGAGAGATAGGCTTGTGGATATAGTCCACGGCGCCGAGTGCCAGTCCGTGCGCTTCTGCGCTCTCCTCTACCTTGGCGGTCAGGAAAATCACCGGAATATGCCGCGCCTGCGGCATCTCCTGCAGTGCCTGCATCACCTGATAGCCATCCATCTGGGGCATCACCACATCGAGCAGGATCAGGTCCACTCGGGTGCCTGATGACAGTATCTCCAGCGCCCGCTGGCCACTGATGGCCACCTTGACCCGATAGTGCGGGCCCAGCAGGGCGCTGAGCAGGGAGAGGTTTTCAGGGGTGTCATCGACCACCAGCAGGGTGGGTTTGGTGTCGGGATCCAGCAAGTTGAGCATAGTGGTGCCTCACTCTTGGTTGAACAGATCGGGCCTGAGGGCCCGGACTTGTTGCAGGTGTGCCAGTGCATCCGTAAAACGGAAGTGGGTCATGGCGTCTGCCATCGTCGATGCTGTTTCTCCCAGCTGTCCAGTCAGCTGTTTCTGATGTTGCTGGAACAGGGTCAGTGCCTCTGCATCATCTTCCACCAGCAGTTGGGTCAGCTGCGCCAGCAGGGGCGCTATGTCTGTTGGCTCTTGCTCCGGCAGGCCAGGGGCTGTCTGGGTGGGCAGCAGGGCCAGCACGCCATCGCTCAGTTGCTGTTGCATCTGAAGCCCATGTTCGGCCAGCGGTAGCAGGCTGGTGGTGTCGTCTCCGCGGGAGATCGCACTCTCCAGCCTGGCCGAGATATCTCGCAGTGGATCGGCGCCCAGAGTGGCGGCAATCCCTTTGAGGGTATGGGCTTGCCGATGGGCTTCCTCCCGGTCGTCTGTCTGCAGGGCGGTGATCAGGCTCTGCATGGGTTGGGTTCCCTGTTGGGCGAACCGTTGCAGCAGGTCCTGATACCACTCCCAGTTGTGCATCAGCCGTTGCAGGGCCGCCTCGGCATTGAGCCCGAGAGCCCTTAACTGCGGTAGTAAAGGCAGGTCCTGTGGTGAGGGTGAAGTCTTGCGTGTTGCATCGGTTTCCCGGCTGAAGGCGGGCACCCAGCGCTGCAGGGCGGCATAGAGCTTGTCGGGGTCGATGGGCTTGGCGATATGGTCATCCATACCCGCAGCCAGGCAGCGCTCTCTGTCACCGGCCATGACATTGGCCGTCATGGCAAGGATCGGGATCTGGTGCCCATCGCTCTCTTGCTGGCGCAGTTGACGGGTGGCGGCCAGTCCATCCATCACCGGCATCTGCATGTCCATCAGGATCAGGTCGTATGGTTGTTGCGCCGCCATTTGCAGGGCAATGGCGCCATTGCCGGCGATGCTGACGTCGGCTCCCACCGCTCGCAGCAGCTCCATCGCCACCTGCTGGTTCAGCTCGTTGTCTTCTGCCAGCAGTATGCGGAGCCCGTCGAAGCGATAGTTGTGGGTGGGCTGGGGGGTCTTCAAGGTGATCGCCGTGGTTTGATGGCCAAACAGCCCTATGATGGTATCGAACAGCACTGAGGCACACACCGGCTTGACCAGTACCCGGTCAAAGCCGGCTGCCTGGGCTTCACGAAAGACCTCTTCCCGGCCATAACCCGTCACCATGACCCGATAGAGCCGCTTGCCAAGGCCGCGGGCGATGAGGCGGCGCCCCGTTTCTATGCCGTCCAGCCCCGGCATGTGCCAATCCAGCAGCACCACCTCATAGGCGTTACCTTCCTGTTCGGCGCTGGTGATCATCTGCAACGCCTGCTGACCCGATTCGGCGGTGTCCACCACGAAGCTCATGCTGCGCAGCAGGGCAGCCAGTATGGTGCGGGCGCTGGCACTGTCGTCGGCCACCAGCATGCGGCGCCCACGCAGGTCCAGACTCGGCAGATAGCGTGATCTGTATCTGCCACGGCCGAGTCGGGCGGTAAACCAGAAGGTGCTTCCCTTGCCCGGTTCGCTCTGCACGCCGACCTCACCCCCCATCAATGTCGCCAGTTCGCGGGAGATGGCGAGCCCGAGGCCGGTGCCGCCGTATTTGCGGGTGGTGGAGCTGTCCGCCTGCTGGAAAGACTGGAACAGCCGCTGCTGCTGCTCCTGGCTCATGCCAATTCCCGTGTCCTGCACCGAACAGTGCAACAGCACCTCTTTCGGCAGTTTTTCCAGGCAAGTGACCTTGACCAGTATCTCCCCCTGCTCGGTGAATTTGACCGCATTGTTGGCGTAGTTGATCAGGATCTGGCCGAGTCGGAGGGGATCGCCATAGAGCAGAGTATCGAGCTGGTGATCGACTTCGAACAGCAGCTCTATGCCCTTGGCTTCGGCCTTCTCACCCACCAGGGTCGCCAGATTTTCCAGCACATGGTCGAGATCGAACTCGATCTGCTCCAGATCCAGCTTGCCCGCCTCTATCTTGGAGAAGTCGAGGATATCGTTGATGATGCCGAGCAGGTGCTGGGCCGAGCGCTGGATCTTGCCCACATAGTCTGCCTGCTGCGGATCGAGCCGGGTTTGCAGGGCGAGGTGGGCCATGCCCAGGATGGCGTTCATGGGGGTGCGGATTTCGTGGCTCATGTTAGCGAGAAAATCGCTCTTGGCCCGGGTCGCGCTTTCTGCCAGCTCATAGGCCTGCTCCAGCTCCTGATTCTTGGTCTGCATCACGGCGAACAGCTCATCCCGGGTCGGTTCGGCGAATTGCTGCTGCATCTGCAACAGCAGAGCGTCATCGGGCCAGTGCGGCAGGTGGCACACCAGGGCGATGTCACTGTCAGAGTGAGGAACCAGCCGGATGTTGCCATGGGCCGCGCCGGACGGGCTGTGCTGCAGTGGCTCGTCTGCCGAGAGGGAGACCCACAGCTCCTGCGTATGGCTTTCCAGCCACAGCTGGAGTTGCAGCGAGTCGG
>Ga0115550_1001960_pt1 | contig 14767 bp, 12 predicted proteins | sample COGITO_mtgs_1005_FD_87177 | JGI IMG/M metagenome (GOLD analysis project Ga0115550, IMG submission 87177) | Pelagic marine microbial communities from North Sea - COGITO_mtgs_100511 | ecosystem: Environmental > Aquatic > Marine > Epipelagic | place: Germany:Helgoland, sampling site Kabeltonne... | reverse complement strand
CAAACGCAGCAGCAGACGCTGTTGATGCGGTGCGTCAGGCTGTTCTGGCGGCGGGCTAAACCTCCCAACTCCCTTCGGTTACAGGGGCTTACGGTCATAGGGCTGCATAGGTAGATAAATAGAAGAAAGGCAGGCTTTCGCCTGCCTTTTTGTGGTTTGCGAGGCTGTTATAAGAGATAACAGCCTTTTGGTGTTTTGTGCCTGTTACGCCATGGCTTTCTGCAGATTTACATCAATAGCGTTCAGGAAGTCATCTGTTGACAAAAACGGCTGGTCTGGGCTGACAAGCAGCGCTAGATCTTTTGTCATCTGGCCCTTTTCAACAGTTTCGATACAAACACGCTCTACTGTTTCAGCAAAGCTAGCAACTTCTGGTGTATCATCGAACTTCGCGCGGTAAGACAGCGCCCGCGTCCATGCAAAGATAGAGGCAATCGGGTTTGTTGATGTCTGTTTACCCTGCTGATGCTGACGATAGTGACGGGTGACCGTCCCATGTGCTGCTTCAGCTTCAACAGTTTTACCGTCTGGTGTCATCAGAACAGATGTCATCAGGCCAAGTGAGCCAAAGCCTTGGGCAACTGTGTCAGACTGAACATCACCATCATAGTTTTTACATGCCCAGACAAAACCGCCATCCCATTTCATTGCACAAGCAACCATGTCATCGATAAGACGATGCTCATAAGTGATGCCAGCTGCAGCGAACTTGTCTTTATATTCTGCCTGAAACACTTCTTCAAAGATGTCTTTGAAGCGGCCATCATAGATCTTCATGATTGTGTTCTTGGTTGACAGATAAACGGGCCAGCCCAGATCAAGGCCGTAATTCATACAAGCACGGGCAAAGCCGCGAATGGACTCGTCCAGATTATACATTGCCATTGCAACGCCGCCATCCGGGAAGTCATAGACAGTATGGGTTGTTGCTTCACTGCCATCTGCAGGCTGGAAGGACAGGGTGAGCGTTCCTGCGCCCTCAACCTTCATATCTGTTGCACGGTATTGGTCACCAAAGGCGTGACGGCCAATGACAATCGGCTTTGTCCAACCCGGCACAAGGCGGGGAACATTATTACAGATAATCGGCTGACGGAATACTGTACCGCCCAGAATGTTCCGGATGGTGCCGTTTGGTGATTTATACATCCGCTTCAGGTCAAATTCTGTTACGCGGTCTTCATCAGGTGTGATGGTCGCGCATTTAACACCAACGCCATGTTCTTTGATGGCATTAGCGGCATCCACAGTTATCTGGTCATCTGTTGCATCGCGTGCTTCCATACCGAGATCAAAATATTTTAAATCAACATCAAGATAGGGATGAATAAGACTGTCTTTGATTTTCTGCCAGATGATACGGGTCATTTCATCCCCATCCATCTCAACGATAGGATTTTTAACCTTGATTTTTCCCATGATATCCCCCGGGGCAACGGCCGGTCAGTCCTGAAAAGGAGGACACGGACGCTTATGGTTAGAACGAGTAAAGATTGATGAGCTTTTTTACTCATCTAGGGGGCGATACGCAAGAGCTACTCGCGCAGATATCACGTGAATCGCGCTTATTTATGTCTTTGCCATACCGCATTGAGAAAAGTATTTACCGGCGGGGGGGAAGAATGTTCTCAATAATCTCTGCTAGCTCATCGGCATTTTCATGCTGATGAAGCGTGCCCATTTTACGCGAATGAACAAATCCTTCATTATCAGCATGGTCTAGCAATCTAAATAGAGGCTGCCAAAAACTTTCAGTATCCAGAAAGAAGAGCGGTGTGCTTAACAGGCCAAGCTGGTTCCAGGTGAGCACTTCCATAAGTTCATCAAGAGTGCCAAGACCGCCGGGCAGAATGATTATGCCGTCAGCCATTTCATACATTTTTGCTTTACGGTCATGCATAGAGCTCACAATTTGAAGCGATTGGACATCTCTGTGGCCGACTTCGCGTGAGTCAAGAAAATCAGGAATAATGCCGGTAACATGGCCGCCAGTTTCAATGGCGCCAGTCGCAAAAGCCCCCATCAGGCCGGTGCGTCCACCACCATAAACAAACTGATATCCACGCGCGCCAAGCGTCCTGCCGAGCATTGACGTGCTTTCACTGTACGAGGAACGAGAGCCAGCAGATGCGCCAGCAAAGATACAAAGACATGACATAGAAACTCTCCTAGCCAGAGGTGATTGTGTTTTCAGAAATTCGACTGTAGCATTAGAATGCTTCTTGGCAAGCACTTATAAAAGAAAGGCTATTTCTATGCGCCTCTTTATCGCTATCATCTTATTGTTAGGTGGCGGGTTGGCTGCGATTGCAACAACTTGGTTTTTCCTGCAAACAAGCGAAGACATTTCTGAGCTTGAGAAAACAGAGGCAGCCCGTATTGCCCAGCCTGAACTCAGTGCGAAGAGTAACGAGGCCGCAGAGCAGCCAGCCGCAGAGCAGCCAGCCGCAGAGCAGCCAGCCGCAGAACAGCCGGCCGCAACAAGTAAGACCGAAGAGGTATTGCCCGCTATTGTTATGCCGACGATTGATGTGGCGCGCATTGGCCCAGACGGGTCAGCGGTTTTTGCCGGACTAGCAGACACGAAAAGCACTGTTACTCTGTTCGAAAACGACCAGTTGCTCACTCAGTCATCTGCTAATAGCCAAGGCGAATGGGTTGCTGTCGTTGATAAACCGCTGAGCCCCGGAAAACATCTTATTATTGCAGAAATGACCCGTCTTGATGGCACAACCCAGCGCGCTGAGCGTGCCATTTTGGTTGAGCTATCTGCGACTGAGAATGACACGCCGCTTGTTGCGCTTGTGCCAATGACAGATAATGCTGTTGTTGCCTTGCTTCAGGCACCAAAAGAGCTAGCGCGCAGCGACACAGCCACGGTTACGGTTGATGATGTTCTTGTTGCAGCCCCAGAGATATATATCGGTACGCTATCATGGGCTGGGACGACCTCCTTGCGGATTAAGGGTATGGCAAAGCAAGGTATAGCTGTTGCGGGAACGCTTGGCAGGCTTGGCTTTGGACCTGTAGAGGTAACAGATGCTGGCACCTGGCAGGCGATAATCGACAGCTCATCACTTGGGAATGCCCCTGTCATGCTAACAGCACTGCTTCTTGATAAGGAGACAGAGGCGATTGCAAAAACAGGCTTTGAGGTTATGCCGGCTCAGCTGGAAATTGGGCGTGATGGGTCTGAAATGGTTGTCATTCAAAAAGGCGATATGCTGTGGCGTATTGCCTACCGGACATACGGAAATGGGATACGTTATCTTGATATTGTAAACCGGAATAAGGCACGGATTAACAACCCTGACCTGATTTTCCCAACCCAGATATTTGCGCTTCCTAAAACAGACTGATGCGGCCCAGTAATGCCCTTGCGCTAGCAATAAGCTGATAGGCCATTGCGTTAGCAATAAGCTGATAGGGAAGTGAGGTTATAAGGTAGAAATAAATGAGCGATGATGATACGACGCTATTCCCGTCAAATCGGCCTGAATGGCGGCTGCTGGCAGCGGCTGGAACAATTGTCGGATGCCTGACAGCTGTTTGGTTACCTTTTGGCATTATTGGGTTTGCCGGTTTTCTCTATCTGGCCGTTTTGTTGCGCCCTCTTGCGCCCGTGTCTCAGCCAGATGATGATTATGTGCGGGCACCTGTTGATGGCACTATCTTATCTGTAGATACAGGGGCTCTTAACGTTGACGGCGATGAGGTGACTGTTATTTGCCTGCGTGCAGGTAGTTTTTCATCGCAACTCCAATCTGCCCCTGTCAGAGGTATTGTTGATAGCGTTATTTGGTTTGCCGGCGTGTTTAAGACCGAGATGTTTAAGGCCGAGATGTTTAAGACAGGCAAAGACGGCGCTCAGATGTCAAATGCGGCACGGCGTGAATTCATCTTTGAAACAGATTCAGGTCATCACATTGGATTTATCCAGCATGGTGATAGCTATGCCCGCCTGCTTATGGGGTTTGTTCAGGAGGGCCAGCGGCTCACAGGCAATGAGAAAATCGGGGTGAGCCTTTTTCATGCACGGTTAAGTATTATTGTGCCGGCGCAGTTCGACATTAAGGTAACAGTAGGCCAGCGCATTCTCGTTGGAGAGACAGTTTTGGCGTCTTTGGCGCCTCTCTCAGCCCCGCAACACTAGGCTATTTGTATGTTTGACGCTTATCTACGCCCCCCTCTTGATCGTCTTCTAAGCCGTGTGGCGCGGCCGCTGGTTGCCTGCGGTATTTCAGCAAATATGGTTACGATAGCCGGAGGTGTTGTGGGGGGCTTTGCGTGTGTGGCTACTGCGTTTGGGTTTTATCATATTGCGATTGCCCTGCTGGCCCTGAACAGGATATGTGATGGGCTTGATGGCGCAGTTGCGCGGCTTACGATGCCATCTGATTTTGGCGGGTTTCTGGATATTGTGACCGATTTCCTGTTTTATAGTTTACTGCCATTCTCTTTTGCGCTGTCGCGCCCCGAAGATAGTCTTGCCGCAGCCTTTCTTATTGTAAGTTTTGTTGGCACGGGAACCAGTTTTCTGGCTTTTGCTATTGTTGCTGCAAAACGTGGTATTTCGACTGAGGTGCGGGGGACGAAAAGTTTTTTCTATCTTGGCGGACTGGTTGAGGGGACAGAAACAAGTGCTATTTTGGGTCTTATTCTGCTGTTTCCGGAATGGTTTGGCGTGATAGCTGTCATATTTGGCCTGTTATGCTGGCTTACCACGATTTATAGAATTTCATCTGCATGGCAGGTTTTTGGAAAAGGCTATTGAAAGCTGGTCGAGACCTGTTAAATCAGACTATATGGTTTAACAGTTTGGCTGGTATTCTGCTGGTGAAACGAAGAAGGAGACCGCTATGAAATTTGGTATTGGACAATCTGTAAAGCGGGTTGAAGATAAAGACCTGCTTATCGGACAGGGACGCTATACTGATGATGAGTTGCCGGGCGAGGGCTATGCTGTTGCGTTTCTGCGCTCTCCTTATGCGCATGCTGTTCTGACCTCCCTTGATATCAGCGCTGCTGCAACAGCCCCTGGCGTTATCATGGCCGCAAGCCATGCCGACATGGCGGCTGATAATGTGGGTGAAATTCATTGTCAGCAATATGTTGATAATAGTGATGGCACCGCAATTCCGCGGACAACAAAGCCAGCAATGATTGCCGATATTGTGCGTTATGCTGGTGACATTGCTGCAATGGTTGTGGCTGAAACACGCCAGCAAGCTATGGATGCTATTGAGCTGATTGAGGCTGACTATGATAGTATGCCTGCGGTGTGCGATGTTTATGCCGCCCTAGAAGATGATGCGCCACAGCTTTATGACTGCTATCCAAATAATGTAGTTTTCGACTGGGCCTCTGGCGATCTGGATGGCGCGCGTGCAGGCATTGCAGCTGCCAAGGCTGACGGGCATAAAATTGTCGCGGTTGATGTTGTGAATAGCCGTCTTCTGGCGAGCGCTCTTGAAACCCGCCCTGTGGTTGCACAGCCTGATGGGGAAAAGCTCACCTTATGGCTTCCCTCACAAGGACCGGCGCCACTGGCAAAACAGATTGCCATAGCGCTCGGCATGAAAGATGAAGAGCTTCGGGTTCTTACCGGACATGTAGGGGGCGGCTTTGGCTATAAGATTTTCTTGCACCCTGAACAGCTCTGCGTTGCATGGGCAGCGCGCAAGTTAGGGAGGGTCGTGCGCTGGCAACAGGAACGCTCCGAAGCCTTCCTTTCAGATGTTCATGGCAGGGATAACCGGACCAAAGCATGGGCAGCTGTTGATGAAACAGGCAAAATCCTTGCAATGGAAGTCTCTGTGCATGCGAATATGGGCGCTTGGTTATCCAATTTTGGTATCTATATTCCAACCTTATCGGCAACCCGTACTCTTACAGGCCCCTATGATATTCAGACTGTCGGTATGCGTGTGCGTGGCATCGTGACCAACACACCGGCTGTAGATGCGTTTCGCGGGGCAGGGCGCCCCGAAGCTAATTATCTGCTTGAGCGTCTGATGGACCATATTGCAGCAGAATTATCTATCGACCGCTTTGAATTGCGTCGCCGAAATCTTATTAAGCCTGAACAGATCCCCTATAAGATGGTTGAGGGCGGCGCAGTTGATTCTGGCGATATGCCAGGGCTGCTCGATGAGGTTATCGAAAAAGCAGATGTTGCAGGCTTTGCAGGGCGGCGTGCTGAAAGCGAAGCGCAGGGTAAATATCGCGGCCTTGGTCTTTCAATGTATCTTGAACAATGCGGACAAGGCGGCGGCGGCGGTGTTGATATTGAATTTGCCGCTGACGGCTCTGTTGTCCTTTATGCATCGCAACAGGATAATGGGCAGGGGCACTTGACAACATTAACCCAGATTTTCTCAGATCGTCTTGGCTATGATGCTGAATTAATCAAGGTTGTTCAAGGTGATAGCTTGCGTACCCCTCCCGGCACAACAGGTGGTGCTAAGATGGCATCTGTTCTAGGCTCGTCTGTATCAGAGGCGGCCAGTCTTATTGCGGTTGACGCACAAAAGCTAGCGGCTGAGCATCTTGGTGTTGATGACGCTGATGTCGGGCTTGTCGAAGGCGTCTTCACGGCGTCCGGCACCAACCAGAGCATTTCTATCGAAGAGCTTGTCAGGCTGACTGCAACTGAAGATGGGCCTCACCCGCTCAACCGGTTTAATGACTATCAGGCAAGCGGGGCAACCTATCCTTACGGCTCTCACATTATTGAAATTGAGGTGGATAAGGCGAGTTTTGTGCCGCAGATTGTGCGCTATACGACAATGGATGATTTTGGCAATATCCTTAATCCTCTTACTCTTTTTGGTCAGATACAGGGCGGTATAGCTCAAGGTGTTGGTCAGGCGCTCTATGAGCATCTTGCCTATGATGAAACAGGACAACTGCTTTCTGGCTCGTTGATGGATTATACCCTTCCGCGTGCTGACCATCTGCCAATGTTAGATAATCATACCCGCAACACACCCTGCCAGAATAACTTGCTGGGCGTGAAGGGGGCAGGCGAAGCAGGTGCTATTGGCGCGCCACCAGCGGTTATTTCAGCCCTTTGTGACGCGCTCGGTGTTGTCCATATCGACATGCCCGCTACGTTAGATAGTATCTGGAAATTAATGCAGGCAAAGAAAGCAGCAGCATGAGCGATAAAATTGAGAAAACAGACGCAGAATGGCGCGAGATGCTAAGCGACGAGCAGTTTGATGTTACCCGTAAACAGGCAACCGAACGGGCTTTTTCCGGCAAGTACTGGGATAGCCATGGCTCTGGCGTTTATCGGTGCGTGTGCTGTGATGCGGCTCTGTTTAATTCAGAAAAGAAATATGATTCTGGTTCAGGCTGGCCATCATTTACTGAACCGATGGTTGATGAAAATGTGGAAACAGAAGAAGACCGCTCGTTATTTATGACACGCACCGAGGTCCATTGCAGTCATTGCGAGGCCCATCTTGGCCATGTCTTCCCTGACGGACCCAAAGAAGAGGGCGGATTGCGGTACTGTATCAATTCTGCCTCGCTTGAGTTTGAATCAGAAGAATAAGCCTTTCAGGCGCTAATAATATAGCTCGCCCGTCTGTGAGCTTGGTATTGCACTAGCATCTGGTTATTGAATGGTAGTTTTAAGTAGGCTATTCTGCGCCACCGCGTTTCATTTTATTTTGCTAGGCTATTGTTCAATGACTGACGTTTCTGCTGAGAGCCTATCGCTCCACCCGCCTGTGATTTCTGGCATAACCAAGCTTTATGGCTGTATTGCCCATCCAAGCGCGCATGTGCGTGCCCCGTCTATCTTTAATCCGATTTTCCGGAAAAATGGTACTGATGCTGTTATGGTGCCGATAAATTGCCCGCCTGAACATCTTGAGACAGTTGTGCGCGGCCTGAATGGGCTAAAGAATTTTGGCGGGCTTGCTGTTACAATACCGCATAAGCTGGCCCTTGCTGAGCTGTGTGATGAGCTTGGGGATGGGGCGCGTGCAACAGGCGCTGTCAATGCTGTCCGATTTGATGATGACGGCAAAATCTATGGTAATAATTTTGACGGCGAAGGGTTTGTCGCTGGATTAATAGGTGAGGGGTATCAGCTGCAGGGCAAGCGTGTTTTGCTGCTTGGGGCGGGCGGTGCTGCGCGGGCGGTTGCGGTTGCGGTTGCCCATCATGGCTGCGTGCATATTGATATTGCGAACCGTACCTTACAGAAAGCTGCGGCTACGGCTGAATTAACGGGTAAGTTTACATCAAAATCTTCGGTTGGCACAACAACGCTAGAAACAGCAGATCTTGGCGCTTATGATATTGTCATAAACGCTACCTCGGTTGGGTTGCATGATGACGACCCTCATCCTGTTCCCATTGATAGTTTAGCATCTGATTGTCTAGTTTGTGATATTATTATGGTGCCTGATAGAACAAACTGGCTGATTGCGGCTGAAGACTCTGGCCGGCCTGTTCATAAAGGCAGACACATGCTGGATTACCAGCTTGAGCTTATTGGCCGATTTATTGGCGCATTTGACTAGCATCCTGCGGTGCAATAGGGCATTATGCGAGTTCGCAAATTTACCGTTGACGGCGCTGGGACTTCCAAGAGAGATGAGGCATTAAATGGCAGAAGAGACAAGCTGGACCGATGAGCGTCTTGAAAAATTAAGAAAGCTCTGGGACAAGGGGTTATCTATCTCGCAGATTGGCGAAGAATTAGGCGTAACCCGTAATGCTGTTGCTGGTAAAGCGCACCGGTTAAAACTGCCAAAGCGTCAATCACCGATCGCCAAAACTAGTGCGAAAAAAGCTCCTAAAATAGTCGAATCTACCAAAGAGCTGCCCTTGCGTCTTGCGTTGCGTCAGATTAAATGGTCGCGCTCTAAATGCGTTTGGCCGCATGGTGACCCGAAAAAAGTTGAATTTGGCTTCTGTAGTGAGCCTGTTTTGCCGGGCAAGCCGTATTGCCCTGAACATTGCGACCTTGCCTATACAACATCGCGCGATGGAAGCTAGATCTGCAAGCGCGCCTATCCGGCGTCAGGATTATAGCCCTCTTGCGTGGCAGGTCCAAAAAACCGATCTAACAGTTCAGATTTTTGACGACCATGCCCGCGTTGCCGTAACAATGACGCTGCGAAATGCTCCTGAAGCTGAGAGCACTGCGCCGCTGTTTCTGAACGGTAGAGCCCTTACATTTGTCTCAGCTGAAACAGAAGCAGGCCCGTTGCCTGGCAGTTGTGTTGAGGTGCGCGATGATGGTCTGGTTATCACAGGCCTCAAATCAGGCGATAAGCTAACAGTCACCTCGATATGCGATCCGTTCTCTAATACCGCCCTAGAAGGGCTTTATGCGTCAGGCGATATGATTTGCACGCAATGTGAGCCAGAAGGGTTCCGGCGTATCTGCTATTATCCTGACCGCCCTGATGTCATGAGTATATTTACCACGCGAATCGAAGCGCCGCGTCTCTATCAAGAGTTGCTTTGTAATGGCAATCTGATTGAAACAGGCCCGTGTGATGCAGGGCGTCATTATGCGCTCTGGCATGACCCACATCCTAAGCCAGCCTATCTATTTGCGCTTGTTGCTGGGACGCTGGAAAGAGTTGAAGATAGTTTTACCACGTCATCTGGGAAGCAGGTTGCATTACATATCCTTGTTGAGCCGGGTAATGGCCACTTAACGGGCCATGCAATGGATAGCCTGAAACGCTCGATGAAATGGGATGAAGATGTTTACGGCCTTGAATATGATCTTGATCTCTTTCAGATAGTCGCTGTTAGCCATTTCAATATGGGCGCGATGGAAAATAAAGGGCTCAATATCTTTAACAGCAAATTTGTGCTGGCAGATAAGCGCACCGCTACTGACACTGATCTGGATAATGTCGAAGCTATTATTGCGCATGAATATTTTCATAACTGGACAGGAAACCGGGTTACCTGCCGTGACTGGTTCCAGCTTACCTTAAAAGAAGGTCTGACGGTTTTCCGTGACCAGAGCTTTAGCGCTGATACTCATGATGAGGGGGTAAAGCGGGCAGCTGATGTTGCTGCATTACGCGCCGTTCAATTCCCAGAAGATGCGAGCCCTACAGCACACCCAATCCGGCCGGAGAGCTATTCAGAAATCAATAATTTCTACACCCCTACGATTTATGAAAAAGGGGCTGAAATTATCAGAATGATGCACCGAATGCTGGGGGCTGACGGATTTCGTGCCGGCATGGATCTTTATTTTGCCCGGCATGATGGACAGGCTGTTACTTGTGATGATTTTGTGGCGGCAATGGCTGATGCAAATAATCGCGATTTAAGGGCCTTCCAGCGCTGGTATTCACAAGCAGGCACGCCAACTGTGAGCGTTAACCGGTCAGTGAAGGATACATCGCTGATACTGAACCTGACGCAGGCCCTACCAGAGACAGCTGCCAAAACGCCGCGTCTGCCGCAACCGGTGCCAGTAAGCCTTGCCTTTTTTGCAGCAGATGGACGCCAGCTCTCTTTTACGATTGATGGCGGAACTGCTGGTACAGAACATGTCTATTTATTATCAGTAGCAGAGGCCACAATTACAGTTGAGGCAGGCGATGGGGATATCACTAAATCTGTTCCCTCTTTGTTGCGCGGGTTTTCAGCCCCCGTGCGGCTCGTTACTGATATCAGCCGTGATGAGCTATGCCATCTTATTGCCCATGATACAGACCCCTTTAATCGGTATGAAGCCGGGCAGAGCCTGTTCCAGCATAATATTACAGCGCGCCTGAACGGAAACGCTGATGAAGCAGCAGAGCGCCAGCTTGCCGATGCTCTTCTAGCGTTGCTTGGAGATGCATCGCTTCGCGATGATTTCAAAGCGCTCGCCCTTGGCGTTCCTAGTCAGGCTGATAGCGAACAACAGAATAGGCCCGCAGACCCGCCCGCCATCTGGCAGGCGCGCCATGATGTGCAAGCGAGCCTTGGGCGGTCACTGAAGGACGAGATCAATGACCGGCTTGCCGTGCCAGACAAACTGGAAACAGCCGCGCAGAGAAGCCTGCAGAACAGGTTATTGCTGCTTGGCTGTGCAGCAGAAGATGCCGCATCTCTTGGCGTTGCAGCAACACAAGCTGGCATAGATGTAATGAGCCTTTCTATGGGCGCTTTAGCGGCCCTTAACAGTCTTGATTGTCCAGAGCGCGATACGGCCCTTTCAGCCTTTCATGATAAATGGTCAGAAGAGCCTCTGGTGCTTGAAAAATGGTTTGCCCTAGAAGCTGGATCGCCGATTGGCGGGACAGTGGAGCGGCTTGCTACGCTTATGGAACATCGTCAGTTTGATGTAAAAAATCCGAATAAGATTCGGTCTGTCCTTGGCGTATTTGCGGCGGCTAATCCGCGGCAATTCCATAAAGATGATGGATCAGGCTATCAGTTTATCGCATCACAGCTCGCCATATTGGATAAACGCAATCCGCAGATCGCCGCTCGTCTTGGACTTACATTGACGCGGTTTCAGCATTATGCCCCAGCCCGGCAGGCCTTAATGCAGGATGCTCTGGCATTTTTATCTCAGCAGGACCTATCTCCAGATTTATCTGAAATCGTTATGCGTGCCCTTGCGTAAAATAGCTAACTTTTTTCAGCTGATTGGCGGGGTTCCATGAGTATGGAATGTTTCGATTGTTTTGAGCCCCCAAGCCTGCCCTTTCTTGCGTTCGTTCTCTGTCCAGGTAATGGTCTCCCAATCTGGCTGCATGATAAGGCGTGCCCCAGAATTTGCCAGTTCAACACGGGTGCCAGATGGGTCCCAAACATAGAGAAAAAACGTGCCCTGTATTGCATGTTTATGGGGTCCGGTTTCAATATGAACGCCATTTTCTAAAAAGATGTCAGCAGCCCGCAATATGTCTTCTCTTTGGTCGGTGGCATAGGTGATATGGTGAAACCGGCCGGTGCCGCCGCCACGCTCTTCGGTACAGGCAAGATCGTAGCTTTTGTTGTTAATGGTAAACCAACAACCGCCAAGGCGGCCATTATCGAGCTGGATCTGTTCTGTCACGCGTGAGCCAAAGCAGGTGATCATAAAATCACGAAATTCTGTAACATTGCTGGATAATAAATTGAGGTGATCAAGGCGTCTTGGGCAACATCCGCGCCCATGATAGCGCTGATGGATGTTTTTCAAGGCAGCTTTTTCCTCTGGTGGTGCCTTATATTTTACTGTGTTCCAGTAAAGTTCGAAGACATGGCCAAACGGATCCTCAAATTGGAATGAAGGGCCATGGCTTTGATCGCCATCGCGCCACCCATAGGTCTTGTACGAAGACGCTTCGATAGCCGCAACCCGGCGCTCAAGCGCCTCAGGGGAGGCGGCGCGATAAGCAATATGCCCGACACCCGTCGTGGCATGCCGGGTAAGTTTCAAGGTGCAAAATTCATAATCATCAAAGGCCCGCAGATAGGCACTATTCTTATCTCTGCCGCTTTCTGTCAGACCATAGATACGGGTATAGAAATCAAGACTCTCATCAAATTTATCCGTGTAAATCTCAACATGACCAAGATGTGCAACATCAAAACAGGGTTTTTGCATAATCGTCTCCATATTTATGGGTGTTTCCTGCTAACGCTGGGCTCTGTATTGCTCTCGGCTTGCTTGATGGATGGGCCAGGGATGTACACGAGCTTTGATGCTTATCTGTAAATGTTTTTCCACATGTGGCTTATGACTGCCGCCCTTCTTCTCACCCCATAGAATAGACACATTTGTGCCTTCCCTAGACAGGTCAGAGCGCAGCATCGCTAACGAAATCCAAGCGCGTTCATTAGCAGAATAGACCGGATAGGTCGAAAGCCCGACATGTTCGCCATCTAACATCACGTGATCATAAGGATGTGCAGCATAGTGGCCTGCGGGGATTTCCATCAGTTTTGGGGCTGGAAATTCATCCATCATGCCAGAAAAAATCTTTAAAACATCCTCTTTTTCTCAGACAAGAGTGACCTTTTCGCGGTGGTTATTTTCTGCCATGGCCACTAACGCATCGCGGCCTATGAAATCATGATCGAAATGGATCAGACGGCCATAAGCAAGGTCCCAAGGGGTCAGGTAAAATTCTTCAACATTGTCAGGCTGGAAACTTCCCCCGATGGAACATGTTGTCTCAAACCCATTATCGGGTAGCCATTCACGGTAAGGTTTCATCGCCTCGCCGGTATAAATTGCTGGTAAAGGTGAGGGGATCCAGCCAGATTCTATCGCAGCAGTGGAATAGGCACGTGAACCGGCTCGTAGCATGCCATATGTTTTTCCAACGTCGCATAAGCGGTCATAAACACGCTTGCTATCCTTATAAGGTCCCCAGAGTTCAAGCCCTTCTGTACCGCCCATGCCATGGCTGAGCGTGCGGGCAGATACTCCGGCAATGGTAATCTCACCCATAGCAAAGAATTTGGTGGTCAGTGGGCCACCTTCATTGACCTCGTTAAGAATATCCAGTGCCTTGGGTCCTTGAATCTCATAACGATAAAGTTTCCGGGATTTTTGGGTGTTTTCGAGGCTGCGGATATCATATTCGGTTGAAACGTCAAAATCGCTGGTTTCAGCCTGAAACGCCAACCAGTTTGCCACAGGAGGACGGCCAATAAACAGCGCCTCATCATCCTCTAGGCCAAAGAGGATACCATCACCGATGACATATCCATCATGATTGCAGCAAATCAGTTGTTTAGCCTTATTGCGGCCAAAATGGGCGAAATTATTAATGCCAACATATGACAGGAAAGCGACTATATCGACACCACGAATATACAGGTCGGTCATATGATAAGATTGATTGAGTAGCACAGCCCCATTTCGCCAGGCGCGCACTTCCTCAATCCAGTTGGTATATTGTGGCGGGATCGGGAACATATAAGGTCCGACATTCGCATTTTGTAACATATGAGAAGGAGAGGGGAAGCGAGCTAGCCGCGCCTCAAGATTTTGTTTCGACATAATTGCGCTCCACTGCAGTGTGTCGAGCGACCTTATAATCTTTACGCTTTTTCTTCTTATTCTATTTTTTCATACGGTATAATATACTAGTTATATCTATTATTTTCCGCCGCTCTAAGGAATCACGCCTAGTTCACGCGCTACATTTTTTAACTCATTTATCAGCGCGAAACGGGCATGAGATGCAACATTTCGTCGATAGCTAACGCCAATGATGCACGGCACTTTTTCCAGTGAAACATCTATGATTTTCAGATCATCACGCAGCTTTTTTAGCTGATTATCGCTATAAGAGAGCAGCCCAATAGCATCACTTTCTGCAACCAGTTGTTCGGCCAGTCGAAATGAGACCATTTCATAGGTATGAGTTGGCACAACTGTTCCTTCTGAGCGAAACAGAGTGTCGAAATAGTTTCGTATTGGCGTGCCATGCGGGCCGACTATCCACCGTTCCTGAGAGAGGTCGGTAATTGTTTTGGCTGTTTTGTGAATGGGGTGGTCGGCGCGCGCTACAGTCTGAAAGCACTCCTCCCATAGCGGCGCTTCCTGCACCTCTGGGTAGGGGGCTGGTTGACGCAATACGCCAATGACGCAATCTATCTCCTCAGCCATAACCGCTTCCATGAGGGTAATGTAATCGCCTGGAATAGCGCGGAATTTCAGATGCCGGGTGGTGCGTGTAATGCGCGCCAGAGCTGTTGCCACGATGTCCTGCTCTGAAAAGGGCAGCATGCCGATAATTAAGTTGCCATAGATGCTATCTGACTCTGCATCCTCAAGAGT